>Ga0334887_1001733_pt1 | contig 27184 bp, 27 predicted proteins | sample GraSluR1_MG_10_FD_207217 | JGI IMG/M metagenome (GOLD analysis project Ga0334887, IMG submission 207217) | Sludge microbial communities from methane-producing bioreactor in Wageningen University, Netherlands - Granular Sludge_18_07-R1 | ecosystem: Engineered > Bioreactor > Anaerobic >...
CTTAAGACAACCTCTAATTTTTCTTCTACACTTTTTGGACTTCTTTTGGACATACGAAAACCCCTCATAGTTTCTAGTGAAATGTTTTTGTTATTTCACTGTCCACTATAAGGGGAGTATATCAATTGGCTGGGGCTCTTCTATTTCTATGAATTTGGGTCGTCCAAGCTTCTGCCGTGGAGGCCTTTTTCGCGTTGGAGCTGACGGAGCTTTTCTGGTGTCACATCATTTCCTTCCTCGTCGACTAGTTTAATACCAGCAATGTGGTGACGAAGAGAACGTTTGTAACCTTCAATGTACTCCTTACGTAGTTCGGCTTGTTCTACCTTTTCAGGTCCAGTCAAACCAACTGTTTTTTTCTTTTTAGCAAGCTCATTAATACGAGCAATTTTTTTAGGATCCATAAATATGATACCAAGAGCGAACTGAAAGCGACTGAAGATAGGGACTTGCTTGAAATCCTGATTTCAAAAGCAAGTCGTCTAAATTCCAAGCTTTCCGCTCGGGTTGAATTCCTTTCTAAAAGATCTCCCACAGAGCTAATGCCCGTGTTCTAATCCTTTCTTTTTTCTATTTTTGATAACCTAGAGACAAGTCCTAAAATGAAGGGTTTGCCCGATTTGCTTATCCGCCTATTTACTGTTTAATTTATTAAACACTGCGACTGCTTTGGCTTTTGCGACTAGGTTTGCTAGGATGGCCAAGCGGTTGTTTTTAACTGCCTCATCTTCAACCATGACCATGGTGTTGTCAAAGAAGTTGTTGATAACTGGGCTTAGGGCAAATAGCTGAGCGACTTTATCGCTTGATCTTCCTGAGAGGACTAATTCATCAGTTGCTTGTGCCAGGGCCTTCTCTGCGTCATTTTCAAAGAGGCTGCTGTCAACTTGGTTTGTAGCGTCAGCTTTTTCTGCCAAATTAAAGACACGAGAAAGACTTTCAACGGCTGCCTTGTAGTTGTCTTCTTTAGAGGCTGCAACCAAGCTTTCTGCCGCTGCCAACATTTCTGGAACCACGAAGGTAGAACCTGCAAGGACTGCTTCTTTGATGTCCTTAGGCGTTTTGCCCATCATCTTATCCACACGGGCGCGGATGAAGCTGAGGACTTCTTCTTTGTTAGCGTAAGTCAGGCTGTCGAATGAGAGGGCATAGAGGTTATCCACCAACTCATCCATCGGGATGTTCCAACCGAAAGCATCAAGGATGCGGACGATACCTTGAGTGGCACGGCGAAGGGCATAAGGGTCGTTTGAGCCTGATGGGATAAGACCAACTGAGAAGAAGGCAAGGAGGGTATCCAATTTGTCCGCAAGGGCAAGGGCTGCACCAACCTTAGTTTCTGGCAGGTCGCCTTCTGCTGAATTTGGCAAGTAGTGCTCACGAATAGCTGCTGCTACGGCTGCATTTTCACCAGCAAGGAGGGCATATTTTTCACCCATGATACCTTGAAGTTCATCAAACTCACCGACCATACCAGTCAAGAGGTCAAATTTGTAGATTTGAGCCGAACGGTCAAGGTCTGCTGTCTCTTCAGCTGTCAAGCCAGCTTTTTCAGCAAGGTAAGCCGCAATCACTTGGGCACGGTCCATGTGCTCAGCAAGTGAACCAATCTTTTCATGGAAGGTTACCTTAGCCAGTTTAGCGACAAGGTCAGCGATTTGAAGTTTTTGGTCCTCTTTCCAGAAGAATTCACCGTCTTCAAGACGGGCAACCAAAACTTTTTCATTCCCTTTGACCACGTTGTCGATATGCTCAGCATTACCATTGCGCACTGAGATGAAGTTTGGCATGAGTTTACCAGCTTGGTCACGAACGACAAAGTAACGTTGGTGAGCTTTCATAGAAGTCACCAGCACTTCTTCTGGGACTTCCAAGTATTTTGTGTCAAATGCTCCCATAAAGGCAGTTGGGTATTCAACCAAGTTGAGGACCTCATTGAGCAGGTCTGCATCAATTTCCACCTGCACATTTTGGGCAGCTTCAATGGCTTTGATTTGCTCAACAATCATATTTTGGCGCTCTTTGGCGTCTGTGATGACAAATACGCTGCGCAAATCATCCTCGTATGAGTTAGCACTAGCAATTTCTACCTCTTGACCAAGGAAACGGTGTCCACGGCTGACGCGGCCAGAGCTGATATCCAAGAAGTCAAGGTCAAGCGCCTGATCATCCAAGAGTACTGTCAAGGTGTGAACAGGTCGGATATACTCAAAGTCGTTTCCTGCCCAGTGCATGCTGACAGGGAAAGTCAATGAAGCAAGCACTTCTGGAATCCCTGCAAGGACTTCCTTAGCTGGCTTACCAGCTTCATGTTTAGTGACGTAAACATACTCTTCCCCTTTAATCTCACGGAATTCGATGTCATCAACCGTCAAGCCTTTTCCACGGACGAAACCTTGGGCTGCTTTTGAGAAGTTTCCATCGGCATCAAGGGCGATTTTCTTAGAAGGGCCTTTAAAGTCTTCTGTCAAGTCTGTTTGGGCATCCGCAAGACCTGTTACACGTACTGCCAAGCGACGTGGTGTTGAGAAGGTTTGGATGTTGTCGTATGAGAGGCGGTTGTCAGCTAGGAAACTAGCCATTTTCTCGCCAAGTTGTTTCTCGCTTGGAGTAACTACGTAGGCAGGTAGTTCTTCAAGTCCAAGTTCTACTAAAAGATTTTTTGTCATAATTAAGATACCAAGGGCGGTAAAATCCGACCAAAAAATAGGAGACCAAGGCAGTGTGCTCGCACACAAGGGCGGTCTATCTTTTTTCTGAGGATTTAGCCCGTGTTCAATTCCTTTCTCCGAAATAGTGGTTTTTCTTCTTTTTGCCAGTCAGCTTTAAGTAGTCGGCACGCAAGCAACCAACTATTGTTACTCTTTGATTTCCAAGTAACAACCTCAAATAGTCCACTGGACTATTTGAGTATTCCATTGCTAAAATTGGAGCCTGTGGTCTCCAATTTTGCCCCGTATGTCAGCTCGCTAACAATACTTTGACCACGGCAGCGACTGGCCTTTATGGCGACCTTCGGTCGCATAAGCTGCGCTTCAGATTGTAAGAGAAGCTATTCTCTCCCTATTCTCTTTTCCTGAGATGGGGTAAACACGATTTTCTTACCGTTTTAGTTACTCCGCAGCTTCTGCCAAGAGTTTTGCGCGGGTTGCTTCGTCTAGCAATGGGTAGCCCAGTTTTTTGCGTTCTGCAACGAATGTTTTGGCTACGACGCGGGCTAGGTTGCGGATGCGTGCGATGTAGCCAGCACGTTCTGTAACCGAAACAGCTCCACGGGCATCAAGCAAATTGAAAGTGTGTGAACATTTTAGGACGTAATCGTAGGCTGGGTGAACCAATCCCTCTTCCAAAGCACGCGCAGCTTCTTTTTCAAATTTTTCGAAGTTTTCAAGAAGCATATCTTGGTCTGAGATTTCGAAGGAATATTTTGAGTGCTCGTATTCAGGCTGGAGGAAGATTTCTCCGTATTTAACGCCTGGGGCCCACTCGATATCGTAGACAGAATCCACTTCTTGGATGTAGGAAGCCAAGCGTTCCAAACCATAAGTAACTTCAGCCGTTACAGGGCCTGTTGCCAAACCACCAACTTGTTGGAAGTAAGTGAACTGAGTGATTTCCATACCGTCAAGCCATACTTCCCAACCAAGTCCAGCTGAACCTGTTGATGGGTTTTCCCAGTTGTCTTCAACGAAACGGATATCGTGTTCCAATGGGTTGATGCCCAATTTTTCCAATGATTCAAGGTAGAGTTCTTGAATGTTGCTTGGTGATGGTTTCATGACCACTTGGAACTGATGGTGTTGGTAAAGACGGTTAGGGTTTTCACCGTAACGACCATCGGCAGGACGACGTGATGGCTCCACATAAGCCGCATTCCATGGCTCAGGACCAATGGCACGAAGGAAGGTGTAAGGACTCATAGTCCCCGCACCCTTTTCATTGTCATAAGCCTGCATGAGCATACAACCCTGGTCATTCCAGTATTGTTGTAAGGTAAGGATAATTTCCTGGAAAGTTAATTTTTTTGACATTTATTTATTCTCCTTTTTTCTAAGTATTGTGCGACGACCGTAGACTTAGAACGATAATTTTTAAGTCTACGGGCTAGTGCATAGGCTAGGCAAGTCGCAATAGCGATTGCCGTTTGTCAGTTCGACTGGCAAGGAGCACTGACAATGCCTAGGTGAAAAGTCAATTTTTTTGACATGTATAACTCCTTTTATTTTATTGTAGATATAAGTTTGATAATAGATTACTGACCATCTAGCCAGTTAAAATGTTGATCTTGGAAAATATGACGTTTTGGAACTTGTGCCATATCTTGTTCACTGGTATCAACCGTTCCCATTTTTAAAGTCAGCAAATCAGGCAATTCTTCTTGTCTATGAAAAATTTGGCTGTGACAGGTTGAACAGTAATAACGGTCTTTTCCAGGCGAAGAGCTGTAAATAACTAATCTGTCTTCACCAGTTAGTAGCTGGAATTTTTCCCGTTTGATTCGAGCATTGACAGAAAAGCCTGATGCAGTAGCCTTACGACAAAAAGAACAGTGACAAAAAACTAATTCTGCAATTTCTTGATCTGTTTGATAGGTTACTGCCTTACAAAGGCAAGATCCTCTTAGCATATTTTCTCCTTTCATAATAAAGAAGTCGAACACTTCCGCTATAATGTCGGAACAGTTTCAACCAGCACTGCATTCTCAGTCTTATCCAAGTAAGTGCAAGTCATCTGCTCTAGATCAATAACCCAGCCTACAATTCCTGATTTAGCCATATCTTCGCAGAAGGTTGGAAAATCCGTCTCTCCTGCTTGATGCCTTTTAAGGTCTGCTTCAACCTGATTTTTATTAGGATAATCTGCAATGTTGGAAGTAACCTTGTAGCCATCGTTAACTAAAACCGTATCGTCCTGAGCAATGTAAGTAACTTGGCCCATTTCAATATCAACCTGATTACTAACCATCCCCATTTCTTTGAAAACAGCAAGTAACTTTGGAAAATCTGGCCCCGAAAACTGAGCATGCGCTTCTAGGATGCTCTCTAGTGTGAACATGTTTCTCCTTTCATTAGGCAAGGGGTGAGTAGTTTTAGAACCAGCCCCTCCTCTTTTCTGGAGAAATGAAAAGGAACCGCATCTTTAACCCACCTATGCCAATTGACATAGGGGCGTATCAAACGCGGTTCCACCCTAATTTATTACTTCATTTTATTCAATCATTTGACAGAAAGTTCCAATCCTTACAAGACCTTCACCTGACTTCCACTGTCTCAGGCTCGCTTGAGAATTCTTCGTAGGACCCTCTTCCTTGTTGAGTATTATAGCAGAAAATTAAGAGCTTGTCTAGAAAAGTTATAACTCTGAATTTAAGCAACTGTAGCCGACTAATATGTGTACTTTGTCTTCAAATCATGAAATTTATGATAATCCACTAATTTTTCTTTTTGTAGTCGACCCAATACAATGCTTGGATGGATTTCTATATGATTAGCAAAATCAATAATAGCCTGTCTATCAAATTGATTATTTAACAAAAATTCGGAATAAGATTCTGAATCAATCAGCCACTCCTGTGCAAATGTATCTGCTAGTTCTTCTTTTTCTCTATACTCTGCTTCATTTGAGTAGTTTGAAAAGAAATCATTGTTGATGATATGACCTAACTCGTGGAATAGAGAAAACCAGAAAATATCAGAATACTTTTGTTTATCTGTCATCAATAAAAGAACACTACCATTTTTAAAACGCTTTGTGGCACCATGTAGACTGGCATTTTTCAATTTTGGTAAACCAAGCAGAACAACGCCACACTCCAATAGTTTATTTTTCAGAACAGGATAAAATTCCTCTGGATTTTGGAAGGTCATAGCCCTTAATTCAGGAAGTATTTTTTTCAGTTTTTGTCGATTTAATTTATTCTCAGTTGCATCTTTTGCAAATTGTGTAGCCAATTCTAACATGATATTGGAATTGACAATTGTTTTTTTATCAAATACCTTTGAATTTCGGTAAGAAACCGCCTGATTAAACTGACTTAAATAAGTCAAATTTGATACACGAAGTAATTGTCTTAATTCACTAATTTTTTCTGATAAACTGTATTTTTTTCGTTCAACAAAACCGTTTGTTTTAAAATATGAAAAATCAATCAACTGACAGATGGCCTTTTCGTCTTCGTTTTGTTGATTTTCAATTTCGATGACCTTTAAGTCATAAGTAGCTTGTAAATTCAGCCAGGTTTCGAGTGAAATTCCCGTTAGTTTTGATAATTTATTAGCCGTATCCTTGCTAATAGGTTCTTCGGCGTTAACAATTTTACTAATCGTCTTAGCTGAAACTCCCAATCGCTCCGCAAATTCTTTTTGAGATATATTCAAATCATCAATAATGTCTTCAACATAAGAACCTGGATGAAAAGCAATCAAATCCTCATATATTTTTACACTCTTAGTCATAGTGATTACTAACCTCCTCTATTTGGATTATTTCTATCGAAGACGCATTAGAAAAGATAGTTTCCTTATCAACATCATGAAAACAAACTATTAATCTATAGGAACCTCTTCGACCATCAATATCCATAGCATATTGCCCTTCACGGTTTCCCTTCAAATCATGAAAATGATACATTGGAAAAGCAATAACTGAAGCAAGATTGTCAGCACTTTCTATAAAATTGACCAATTTAAGCAACTTCTTGGCAATCTTATCGGAGAAATCTTTTTTGGCTTGTCTCAAACTTGTACACTGTTTTTCAACAGTTTTATTAGTATATTGAACCTGCATTCATTCTCCTTTACAATCTACAAAAAGATAAATTACCTTTTTGGTAATTTTATTATACAATTTAGTACCTGGCATGTAAAGCAATATCCTCCGAATTAAAAAGAATTGCTTCATTTTTGCAATTCTTTCTCTATCTATTCTATTCGATAAAAAAATTAAAAACTTAATAATTTATCTCTGAAATATTCATATTGCTTTTGCCTTAACTCAATCTCCTTAGGCAAACCTTGAGAAATTGAGTTAGTTAGAATATCAAATTGGTCGAGGATGGTAACAATGTGTGATTGAGTTTCAAGGGAAGATAAAATAGCCTTCTGTTTTTACAGCATCATCTTTAATCTCATCAGTGATTAATTCTTGAGGAACTTCTTCGTAATTTACTTCTGGGGCCCCACTTTTAATGTAAGCTTTGAAATTTTCACTAATAAAACGGTAAAATAATATCCCAAGGGTATACTGCTTAAAGTCCCAACCATCTACTGCTCCACGCACATCATCAGCGATAGCCCATATTTTTCTATGGAGTTCTTGGCGTTGCGTTTGTTCTGTCATTTTTTACCTCATTTGATCAATATATCCTCAATTATACCATTTATTAATCTCACTGAGAACCAGTCAAAAAGGGGCAATTCTCTTGTTCATCAAAGAATTACCCCTTTTGGCTAATTATTGTATTGGTCTATAAAGCATTCCTTAGCTTTTCTCTCATATACAAAACTAAACAGTTATTAGAGTTAAGCCTTATACTTTCCTTCTTGCAGTTCTTTTTCCATTTGCAGGCGTTGGACTTTCATGGTTGCTGTTCTTGGAATCTCATCATAGTCAAGTACGATTGGTGCATTGAGAAATGGGAGCTCTGAGACAGCTTCCCACCAAGCGTCCATGTCTACTTGGCCACCTTTATTTGGCGCAATAAAGGGCTGTGGGCGACCATTTTGGTCACGGACGATGGCAACTTCTGCCAAGAAGTTTAATTGGTCTAGCAACATATCCTCAAGAGCAAGGTTACTTTCAATCTTATCAATCAAATCTACCTGTCTGTCCTTCAAGAAAAGATGACCATTTTCATCCATACAGCCGTAGTCACCGCTGTCCCACCATTCCCCATAGACATTATCTTGGAAACGTTGATCTTCCTTATAGTAGGTCAGAGCGCGCCCCTTAGAATTGAACTGGATATGACCGTCTTGACCGGCAGGCAACGGATTACCCTTGCTATCAGTAATTCTAGCCTCAGTAAGCCCTGCCAGGCCAACACCCATATCACGGGCATTTGAAGTCTTGAGACTGTCTCTAGTATGAGCTTTCAAAATCATTGGTCCGCATTCACTTTGGCCGTAGATTTGTAGGAAAATGGCTTGCGCATTATCAGAAGCCTCTAGAAAGGCCAACATTGTAGCGTTGTTAATGGCATCAAAGGTAGAGTGATAGTAGTTTGTCTTGGCAAATACCTGCGGATGCTCACGCGCAATTGTCGCCCACTGAACAAAATGATTGGGATGGGTCTCAACAGCCTGAGGTTGGTATTTCAAGAACATGCGCTCAACAGTTTCGCGGTCAGAATTTGACAAGGGCAGAAGAGGGAAGCCCATAATCATCAAAGAAGACATTCCAATATTAAAACGTGAATGAACTGGTGAAATATGGAAACCAACGATGCGACGTTCTGGAATGTAATTCAAAACAGTCTTCTGGTATTTTGTACGCCAGCCCATGGTATTGGCTGAATGACAAATCAATTTGGGTATGCCTGTTGTCCCTGATGTGTGAGTGATATAGGCAATTTGGTCTTCAGGCAGTGGATTAAAGTCTGCTTCTACTCCGTCGGTAGCTAGCAAGCTCTGCACCCCAATCTTATGATTATCAGAAATATTAGCAACTGCAGCGACCACGTCAGCTGTCACAGCATCAAAAATGATGAAAGGATTTTCCAAACGATCGGCAAAAACAGAAATAACTTGACTTGTAAAATGGTAGGACACCATAACTGGTACGGCTCCTAGGTAGGTTGCAGCCACCGCAAGCATGTAAGTATCAAAAGCCTGCCCCTTGAAGATGATAACTTTATCTCCTTGTTTCAAGCCCAAAGCTGCCAATTGCTTAGCTCTTTTAACTATCAAGTCATGGCTGGCTTGATAAGTGGTCTCAGTTCCAAGTTCAGGAAAGGCCACCTGATCCTGGTCAAAAATAATAGGACAATCAGGGAAAGCCTGGCTAGCCTCAAGGTAATTTTGATAAAGATTCATGGGACGATAGGGGAATAATTCTGCCATTTTAAGCTACCTCTTTTTCTAATATTCCTCGCAATTATAGCAGATTATCAAGTTAATTTCAAAGCAAATCTAGAACAGAAAAGTCTTCATACCTGTAACTAAAAGATAACAAAAGTGAAGCTTTAACTTTCTAATAAATCTTAAAGCCTTTTATTTGTTAACCTATTATAAAATAAAGGTTGACAAATTTTGTAAAAACCCTTACACTATGACTATGAAGATTAACGGACTTGATTTAGACAGAGCAGGACGCTGTCGCCACTACCATTCTGAACTTGATATTGTCGCCCTAAAGTGTGAGATTTGCCAAAAATATTATGCTTGTTACCAGTGTCATGATAGTCTTGAAAATCATCCTTTTCAAGCAAATGATATAGAAAGCGACAAGCCTGTTCTCTGTGGTAATTGTATGACCTGTCTGTCTTTTTCCGAATATCAAGTTGGAACCTGTCCCAATTGTCTTCACCGCTTTAATCCAAATTGCAAAAAGCACCATTCTATCTATTTTAAAGGAGACTGAAATGACGTCAAAAGTTAGAGACCTTACTTATATCGCTATGATGGCAACACTAATTATCGTACTCGGACATATCCCTGGTATTCCCCTTGGCTTTATTCCAGTACCAATCGTCCTCCAAAACTTAGGAATCATGTTAGCTGGGGCTATCCTTGGAGCCAAACGAGGTACTGTTTCTGTACTTCTTTTCCTCCTACTAGGAACATTTATACCTGCATTTACTGGTGGAAATAATACTATCCCAGTTCTCATGGGACCAACTGCTGGCTATGTCGTGTCATGGATTTTTGTACCACTTTTGATAGGTATTGGACTTAAGAAAATTCCATCCCAAAATTTTCTTCTAACTTTTTTAATTATCTGGCTCGGTGGTGTCCTCTTTGTTGATTTTCTAGGGGCAATTTGGCTGGCGCATTTCACCAAGATGCCTTTTATAACAGCACTCTGGTCTAATCTTGCATTCATTCCAGGAGACACTATCAAAGCTTTGCTGACAAGTTTAATTGCTGTGAAATACAGTCGCTATCTAGTGAAAGATTGATATTCATCATTATGATAGCCATTATCTTCCAAATTTGATTATTCTTTCTTAACTAAAATAATATAAATAGCTCTGCTATTTCACAAATTAATAAAACAAAAAGACACCTGGTTCAGTTCATAGACTAAACGGTGTCTTTTTAGATTAATCAAGAATTTTTATTTTAGATTGTTCAACATATCATCCAAGTGTTTGATGGCTTTCTCACGGCCAAGCAAGAAGATAGTATCTGGCAATTCTGGTCCGTGCATTTCGCCTGATACGGCGATACGGATTGGCATAAAGAGGTTTTTACCTTTGATGCCTGTTTCTTTTTGGACTGCCTTGATTTGTGGGAAGATATTTTCTGTCACAAATTCCTCATCAGTCAGAGCTTCCAATTTAGCTTTGAAGGCTTGGAGAACGGTTGGTACTGTTTCACCAGACATCACTTCTTTCTCAGCATCGCTCAACTCTGGGAAGTCCGCAAAGAAGAGGTCAGTCAATGGAACGATTTCATCAGCTGATTTGAGTTGTGGTTTGTAAAGTTCAACTAATTTTTCAGCCTTGTCTGTCAAACGCCCTGCCTCTTCCAAGAATGGTTTGCAGAGTTCAAAGACTGTCTCAAAGTCAGCATTTTTAAGGTAGTCATTGCTCATCCAGTCCATTTTCTTCTGGTCGAAGGCTGCTGGTGATTTAGAAAGACGGTTCTCATCGAAGAGTTCAATCAACTGCTCACGGTTGAAGATTTCTTCTTCTCCACCTGGGTTCCATCCAAGAAGGGCAATGAAGTTGAAGACAGCTTCTGACATGTATCCTTTTTTGCGATAATCTTCGATAAATTGAAGCGTATTTGTGTCACGTTTTGACAATTTCTTACCAGTTTCAGAGTTGATGATAAGGGTCATGTGTCCAAATTCTGGTGCTTCCCAACCAAGTGCTTCATATACCATGAGTTGTTTTGGTGTGTTGGCAATGTGGTCATCTCCACGGATGACGTGTGAGATTTGCATATCGTGGTCATCAACAACTACGGCAAAGTTGTAAGTTGGGTAACCATCTTTTTTCTGGATAACCCAGTCACCACCAATGTTGCCACCTTCAAATTCAATATCACCTTTAACCATGTCAGTCCACTTGTAGATACCAGCTTCATTAACAGCCAAACGAACAGTTGGAACGATACCAGCCGCTTCGCGTTCTGCGATGTAGGCAGCTTTTTGGTCTTCGGTCATACCGATGAATTCGTTGATGTAACGTGGTGTTTCACCAGCTGCTTCTTGGCGTTCACGCTCTGCAGCCAATTCTTCTTCTGTTACATAAGATTTGTAAGCTTTACCTTCAGCTAAGAGTTGATCAATGTATTTTTGATAAAGTTCCAAACGCTCTGACTGACGGTAGTTTTCATGTGTTTCTGGGCTTTCATCCCAATCCATGCCCAACCAACGCAAGTTTTCAAGTTGTGAACGCTCACCATCTTCAACGTGACGTTTGCGGTCAGTGTCTTCAATACGGATGATGAATGTCCCGTTATGGTGACGAGCGTAAAGGTAGTTAAAGAGCGCAGTACGCGCATTTCCGATGTGTAAAAGTCCTGTTGGACTTGGTGCGTAACGCACACGAATGTCTTTAGCCAATGCTATTCTCCTTGAAATAAGATACTAAGGAACATTAAGACTTGTCGAAAATTTCCATAAAGTAAGCGAGTCACGTGAACTCGTTTTATTTTTTCTAGAAGTCTGTCCCTCGTTCAATTTTAGATGCTATCTTTAAGCTATTTATAGCGACCTCAATCGCCAATCTTATTTATTATAGCACATCTTGGGTTCATTCGTACAAAAAAGATTCAGCCGTATTTGACTGAATCCGATATCATTTTCAATTCCCAGTATTAGTCACAATAAAGGGTTGCAAGGCAGAGGCAAAGGTTTGGAGGTTAAGGCTTTGAACATAGATTTCACCATAACCTGAGAAAGTATTAACAATCCCTTCACCTGTACCAATGGATTGAAGGAAACCATTTTCTAAATGGATGTCATAGTTTAAATCACGACTCCAAGCGACAACATGAGCATTATCAATAGTGATACTTTCACCTTGAAGTTCAATCTTCTTGATGGAGCCAAAACTGTTGGCTAGAAGAGTTCCCTCACCTTCAGTTGTCATAACAAAGAAACCACCTTGTCCACCAAAGAAAGCTCGTCCCACAGACTGACGTTCCATCTTGTATTGGGCTGAACCATCTAGGGCAAGAAAAGCGCCGTCATTGAGACGATACTGTTTAGCACCAAGTTCCAGTGCAATAACTTGTCCTGGCATTGAAGGTGCCAAAGCCAATTTGCCATCATCAGAGCTTGAAACGGCCTCGGTGATAAACATAGATTCACCTGATGTCATGGCTCGTCCTAAAGCACCGACCAATTTTCCTAAACCTGACCCTCGCGCGTTCAGACGTGTATTAAGAGCAACGCTAGGTGTATGATAAACCATACTTCCTTGTTGAATATAGGCAGATTCCCCGGCTTCCAAAGCAATTTCAACCATAGGGAATTGCATATTACTGTCGATAGTGTATTTCATTCGATTATCCATGATAGGCCTCTTTCATTTGACAATAGCAAAGCTTCAAAAATTGTACTAACCTTATAAGACAATTATAGTTTTTCTTAGTTAAGTTGTCAAAGAAAAACTGGAATCCTGCTCTGCCATTATCCTAAAAAGAAAAAATGACCGCTAGGCAAAGTTCCCAATGCTCAGCAGTCACTTGATTACTTAACTTCTGTCAGACGGCCAGTGTCCACATCATAAACGGCTCCAGAGATGACCACATCATCTGGAATCAAGGGAGACTTGCGCAAAATTTCCATGTCCTCGCGAACACTCTCAGCAGGGTCTGCAAAGGGCAAAAAGTCCTGACCCTCAACATCAACACCTAAGTCACGCTTCAATTGAGCGGCAAAATCCTCATTCGTAAAGGTCTGTGCCCCGCAATCGGTATGGTGGAGAACAACAATTTCACGTGTTCCCATTTGTTGCTGGGAGATAACCAGAGAACGAATCATATCGTCAGTTATACGACCACCCGCATTACGCAAAATGTGTGCATCCCCCAAGGCCAAACCCAAAGCAGGTGCAACGTGGAGACGGGAATCCATACAAGTCACGATAGCAACGTGGGTCTTAGGTTTTAGGGGCAAGTGTGCAGTACCATGCAAATCAGCATAAGCTTGGTTGGTTTTTAAAAATCGTTCAAAGTACGACATAAGAGGTCCTCCTTAGACTACTTCCTTTGAAAACAGTTTGACTTCCAAAGTTTTTTCTATCTTAGCATTTTTAGAGAGGCTTGTCATTGAAAAAGATTAGGAGGCGGTACATTTTGGAAATCAAAAAACTGAGTCTTCCAAATTACGGAGAACTCAGGCTTGATAAAATCTCTTTGTTGAAAAAAGAGAATTTACTTAAAGGTTTTTTTCAAGACCTCACCAACTGTTGCCACCCCTATGACCTCGATACCACTTGGAATTTGGATGCCTTGGAGTGAGTTTTTAGGGGCATAAATCTTGGTAAAGCCTAGCTTGGCAGCTTCATTGATACGCTGCTCGATGCGGGTAACGCGACGGATTTCACCAGTCAATCCGATTTCACCGATAAAGGCTTCCTGTGGGTTGGTTGGTTTCTCCTTGTAGCTGGAAGCAATGGCCACTGCGACAGCCAAATCGATGGCGGGTTCGTCCAGTTTAACCCCACCAGCTGATTTGAGGTAGGCGTCCTGATTTTGCAGGAGCAAACCGCAACGCTTTTCCAGAACAGCCATGATAAGGCTGACGCGGTTAAAGTCCAGACCTGTTGTGGTGCGCTTGGCATTGCCAAAAACGGTCGGTGTCACAAGGGCCTGCACCTCAGCCAGAATAGGACGGCTTCCCTCCATAGTCACGACAATAGCAGAGCCCGTTGCCCCGTCTAAGCGCTCCTCAAGGAAGACTTGGCTCGGATTGAGGACTTCTACCAGACCGCCAGACTGCATTTCAAAGATGCCGATTTCATTGGTAGAACCAAACCGGTTCTTGACCGCCCTTAAAATACGGAAGGTGTGATGGCGTTCGCCTTCAAAATAGAGAACAGTGTCCACCATATGTTCTAGCATACGCGGTCCAGCAAGCGTACCTTCCTTGGTAACATGACCAACGATGAAGGTTGCAATATTGTTGGTCTTAGCCAACTGCATCAGTTCTGCTGTCACTTCTCTAACCTGAGAAACAGAACCTTGCACACTGGAGATTTCAGGGCTCATGATGGTCTGGATAGAGTCGATGATGAGAAAATCTGGCTGAATTTGCTCAATTTGAGCGCGGATGGCCTGCATATTAGTCTCAGCATAGAGGTAAAATTCATTATCGATATCACCCAGACGCTCGCTGCGCAATTTAATCTGCTCTGCTGATTCTTCCCCAGAAACATAGAGGACAGTCCCCTTGTTGGCAAGCTGGGTAGAAACTTGGAGCAGCAGGGTTGATTTCCCGATACCTGGGTCCCCACCGATAAGGACCAGACTGCCTGGCACGACACCACCACCGAGAACACGGTTGAATTCATCCATGTCGGTCTTGGTTCTGGCATAGTTTATGGAAGAGACATCCTTGAGTTTGGTTGGTTTAGTCTTTTCACCTGTCAGGCTGACGCGGGCATTTTTAACCTCCTGAACCTCCACCTCTTCAACAAAGGAAGTCCAGGCTGAACAGTTGGGACAACGCCCCAAGTATTTGGGTGAATGATAGCCGCACTCCTGACAGATAAAAGTTGTTTTTTTCTTAGCCATAAATCTATAAGAGGCATAAGTTCCTGACAAAAAGAAAATCCTTTATGTCTCTTTCTAGACAAGAGGATTTCTTTTTATACTCTTTGAAAATCAAAATGATAGATTGTTAAGCCTTCTTACCTACCATCAGGTCTGTCTACGTCGGCTTGCCTCCTCTTATTTTGATTTTCATTGAGTATTAGCTGAATTGACTGCCTCTTCAATTCCTTTCAATATTTGATGAGTTGGTTAAATGAAATTACTTCCCAGTCGAGCCAAAGCCCCCTGTGCGTTGACCTGTGGCATCGTCTCCATCAACCACTAAGAAAGGCATAAAAACACCTTGGACAATACGTTCACCGGCTTCGACCACAACTGTTTCGTCAGTAATATTTTTCATTTGGGCAAAGATGTGACCTTCGTTATCTGGATTGCCGTAATAGTCACCATCGATAACACCAACTGAGTTAATCAAAACCAATCCTTTTTTGCGCGGGTTTGATGAACGGTCAAAGAGGTAGAGAACCTCCTGAGCCTGCATATAAGCCTTTACTCCTGTCGGCACCAATTTGATTTCACCTGGTGCAATTTTAGTTGTTACTGCTGCCTTCAAATCATAACCAGCTGCATGAGCAGTCTCACGTTTTGGCAGTAAATTGTTATCTGTAAACTGGCTAACCAGTTCAAAACCTCTGATTTTCATAATTGTGATACAAAAGGACTTTCCAGCTTTTCAAAATTATTTCTAGAAAATTGTCCCTGTTCAGTTAGTTGCACTAACTAAACACTCCTTTCTTTTTTAAAATAAAGTAATTAAGTATTTTAACCTTAGAAAATACTTTTTACAGGAAAGATTCTTGTAATATTTTCTGTATTTTCTCTTTTTGTTATACTAGAGAGGCCCTCTTGGGATAGAAAGGGGGGTGAAATGCTCATGAACACATTTCTAAACGTATTTGTTGTACCATTGCTTGTTGCTATCCTAACAGCTTTGTTTGAGTATTGGCTCAACTCACGCAACAAATAACCTAGGGCACTGAGCCAAAAGAAAAACCCTCAACGCTGGAGACGTTGGGGGCTTTTTGTATGCTCATGACATACATTTCTAACGTATTGTCATTATAGCATACCTTCCCCCTATATTGTCAAGAATTTCACGCGACTCTAGTTGCTAGATTATCAAACTTAATCGTTCCATCATCCATGGCAAAGCCTTTAATCATGTCGTCACCTAGAACAGTTGTGGCCCACTGTCTAAATTTTGTAGCTTTTTGTGAGTTAACACGATATCCGACCGAGATGATGGCATCTAAGTTGTAATAAGCAACCTCCTTAGTCTGCGTTTTCCCAGTCAAAGCACCATGCGGAGTGGTTGTTTCCATTTTGGAAACAACCACTTCCTCATCTAGTTCACCCTCAGCAAAGATATTTTTCAAGTGTTTGCTGATATCTGGTACACCGACATCAAAAAGTCTTGCCATTTCTTTTTGGCTAATCCAGATGGTCTCATTACTGACAATGACATTGGCTTTTTCCTGATTATTCTCAGCAGTGTAGATTAAAAATTGTAGTTCGTTCATATTCGTCCTTTCTAATCACATCAGATTTTTCTGATTCATGATTGGAGGATTTCAACACTTTACCCTCTATTATATGTTATTCGAAGTCTAAAAGCAAAAACCAATCCTTGCGGACTGGTTTTGTCTGATATCATCTTTATTCGAAAACGAATTGGTTGTGATAGAGTTCTGAGTAGAATCCTTTTTGTTTAAGGAGTTCATGGTGATTTCCTTGTTCGAGGACTTTTCCATCTTTAAGGACGATGATTTCATCAGCATTGAGAATGGTTTTGAGACGGTGAGCAATAACGAAGCTTGTACGTCCTGCGATGATAGCTTCCATGGCATTTTGAATTTTAGCCTCAGTTACCGTATCAACGTTAGATGTTGCTTCGTCTAGGATAAGGACTTGTGGGTCTGTCAAAAGGGTACGAGCAATTGAAATCAACTGCTTCTGACCTGTAGAGAAGACATTTTCATCGTCCGTCACGTAAGTCTCATAACCTTCTGGAAGGCTCATGATGAAATCATGAATATGAGTGGCACGCGCAGCTGTTTCCACCATTTCTTGTGAAATAGATTCATCACCAAAACGGATATTATCAGCGATGGTTCCTGAGAAAAGAACAGATTCCTGAAGCACGATACCAACTTTTTCACGTAGGCTATCCAAATCGTAGTCACGGATATCGCGACCGTCAAACTCAATCGAACCACTGTTAACATCATAGAATCGGTTAATCAAGTTCATGATTGTTGTTTTACCTGATCCAGTCGGACCAACAACGGCCACCATCTTACCTTTTGGAGCTGAGATGCTGACATTGTCAAGAACTTTTTGTCCTGGAAGATAACCAAAGTCGATGTTCTTAATTTCCACACCTTCTTTAAGTTCTGTGAAATGCGGAGCGTTTTGTGGACGGATTTCCTCTGGCTCATCAAACATCTCTTGAACACGATGAGCACCTGTAAAGGCAAGTTGCAATTCAGCCCAGCTTGACGCAATCTGCATCATTGGTTGGTAGTATTGTTGTGAATATTGAACAAAGGTTACAACCAGACCGAGGGCAACGGCTGTTTCTAGTGAAGAATCATTGAGAACGATATTTGAACCAGCAAAGATAACAATAGCTGTGTTAACAAGGCTCATACCATTCATGAATGGGAAGAGAATCCCACCAAAGAGACGGCCCTTGAAGGTTGTGCGACGCACTTCTTCATTAAGTTCAAGGAAGCCATCAATCGTTTCTTCCTGAACACCTTGAACAATAATAGCCTTTTGACCAGAAATCTTCTCATCCATATAGGCATTGAGCTTAGAAACGGCAGCTTGTTGCAAGTTTGTGTACTTACGAGCCAAACGAACAATGATGACAAGAGCAAGCAAAGCAACTGGCGTTGAAGCAATGGTCACCAAGGCAAGACGAGTATCTTGACGGAACATCATCCAAACCATACCAATGTAAAGCGCTCCATTTGAAAGGATTTGAACCATTGATTGGTTGAAGGCATTTTGGATATTATCCAAATCAGAAGTAAAGCGTGAAAGAATATCTCCATCCTTGTGACGGTCGAAGAAGGCAATGGTCAACCGTTCCAATTTACCAAAGAGACCTTTACGCATACGATTCGTTGAATGCGCAACAATACGAGTTAGAAGCAAACTGTAAATAAGGTTTGCCACAACTGTTGCCACATAAGCAAAGAAGAGGTTAAGCATGACACCATTAAAATCAGCCATGTCAGGTTTAAAGCCAGTCACACCAGTTTGCTTAGCCATGGCATAACTTGTTGCAATTTTACCCATTTCAGCGATAGCATTACCAAGAAGAACTGGCGTCTTAACTTGCAAATAGGTTGCGGCAATAATAGCTAGGAAAATGACAGCAAAGCTTAATTTATAGCGTTTAAAATAAAACCAAAAGAATCTTACTGTTTTCATCTTATTCTTCCTCCTTCCCTTTCTGAGTTTCGTAAATTTCACGATAGACCTTATTATTGGCTACGAGTTCAGCGTGTGTACCTTCACCAATAAGACGGCCTTGATCAAGCACCAAGATTTTATCTGCCTTAACAACTGATGAAATCTTTTGGGCAACGATAACAGTTGTTGTCCCTTTCAAGTCATGATTAAGGGCTTCTTGTACCAATTTTTCTGATTTAGCATCAAGTGCTGATGTTGAATCGTCAAGTACCAAGACTTTAGGATTGCCGATAACACCACGGGCGATAGACATACGTTGTTTTTGTCCACCTGAGAAGTTATTACCACGTTCTTCAACTTCACTTTGGTAAGTTTCGTCTAAACGGTCAATAAATTCTTTGGCTTGGGCAATCCCTGCCGCACGTTCTAGTCTTTCAAGATCCGCACCAGGTGCGCCTTGACGCAAATTATCAGCAATCGTTCCTGAGAAAAGGATAGCTTTTTGAAGAACGATAGAGACTGTCTCACGTAAAGTCTTTTGGTTGACTTCTTTCAAATCACGTCCGCCAATAGAAACCCTTCCCTCTTGAGGGTCAAAAAGTCGTGGAATAAGCTGCGCCAGCGTTGATTTACCGGCACCAGTGGCACCGACTACACCAACCATTTGACCAGGTTCAATTTCAAATGAAATATTTTTAAGGGTTGGCTCAGTATCATGTGGATAAGTGAAGCTAACATTGTCAAAGACGATTTTCCCGTCCAAGTCTTCATCAGGATTATCCACAAAAGTCATAGCAGGCTCTGTCTCAAGAATTTCAGTGATACGTTTAATGGAAATAGCTGCGCGGGATGCCTGCATTCCCATAAAGCTTGTCATGATAATGGCAAACATGATTTGCATGAGGTAGCTCATAAATGATGTAAAGCCACCAACTGCTTCCAAATTCGTTTCAAGCATGCCTGAAACAAGATAAAGAGAGGCAAAGATAGCCATGTAAGAGATGAACATCATCAAGGGTTGCAAAATTGAGAAACCATAACCAATAAAGAGGTTAAGTCCAAGAAGCTCATTTGAAGTCTCTTTGAACTTAGCATATTGTTCTCTCTCTTGAACGAAGGATTTGACCACACGGATACCGCGAAGGTTTTCCTTGGCAATGCTGTTCATTTTTTCCATTAAAGTTTGGAATTTACCGAAACGTGGTCCCATTTGACTCATAACAACAGCCATAACCGCCGCAATCAAGACAACCATGACAATAATCATCCACCAGAGTTCAGGCAGAGTTCTAACCGCCATAATGAAGGCTCCGACAAAGAGCAGGGGAACACGGCTAAGAATAGTGAAAAGCATCATGACCAAGTTTTGAATTTGAGTCACGTCATTGGTCATACGAACAACTAGGTTCCCGGCATTAAATTCTTCAACGTTTGCATATGAGAAACTTTGAATTTTACGGAAAGTTTCTTCACGAATATCTGCTGATACACCTTGAGCAATCTTAGCAGCAACAATGGTATTAAACATACCAGCAATGAGACCAATACCCGCAATAACCAAAAGCCATTTGCCGACACGGAAAATTTCGTCTTGGTCATTCATCAAAACGGCTGTTAGAACGTCTTTCAAATAAGATGGCTGCAAGAGTGTCGTTGTCACCACAGTGGCCGTCAACAAGATAGACACCAAGGCAAACCACTTATAGCGTAAAATCGCCTTTTTAAACATGTTTTTTCTCCTTATAAGTTATAATATTTGCTTTCAATTGTTCTGCCCACTGCAAAACTTGTTGAAAGTCTTCTTTTGCGATATTTTGGAACAAAGAGTTACGAATCTCTTTATGAAAATCTTCAAGTCGACTGATCTTATCTCTGCCCTTAACCGTTAAAACAATTTGTTTATAGCGTTTATCCTCTTTAGAAGGAATGACCTCAATAAAGCCATTCTTTTCCATTCGTTTGACAAGATTAGAAGCAACAGATTTTGACACTTTCATTTCTTGTTCGATATCTTTGACAAAGGTTTCTTGCTCTTTTCTATTGTTCAAATAAAGCAGAGCCCATCCTTGCGGACCAGCTAAATGTTCAACGCCTTTGTCCTTAGCCATATCATCGCAAACTTGTTCAAATTGATTGAGCAAATTTCTCAGATCTGCGATAGGATTTTCCATAACAACTCCTCTCTACTTAGTGATATAATAATTCGCATGAGAACTATTATAGTTTCTATGAGAACCATTGTCAAGAAAAAGCTCTGCTATTTTCAGAAAATGATTTAGAGAAAAAATGAGAGCCTTTACCTTTTGAAAGCCAAAAACACTATCTTATGGTATAATGAGAAATGATATTATGACAAGTAAAGGAAAAACTATGGAAAAGCAAAAAATTGCCGTCCTAGGTCCTGGGTCTTGGGGAACTGCTCTTGCGCAGGTTCTCAATGATAATGGACATGATGTGACGCTCTGGGGAAATATCCCAGCTCAAATTGAGGAATTGCAAACACATCATACAAATACACATTATTTCAAGGATGTTGTCCTTGATGATAAAATCAAGGCTACTCTTGATTTGAAAGAAGCACTTGCTGATACTGATGCCATTCTTTTTGTAGTGCCAACAAAGGTTACTCGATTGGTTGCTAAGCAAGTGGCTGAGATGCTTGACCACAAGGTCATTGTCATGCATGCTTCAAAAGGTTTAGAGCCAGGCACTCATGAACGTTTGTCAACTATTTTAGAGGAAGAAATTCCTACTGATCTTCGTTCTGAAATTGTTGTTGTTTCTGGACCAAGTCACGCTGAGGAAACAATCGTTCGTGATATTACCTTGATTACAGCTGCTTCTAAAAATCACGATGCTGCTAAATACGTGCAAGAACTTTTCAGCAATAACTACTTCCGCCTTTATACTAACTCAGATGTTATCGGTGTCGAAACTGCTGGGGCTCTTAAAAACATTATTGCTGTTGGAGCCGGAGCTCTTCATGGGCTTGGTTACGGAGACAATGCCAAAGCCGCTGTTATCACTCGCGGACTTGCTGAAATTACACGTTTAGGTGTTAAAATGGGGGCAAATCCACTTACCTATAGCGGGTTATCTGGTGTAGGAGACCTTATCGTAACAGGGACTTCTATTCATTCTCGTAACTGGCGTGCCGGTGATGCCCTAGGTCGCGGAGAAAAATTAGAAGACATTGAAAAGAACATGGGCATGGTGATTGAAGGAATTTCAACAACAAAAGTTGCCTATGAAATCGCTCAAGAATTGGATGTCTATATGCCAATCACAAGCGCAATCTACAAAGTTATCTATGAAGGTGCTGATGTCAAAGAAAGCATCATTAACATGATGTCCAATGAATTCCGCTCAGAAAATGAGTGGTAATATATTGCTAAAGTAATTGATACCAAGGAGATTCTAATGAAGAAAGTCAGAAAAGCCGTTATCCCTGCCGCAGGTCTTGGAACTCGTTTCCTTCCTGCTACTAAAGCTCTTGCCAAAGAAATGTTGCCAATCGTTGATAAACCAACCATTCAATTTATTGTTGAAGAAGCATTGCGCTCAGGCATCGAAGATATTTTGGTTGTCACTGGTAAATCAAAACGTTCTATTGAAGACCATTTTGACTCAAACTTCGAATTGGAATACAATTTGAAAGAAAAAGGGAAGAATGACCTTCTTAAATTAGTTGATGAAACAACTGGCATCCGTCTTCACTTCATCCGCCAAAGTCACCCACGTGGACTTGGTGATGCTGTTCTTCAAGCAAAAGCCTTTGTTGGCAATGAACCATTCGTTGTTATGTTAGGCGATGACCTTATGGACATTACAGATAGTAAAGCTGTGCCATTGACCAAACAGCTTATGAATGACTACGAAGCTACACATGCATCTACAATTGCTGTTATGCCTGTTCCACACGAAGAAGTTTCAGCTTACGGTGTTATTGCACCTCAAGGCGCTGGTGTTAACGGACTTTACAGTGTTGATACTTTTGTTGAAAAACCGGCTCCAGAAGATGCTCCTAGCGACCTTGCTATCATTGGCCGTTACCTACTCACACCAGAAATTTTCAACATTCTTGAAAAACAAGCACCTGGTGCAGGTAATGAAATTCAGTTGACTGACGCTATCGATACCCTCAATAAAACACAACGCGTTTTTGCCCGTGAATTCACTGGCAACCGTTATGATGTTGGTGACAAATTTGGTTTCATGAAGACTTCAATTGATTACGCTCTTCAACACCCACAAGTAAAAGATGATTTGAAACAATACATCATTGATCTTGGAAAAAAATTGGAAAATAAACCAGCTGCTAAAAAATCAGCAGAGTAACATAAGCAAAAATAGCTAAAAACCTTGATTCAAGATTTTTAGCTATTTTAATTTTATCTAGAACGTTAGAGGCATTGAAAAATCAGAACAGTGTTATCAAAACAGATCCAAGGACAAATATAAAGTAACCAAATCCTGCTAGAATCCTTTGCCAAGGTTTAAAAATTTGCTTTTCATACTGCGCTGGAAGACATATGGCTAGCAAAGCACCTCCGATAACACCTCCTAGATGTCCTGCAATCCCAACATTTGGAGTGAAAATGTTGAAAACTAAATTGATTAGGATAAGAATTTGATATGAACGCCCCAGGTGCTTTAAGTAAGGATTTCGACCAAAATATCCGATAATGACAATAGCTGCAAACAAACCAAATAATGAAGTTGAGGCACCAGCTGCAACTGCATTCGGACTTGAAACCATTGTTAGAGCATTTCCAGATATACCGGCAAGAATATACATAACTAAAAAGCGACGACTTCCCCAAATCTGCTCTGCCATTTGACCGACAAAATAGAGAGTCAAAGCGTTAAAGAAAAAATGCTCCCATCCAAAATGTACAAAAATCGGTGTCACTAAACGCCACAACTGATTTGGATAAGCTTTCACATACACACCCAGCATTCCTCCAAAATCAAAGACTGCTTGAACTGAGCTTGCTTGGCCAAAGTAAATGATTTGCATGGCAACAAAAATAAGGCTAGTTAATCCTAGTAAACTAATCGTTACTGGCGTCTTTTTAAATTCTCTCTTTAATGCCGTCATTGACTCAATACCTCCTTAACAGCTATATCATGAACATCTTCGACAAAAGATGCTTTTTGAAAATCATAAATTGTACTGACTGTCATTCCTTCATAATCAGATAGATAGCGGTCATAATAGCCACCACCGTACCCAATGCGATAACCCTCACTATTAAATACTACACCCGGGACATGAATCATATCAATCTCAGACTTTGAAACAGCCAAGCTACTCTTAGGCTCTAGAAGACCTAATCTCGTTTGTTCCAGATTCTCCTCATCATAAAGCACAAAATCCATATTTCCTTGCCCGTAAGTCTTGGGAACCACAATAGTCTTGCCATCGGCTTGCGCAGCCGAGATGAAGAGTTTAGTATTATATTCAAAGTCAAAAGCTAGATATGTAGCAATTACTTTACTCTCTTGATAGGCTTTGGTTGATAGCAGAGCTTCAAGTAACAGTTTATCTTTTCTAAGTTTTTCTGACTGATTATGAGATTTTAATTTTTTCAGTATATCTTGTCGTAGAATGATTTTTTCCATGTTAATATCATACCACGAATAGGTAGTTTTTACCGATTTTTAAAATTCAAGCAATTTTTTTGGAAACCTGAATTCATTTTAAGGTTTCTTTAAGGTTTCTCCGCTATACTACTCCTATCCTAAATAGGCGGTTACCCTGACCGCTGGGAAAATAGGCTTCCCTCTTATTTTCCCCTTTTCATAAATCTCCTGGGCATGGTTGAAAAATCGTGCCCTACCCTTTTCTCAAGGTCCTTGCTTTTCAGCAAGGGCCTTTTGTTTTTCTGACTAAATCAAAAACACCTGCCAAGACGGCAGATGTAGGTTATTATTGAGCCTTATACTTCAAGAATTTTGAAATTTCTTCCACGGCAAATGGCAGAGCTTCTTCTTTTGGACTCATTTTAGGATGGTGAAGGGCGTAAGGTGTGTCCACTCCCAGCCAGAACATAACACCAGGGATTTTATTGAGCAAATAACCAAAATCTTCTCCTGTCATAGCAGGCGGACAATCAATAAGGTTAACAGCTTTGCTATTGCCAAAGAAATCCATGAGATCACGGGCAAGTTCAGGGTTGTTTTCTACAGGCAAGTAGCCACCTTGTTTAAGCTCTACTTCTACTTCCATAGCAAAAGCAGCGGCCACGCCTTGAGCGATTTCAGTGAGGCGCTTTTGAATGAGCAGACTCATGTCTTGGGTCAAGGTACGGATTGTCCCGTGGAGCTTGGCAGTGTCCGCAATGACATTGTTGGTTGTTCCAGCGTGCATAGAACCAAAAGTCACTACACCACCCTGGATAGGGTCAACATTTCTGCTAACAATGGTTTGAACCTGAGTGACAAAATAAGAAGCTGCAACCAAGGCGTCATTAGCTTCATGTGGAAAGGCAGCATGACCACCTTTTCCTTTGAAGGTCACCCAAACTTCACAAGTCCCAGCAAAGAGGGTGCCAGTATTTGTAGCAATATCACCAACCTTAAAGTCAGGTCGCACATGAAGGCCATAAAACTCATCAGGTTTCCAGTCACCAAAGGCGCCATCTTCATACATGAGCATACCACCAGCAAAATTCTCTTCTGCTGGTTGGAAGAGAAAGAGCAGATTATTCTTGGGTTGTGTCTGCACTAATTCATTGAGAAGACCGAGTGCTGTTGTCATGTGCATGTCGTGACCGCAAGCGTGCATACGACCTTCATGAGTGCTCTTGAAGTCTAGGCCTGTTTCTTCAATAATTGGCAGAGCATCAATATCCGTACGCCAGCCAATAGTTTTCTCTGGAGCAGAACCTTTTAGAAAAACCAGAATCCCAGTTCTCCAAGTTTTTTGCTCTACAAAATCTTTACCAGCCGTAATCTCAGCAATGCGTTCCAAAAGATAGGCTTGAGTCTTAAACTCCTCCAAACCAATCTCAGGAATTTGGTGCAAATCACGACGGATAGTGATTAAATTAAGTTTCATATCTATTTTCCTTTATGTAACGAAAAACTTGTGTTACCACAAGCCTTTTCGATTATAAGTTTCTTAACGCATCTTCCAATGCAGTCTTTTGTTGTGTTCTCTCATCGATTTCTTTGATGATACGAGCTGGAACACCGGCAACAACAACGTTTTCTGGAACATCTTGAGTGACGATAGCACCTGCCGCAACGACTGATCCGCTACCGATTTGAACACCCTCGATAACAACAGCATTAGCTCCGACAAGAACATTATCACCGACACGAACTGGTTCAGCTGAAGCTGGTTCGATAACACCGGCAAGGACAGCGCCTGCTCCGATGTGGCTATTTTTACCGACAGTGGCGCGACCCCCAAGGATAGCACCCATGTCAATCATAGTCCCAGCACCAATTTCAGCACCGATATTGATAACAGCACCCATCATGACAACAGCATTGTCTTCGATAGTCACTTGGTCACGGATAATAGCTCCTGGCTCGATACGAGCATTGATGTTACGTTTGTCAAGCAATGGCACAGCTGAGTTACGGCCATCTTGCTCGACAACATAATCTTTATTTTCAGTTAAGTTAGCAAGCAATGGCTCTATGTCTTTCCAGTCACCGAAAAGAACATTACCCAATTTCACTACTGAAGCTGGCACTTCCGCAGCCAATTGACCTTCAAAAGTCACTTTAACATTCGTTTTCTTTTCAGCATTGCCGATAAAAGCAATAATTTCCTGTGCAGACATTTTTTGAGCAGTCATAGTTTCATACCAAGAGCATTAATAAGCGAGTTAAAAATGGGAATCCAAGCAAGTGTACAGACACACTAGAAGGTTCGACTTTCTCACAACGCTATTAGTTTAGGTTCTGTTTCAAAACATTTCCCTCACCAAATACCCTATTCCTTCCATTTCAAAGTTAGTTAGCTATTATTATACCAAATATTCAGAAAATTGGGAAATAATTTGGATAAAAAAATGACCTCGAAATGAGGTCGGGAAATCTCAATTATTAATCTAAGTGATCAATAGCATATTGCGCTTCTGATTCTGTAAATTTTTCAAAAATCAATTGGTCTTTTAGCTCTGCATCTGAAAAAGAACTATATTCTAAATAGTTTTCAGCTGTTTTTAATGCTTGTTCATTCCAATCAGCATTAACTGTATCGACTGCATATCGAGCTGCATCTTCAGGGTACTTTTCAAAAATAAGCTGATCATACAATCCTTCTTTTGAAAATGATGAATAGTCCAGGTAATCAGAAGCTGATGATAGTGCATTTCTGAACTCTCTTGAAACAGATGAACTACTTGAAGATGATTCGGAAACAGCTGTCTCTACAACCTCCTCAGCAGCTTCAGCATCATTACTTATTTCTGTAGATTTACTTGAAACAGAATCACTTGTTTTTGTTTGTACAGAGGTTGAATTTTTTGTTGATGATTTCGATTCATCAACATCGCCAGAACCACCAAATGCGCCAATTACTACTAAAGCAACTAATAAAATAAACCACCACTTTTTATAAAATGGTTTCTTTTGTACGTAAACATTGCCATTTTCATCCTTAATTTTCTTAGCCATAAATAGCCTCCTCTTTTTCAAAAAATCTTAAAACCATTATATATATATACCCGTGGTGCTAGTTAATTTTGTATAACTTTTTAGTTAACAAAATAACCCATTTGGATTATACTGCAAGTGACTAAACAAACAGAGGTAATCCAAATGAGTCACTTACATTATACCCCTAAACA
>Ga0334887_1001738_pt1 | contig 27121 bp, 21 predicted proteins | sample GraSluR1_MG_10_FD_207217 | JGI IMG/M metagenome (GOLD analysis project Ga0334887, IMG submission 207217) | Sludge microbial communities from methane-producing bioreactor in Wageningen University, Netherlands - Granular Sludge_18_07-R1 | ecosystem: Engineered > Bioreactor > Anaerobic >...
TCCTCTTGGGCCGCACCGAGGCCATGCGTCCCGTCACGCCGGAGATAGCGTCGTTCGTGCATGCGCGAACGGCGGAACATTTGAAGGCGGCTTCCTCGGCGCACACCGGGCGAATCGCCGAATGCAGGGAGGGACGCGGCGTCGACCGTCATCTCTTCGGACTCAAAAAGATGATGGAACTCTTCGGACGGGAGATCGGGGTGGAAGAAACGCCCGGGCTCTTCTCTTCCCCGGGGTACCTCGCGCTCTCGAGGAATCTCCTCTCCACGAGCACCGGTCCTACGGAAGGCTTCCGCATCTACGGTTTCGGCCCGGTGGACGACGAGGGGTTCGGCGTCAGATACCTGATGTTCCCGGAAAAACTGGTCTTTACGATGACGAGCCGGACCGCGCTGGAGCCTCGGCTGCTCGCCTTCAGGGAGAAGCTTGCGGACAACCTTGAGAAGATGGTCGCTCTCCTCTCGGAATAAAGGGGAGCGAAGGAGGCGGTCCTTCCCGCTCATCCTTCGCTCCTCGCCTTTTTTCCCGTTTATTTCACATTTTTTTCATACATTCCACATCGATGACTACGCCGTTGTGAGCTTCCTGAGTATATGGACGTAATCGGCTTTCGAGAGAATCTTCGGGTTGTCGGGGTTCGAGGAGTTCGCCTCCGACTTCGCCGCGATCTCCTCGAAGTCCTCTTCTCTGACGCCGAAGACGGAGATCGAAGGCAGTTCGAGATCGAGCGCCATCTGTTTGACCTCCTCCACCGCCTTCTTCGCGCCCTCCTCCGGCGTCGAGAAGGAGAGTCCGAGGCAGGTGGCGACGCGGGCGTAGCGTTCCACGCACGCATCCATGGAGAACTCCATGATCGCCGGCAGAGCGATCGAGTTGCAGGCGCCGTGGGGCGCGTCGTACATAGCCCCGAGGGCCTCCGCAAGACAGTGGACGGCTGCCACGTCGGAGTGGCTGAAGGCCATTCCCGCAAGAAGGCTCCCCAGGAGCATTCCTTCACGGGCTTCCATATCGCCGCCGTCTTTCCAAGCCCTCCGCAGGTATTTGCCGATGAGTTCCATCGCCGTGATCGCCGGTGCGTCGGAGAACGGCGTGGCGACGCGGCAGGTGTAGGCCTCTATAGCGTGGACGAGAGCATCCATGCCGGTAAAAGCGGTCAGATTCTTCGGCATGGTGGCCGTCATCTCGGGGTCGGCGAGCGCAACCTTCGGAGCAAGCTGCGTGCTCTTCACCGTGAATTTGAACTTCGCCTCCGTATCCGTGATCACGGCGCCGAACGTCAGCTCGCTCGCCGTTCCGGCCGTGGTCGGAATCGCGATGATCGGGAGCGGTGCGATATCGCTTGTGAAGCGTCCTTCGTAATCCCGCGCCGTTCCTCCCGCGGTCGCCACGATCGCGGTCGCCTTTGCGCAATCGATAGGGCTGCCTCCGCCCACGGCGACGATACAGTCGGCCTTGAAGGCGCGCGCGGCCTCGGCCGCGGCGGCAACGTTGCGATCCTTGGGATTCGGTTCGATGTCGAGAAACAGTTCGCAGGGCACGGAGCCTGAACGCAGGGACTGCTGTACGCCGTCGAGCAGACCTGCGTTTTTCACTCCGTTGTCCGACAGAAGCAGCACTCTGGAACACCCCAGACGCCGCACCTCGTCCGCGACCTTCAACGCTGCTCCGCGCCCGAATTCCACCCTCGTGGGCATTTCATAACTGAACGATGAAAACATTCTCTCTTCCCCTTTCACATTCGAACAGACTGCACGAAACGCTCAGCCCCAGAAGCGCCAAGCATCCCGTCCTTCTCTTTTCGACCGGTACATCGCCATATCGGCCTGCTTCATGATCGTCTCCAGATCGTCGCTGTCGTCGGGGTGGAAGGCGACACCCATGCTCCCCGTGACAACAAGGGACTTGCCGTCGATGCGGAATTCTCTGCGAAGACTCTGCTGTATGCGGTCGGCAAGAGCGGCTGCGCCCTCTTTACTTTCAAGAAACGGTATGACAAAGGCAAATTCATCGCCGCCGAACCTGGCAAGCGTGTCGATCTCCCGGATCTCTTTACACAATCTCTCCGCTACCGCCATGAGGAGCAGATCCCCCATCTGGTGGCCGAGCGTGTCGTTGACGGTCTTGAAATTATCCAAGTCGAGGAAGATGAGCGCGGTTTTCTTGCCCAAACGTTTTCCGTCCGCCATCGCCATGAAGAGCCTGTCGTTGAAGAGCATTCGGTTCGGAAGTCCCGTGAGCATGTCGTGCGTCGCCTGGTGAAGGATCATCTCCTCCGCGCTCTTCCGCCTCGTGATATCGGTGTAGATGCCGATCATTCTGAGCGGCGCGCCGTCGTCGCTCCATTCGATCACCTTGGCGCGGTCGAGCACCCAAATCCAGCCGCCGTTTTTCGTGGCCAGACGGAATTCGTGGGAAAAAGAGGGGGTTTCGCCCCGCAGATGCTCCTCCAGCGCGCGCATCACTTCGCCGATGTCGTCGGGGTGGACGCGCTTTTTCAGTTCCCCGAAGGTCGGAGCGATCTCGTCATCCTTATACCCGAGCATTGCTTTCCACTGTTTCGAATAAAACACATCGCCGGTCTCCAAGTTCCACTCACAGACGCCGTCGCCCGCTCCCTCGACGGCGAACTTCCATCGTTCTTCGCTTTTTCGGAGCGCTTCTTCAGCATTCTTGACGGCGGTGATGTCCATGTTGCCGCCGACAATCCCGATCACGTCGCCGCTGCTGTTGAAGACCGGGCCTTTATACGACTTCAGCCACACCATCTTCCCCCGGCCGTCCTTAATACGGCGTTCCAGGTCGGTCGCAGGAACGCCGTTTCGAATGATTTCCTGATCTTCTTCTACAATGCGTTGCGCGAACTCGGGAGAAAAAAGATCGAATGGGCCTTTGCCAAGCACCTGTTCCCCGGGAAGCCCGAGAAAATCGGCGAACGCCTGATTGACATGCAGATAGACGGAATTCGCATCTTTCATGACCAAGGGAACGGGAACAAGTGAAAAAATTTGATCCTGCAAATGAAACTGCTCCAGAAGCTCTTTTTCCAGTTCCATCCGGCGGGTCGTTGAAATCGCGGATTCATCGGATAAAGACTCGAACTCCTTTTTTGCCTTCCGGCGAAGAGGACCCGGTCCATTGCGTTGAAGAACCATGTCCGGCGCGGAACTTTTTTTACAGGACACTGAATGATTTCCCCCTTGTGTGTGGAAACGCTGCGAAAACCCGTGTGATCACTCGGGATGCCTCAAGCCTGCGAAACTGCTGAATGAAACAATACTATCACAAAGGAGGAAACAAAAAAATAATCCGCCCGATTCTCCGAAAAAAAGTTTTCCGAGATTGCTTCAGGACCCTCGTATCCGGTACACTTGATTTACTGTAGTATCGCCGCTTCCCGCAAAGCAGTTCGGGAGCGAAGCAATGAGGAGGTCATCATGAATCAACGCCATTTCGAAGACGTATGCTGCGATCTACTTGTCCTGGGGGGCGGCGTCGCGGGTGTCGCCGCCGCTTGGGCCGCCGCCGCCGAGGGCGCCTCGGTCGTCCTGGCTGAAAAGAGCGGGCGTCTCGGCGGCACCGCAACGAACGGTCTTGTGAGTACGCTGTGCGGCTGCTATTCGTCGCTGCCGGGAAGGCGTAAAATCATCGGCGGATTCCGCGATCTTCTCGCGGCGGAGCTTCACCGTACGGGAGGCATACTGGAGGGAGTGGACAGGGACACGCACAGGAACGATACGTGCGACCCCGAGTTGCTTGCGTGCGCCCTCGACACTCTGATGCAGCGTCACGAAGTGCAGCTGATGCTCTCCTCCTGCGTCATCGGCGCGGACTTCTCGGAGCGCCTTCTTCGTTCCGTCGAGGTCGTCAACACGGAATCGGGGACTCGGCGTTCGATAACTCCCCGTCTGGCCGTCGACGCCTCCGGAGGGGCGCTCCTCTCCCGCCTGGCGGATCCGGCCTCCATTCTCTCGGGGGGCGAAGGAGGCAAACTCCAGGCTGCGACCATGGTCTTCCGCATGGACGGCGTCGACGGCGACACGGCCCGCCTCGTCACAAAAGACGAGATACGCGCGCTGCTCGCCGAGGCCCGCCGGAACGGCGACGTCGTCGGGGAACGCGGCAACGGCGTCTTGACCGTGCTTCCCGGCAACAGCTCGGCCATCGTCAACGCCAACTGGGTGCAAGCTGATATGTCGGTTCCGGAAGATGTAACGCGCGGGCTTGTAGAAGGCCGGGAAAAGGCGCTGGAGAACGCCCGTTTTTTTCGGAAGTACGTCCCGGGCTTCGGGAATGCGGTCCTCTCCTCCATCGCGGCTTCCCTCGGCGTTCGCGAGGCGTCGCGTATCAAGGGCAAGTACGTCCTCTCGCAGGAGGACGTCATGGAGGGGCGGCGGTTCGAGGACGCAATTTCGCTGGGCTCCTGGCCCATGGAGTATCATGACTACGAACAGAACAGGCTCGTCTACCTGTGGAGCGAAAACGATTACGACATCCCGTTCCGCTGTCTGCTCCCCGAGGGGCTCGACAACGTCATCGCAGCGGGGCGGAACATCTCCGTCTCGTCGATGGCATACGCCTCCACCAGGGTGATGGGACCGTGCATGGCTATCGGCCAGGCTGCGGGAACGGCGATGCGTCTCTGCCTGAAGATGGGTGCGCTCCCCAAGGAAGTGGAAATACACCTGCTCCGGAAGACGCTTCTGAACGAGGGTGCGATTCTGGAATAATGAAGGGGAGGCTGGTCGGCCTCCCCTTCATTATTCCGCTTCACTCTACCCGGCCTCTTCTTGAAAAAACCGAGAGCACCCTGTCCTTCACTCCAGGCACGGCGGCGAAAACGGAGAGAATCACTAAAACCGCGAGAATGACGCTTGTCGGTCTGCCGAAGAGCGAGAGGAAAAAGTTATCCCCCGCCAACGCCATGTTGATCGCCCGCCGAAGATTCGAGTCCATCATCTCCCCCAACACGAGGCCGAGGACGAGCGGCGCGGGAGGGTACCCCCGGCTCCGCATCAGAAACCCCGCCAGCCCGAAGCAGAACATCAACCCTACGTCGAACATGCTGGAGTTCACCGCGTAGGTTCCGACCACGCAGAGCACCGTCACGAGCGGCATCAGGATTCGCTTGGGGACGAGGACGATCTTCGAGAGCCGCGGAACCACGGTCATCCCGAGAATCAGCATGGCGACGGAGGCGACGAATCCCCCCGCGAGGACGATGGAGAAGAGTTCGGGAGTCCGGACGAAGAGCAACGGCCCTGGTTGCAGCCCGTGCACGTAAAAAGCCGCGAGGATGACCGCCGTCACCGCGTCTCCCGGGACGGCGAGCGTGAGCATCGGTATCAGCGCCCCTCCGATGCAGGCGTTGTTCGCCGCTTCGCTCGCGATGACCCCTTCCACGGCCCCTTCGCCGAACGGACGGCTCGGGTTCTTCACGCTCTTCCGCGCCGAGTCGTAGGCGATGATCGAAGCGACGGGGCCTCCGGCTCCGGGAAGCGCCCCGATAAAGACCCCGATGACCGAGGAACGAAGCGAGAGCGGGAGGAAGCGAACCATCTCGCGGAAGCAGTAGCGCATCTTCCCCGCCTCCGCCGCGATGGCGTTCATTGCGCCGCGCGCCACCTGATCGAGCACCTCCGAAAACCCGAAGAGCCCTATCAGCGCAGCGATAAGAGGAATACCTCCCTGAAGATCGAACCAGCCGAATGTCAGGCGGACGCCGCCGGAGAAGGGGTCGATGCCTATCATGCTCAATAACAGTCCCAGAAGGGCGCAAATGCCCCCTTTGATATAGTTCTTCGCCGTCAGCGTGCCGATCGTGGTCAGACCGAAAAGCGCCAGTAGAAAGTAGTCCATCGCGGAAAAAGTAAGCGCGAAACTCGTCACGGGTTTGGCGACGAACATCAGGACGAGAAAACCGAAGACGGTGCCGACGAAGGAGTGAAAAGTCGCGGCCCAGAGTGCGAGCGCCGCCTCGCCTCTGCGAGCCATCGGATACCCGTCGAGCGTCGTCACTACCGAGGAAGGAGCGCCCGGAATATTGATCAGAATGGCGGAGACCGCACCCGCGTACACGCCGGAGACAAAGACCCCGAGAATGACCGCGAGCGCGTTCTTCACGCTCCACGTATACGTAATAGAGACGAGGAGCGCCGTCGCCATGGTCACGGAAAGGCCGGGGATAGCCCCCACGAAGAGCCCCGCGACAGCCCCGGCAAAAATAAAGAATACGAAGACGGCGTCGATTTGCGAAACGACGGAGAGCACAAGGTCCATTTCCCTTCCTCCTATGGAAGCAGCACTTTCAAACCGTGGCGAAAAATGACGAATATCGCCGCAGGAGAAAGAAACGAGAGAATCATGATCGGCCAAAGACGGCGTTCACCGATCGCCAGGGAGAAAAGCGCGAGGAAAAGCGCCGTCGAGGGGAAGAAGCCTGCCCAAGGAAGCAAGAGAGCGTAGGCGCAACATAAGCCGAAAACGAGGAAGACGCTTCCCGCCGAGATATCCGCCGTCTGCGTCGAGGTCGCAGGCACGCCGGTTTTTAAACGGCGCCAACCTTGCAGGAGCAGCGCAAGAGCGAGCAGAGCAAGCGCCGTCGAGAGAAGCAGAGGGAAAAGCGCGGGGGAGAGCGCCCAGTCGCCGCCGTCGTGCGAGCGCGCCCCTTGCCAACCGAAAAGTGCGGCGAGCACAAGGAAAAACAGGCTGTGCCGGATATTCGCCGCCCAGGGAGAAGTGTTCATAAAAAGCCATCCTTTCATGAAAGCAAAAGAGCCGCCACTCCCTTGCCGGGAAGGGGCGGCTCGTCATGAAGCGAGTTTACGGTCTGGGGATATTGAACTCTTCGGGGCTCTTTTTCGCCACCCCGGCGTCCTGAAGTACCCATCCGACCACGGATGCCCACTTGTCCCAGTAGGCAAGCATATCCTGGCCTCGCACAGCATCCAACCCGACATACCAGTTGTTCTCCAGGAACTCCTTCCATTTCGGATCGGCAACGGCTTTCGAGGTCGCGTCGGCGATCTTCTCCACGATCTCGGCCGGAGTTCCCTTCTTCACCACCAGACAGTTCGGATAGTCGAGCGGAAGGAAAGGGCCTATCTCGGGGATGGCGTCGGTGATAGGAGGCAGATCGGGCAGATAGGCGGTCTTCTTGCTGTCGAAGACCGCGAGCGCACGGAGTTTTCCCGCGGCGATGTAGTCCTTCACGGTCCCGATGTTGGGGGACGTGAAATCGACCTGACCGCCGAGGACGGCGAGCAGCGCGTTGTTTCCGCCGCCGAAGGGTGTGCTCGAAAAGTCGAGGCTCCCCTTCTGCATCATCAGAAGGCCCTGCACATGACCGCTGGCACCCGCTCCGCTGTAGGAGAAGCGAACTTTTCCCGGCCGGGCGCGGATATCGTTCACCAGGTCCGCGAGCGTCTGGTACGGAGACTCCGGCGCGACCGCGATAATCTTCTCCGAATGGCTCAGCAGCATGATCGGCTCGAAGTCATGGAATGAGAGCTTGCTCACGTCCATGATCCGGAACGACGCGGGCGTCTCCGCCGAGAAGAGCACCGTATACCCGTCGGCGGGGCGGGCGTTTGCGTACTCGGTACCGATAGCGCCGGAAGCGCCGGGGCGATTGAGGATCACCACGGGGACGCCCATGTATTTCTCGAAGAGAGGAGCGAATACGCGAGCCGCCACGTCGGTGACGCCTCCGGCCCCCCACGGAACGACGAGCGTTATCCCCTTCGACGGATACTCGTCGGCGAAACCGCCGACCGGGACGGAAAGCATCGCCGCAACAATAAAGACCAGGACGCCCAGTTTCCACACTTTTTTCATCTGCAACACTCCTTTTGTTCTCTCGTCTTCCTCGATGGAGCAGACGAGAGGAATACAACCGTTTCATCCGATGAACAAATCGCGTGTCGTTTCGGGAAAGGAGACTCCTCCCACCCATTAATTACTCTGGTACACTGCCGATCAAAAGAATGAAAAACGGTTGAAGGCATTATAAACTATCAACATGCTACCTTACAAGAGCATCGGGAGAAAGAGAAAACACGTCGGAGCCCTCTTGTCGATCACAGCCGGCGCGCGCCGTTTCATACATGGACAGCGCTTCAAAGAAAAAACCGACCGGCCCATCCGCTTCGCGGAAGATGAACCGGTCGAAAACGACGATCTTTCAAGATTTCCGACAAGCCGGAACGGAGTTGTTTACGGGTTGAGCATATAGCGGTTCACGATCGCTTCGAGCATCTCCTGCCGCCCGGAACCGTTGACGGGCTGATCATGGGCCAGCGCGTACGACTCAAGCTCCCCGAATCCGACGGACGCTTCCGCGATCTTCTTCCCCACCCCCGAGGAATAGCTTTCGTACCGCTTCGCCACGAACGCATCGATTTCGCCGCCCTCGATCAGTTTGGCCGCGACCTTCAGCCCCTTGGCGAACGTATCCATCCCGACGATATACGCGATGAAGAGATCGTCGTCCTGGAACGAAGGACGCCTGACGTGCGCGTCGAAGTTGAAACCGCCCGGAGCGATGCCGCCGTTCTTCAGGACTTCGATCATCGCGAGCGTCGCCGCGTTGACGTCGGTCGGGAAGTTGTCGGTATCCCATCCGAGGAAGAGATCGCCCTGGTTCGCGTCGATGCTGCCGAGAACGCCGTTGATTCTGGCGATATGCAGCTCGTGGTGGAAGGTATGCCCCGCGAGAGTGGCGTGGTTCGCCTCGAGATTGATCTTGAAATCGTTCTCCAGACCGTACTTTTTCAGGAATGCCAGTACGGCGGGGACGTCGTAGTCATACTGATGCTTGGTCGGCTCCTTCGGCTTCGGCTCGATAAGAAGCTGACCCGTGAAACCGATCTCCTTCGCGTAGGCAACCGCCATCTTGAGGAAGCGGGCCAGATTGTCGAGTTCAAGGCTCATATTGGTGTTCAACAGAGTCTCGTACCCCTCCCGGCCACCCCAAAACACGTAGTTCACCCCGCCCATGTCGCGGGTGAGGGTCATCGCCTTCTTGACCTGCGCGGCCGCGTAGGCGAAAACGTCGGCGTTGCAGGACGTCGCCGCCCCGTGCATGTAGCGGGGGTGACTGAAGAGGTTCGCCGTTCCCCAGAGGAGCTTGATTCCAGTCTTTTTCATCAGCCCCTTGACGTACTCGCAGACTTCGTCGAGGCGCTCGTTCGTCTCGGCGAGCGTCAACGCTTCGGGAGCGATGTCCCTGTCGTGAAAACAGAAATATTCCAGCCCCAGCTTCTCCATGAACTCGAAAGCGCCATCCGCCGCGAGCTTCGCCCGCTTGACCGGGTGCGGCTCGCAATCCCACGGACGGACGGCGGTTCCCGAGCCGAACATATCGCTTCCCGAGGAGCAAATCGTGTGCCACCATGAGAGAGCGAAGCGGAAGTGTTCCTTCATAGGCTTTCCGGCGACGACCTCGTCGGCGTTGTACTCCTTGAAAGCGAGAGGATTTTTTGAAAGCGGCCCCTCGTACTGTATCTTCTTGATTCCGGGAAAGAGCTCTCCCATAACAATTACCCCCTTGCGGATATGCGGAGGGGGGAGATTTTCCCCCCTCCAGACCCCCTGCCTAGAATATGGAGTCTTCGAAGTAGTAGTTCTTCGCGTTTTCTTTCGTCACAAGTTCGGCCGCGAGAATGATCTTCGACGGAATCTGATCCTGATAGAAACCGTTGAGTTTGTCCCCTCTCATGGACATGGCGGCCATGGAGATGGCGGTCGCCACCATCGAAGGAGGATAGGTCACGTCGCCGCGGACGAGAGGATCCCCGTCCATGACCATCTTGATGATATCCTTGGAGCCGGCGCCGCCGAGCATGAGCTTGATGTCCTTGCGCCCCGACTCGCGGTAGGCCTGAAGCACGCCCTTGAGGACATCGTCGTCCTGGGCCCACACCGCGTCGATCTCTTTGTACTTCTGAAGGTAGTTCTCCATGACTTCAAGGCCCTTCTGCGTGCTCCAGTAGGCGGGCTGGGAATCGAGAATCTCGATGCCGGGGTGCTGCTTCATCACTTCTTTGAACGCTTCGACGCGCTCCGTGTTGATCACGCAGGGGATTCCCTCGAGGACGACGATCTTTCCCTTGCCGCCCATCTCCTTCGCCATCCACTCGGCGGAGACGCGCCCCATACCGGGGTTGTCGCCGGCGACGTAGATGTCTTCGACCGGTTCCACAAGCCCCCGGTCGACCACGACGACCTTGATTCCCTCCTGATGCGCCTTCTTGCAGATCGGCGTCAGCGGCGCGGAGTCATGCGGAAGAATGACCAGCGCATGAATTCCCTTCGCCATCAGGTCTTCCACATCGGCGACCTGCTTGGGGGGCGCGTCCGCGGTTACAAGGTGGAACTCGATGTTGGGGTCCTTCTCCTGCCAGTCTTTGATGGCTCTCTGCGCCCACCAGACAATACCGCCCGTCCATCCGTGGTCCGCAGTCGGGATGGAGACCCCGATGCGGATCTTCTCCGCCGCCAGGGAGCCCGTTCCCAATATCATGATGCCCAGAAGCGCAACAGCTACAACCGCCCAAAACCGTTTCATTTCGCACAACACCTCCTGCTCAAGATTTCGGATGAGAAGCGGATATCCGCTTCCCGTCCGCGCTCATCCCGACGTCGCCGGGAATACCGCCGTCCTTCATAGATTACCGACTGTCGCGTTTCTTGTGCTGGATCAGCACCGCGATGATGATCACGACGCCCTTCACCGTGCCTTGGAGATACGGCGAGACGCCGAGCATGTTCAGCATGTTGTTCACTATTCCAAGGATCACCGCGCCCACGAGAGTCCCCGATATCGAACCGCTCCCCCCCGTCATGGCCGTACCGCCGATAATGACCGCGGCGATGGCGTCCAGCTCGAAGTTGATGCCGATGTTCGTCGAGCTGACCGAGTTCAGACGCGCCGCCAGGAGAAACGAAGAGATCGCCACCGTGATTCCGCACAGTACGTACGCCATCGAACGGACGAAATTGACCCGTATCGCCGAATACTCGGCCACCCGTTCGTTGGAGCCGATGGCGCAGATATGGCGTCCGAAACGAGTCCAGTTCAGCAGCAACGCGCAGACCGCGGCAAGGGAGAAAAAGACCCAGACGGGAACCGGGACGCCCATCCACATTCCCATCCCTATCTCCGGGAAGAGGCCGCTCTGCGAGCGGAACTCCCCGGCGCCGCTGATATAGAGGGCCAGCGAACGATAGATCGCCATCGTGCCGAGGGTCACGATGAAGGGCGCGATCCGCATCCTCGTCACCAAAACCCCTGTGAAGACTCCCGATACGGCGCCGATGAGGATTCCGGCCCCGAGAGCCGCGATGATGCCCCACCATCCTGCGCCGAGGGCGTTCAGCACCAGGATCATCACGCCGCCGACGAGCGCGGTCAGCGAGCCCACGGAGAGGTCGATACCGCCGCTGATGATGACGAAGGTCATGCCGAGCGCGATGATCCCCGTGTAGGAAACCTGACGGAGGATATTGAGTATGTTGCGCGTCTGCAGAAAGTAAGGGCTTGCAAACGAGGAGATCACCACAAGCACGAAGAGGGCGGCGAACGGCCCGAATATTCCCAAATCGAATGCGAACTTTTTCTTCTCCACTGCTTTCGCCCCCTTCAAATTTCCGTTCGCTGCCCGACGGACCGCAAAACGCTTTCTTTCAGCCCCGTGGCATGGAACATGATCTCTTCCTCGTTGAGATGCTCCCCCTCCAGAATTCCGGAGACTCTTCCCTCGTGCATCACCACGGTTCTGTGACAGAGGCCGAGTATCTCCTCGAGTTCGGAGGAGATAAGGATGCACGACAGCCCTTTTTCCACAAGGGTATGTATAAAATGGTAGATTTCGCGCTTGGCGTTGACGTCGATACCCCGTGTCGGCTCGTCGATGATGAGTATCTCGGGGTCGGTGTCCATGCACTTCGCCAGCGAGACCTTCTGCTGGTTGCCCCCGCTGAAGAATTCGAGATTCGTGGAGAGGGATGCCGCTTTGATCGAGAATTCCCGAACGTACTCGGAGGCCTGTTCCCGCTCTTTTTTCTTGTTGATCAGTCCCCACGCCCCGCAGTACCGGGCAAGCGACACCAGCGAGATGTTCGAAGAAATTCCGAACTTGACGAGAATCCCCTTTCCCTGCCGGTCCTCCGAGAGATAGGAGATTCCCAGCTTCACAGCGTCCGAGGGGGTGCGGATATCCGCCTCCCTCCCCTTCACGGAAACACGTCCGGAGGTCTTCCGTCGCAGACCGAGCAGCGTTTCCGCCACCTCGGTTCTTCCAGCGCCCATCAAGCCGGAGAAGCCCAGGATCTCTCCCCTGCGGAGGGAGAAGGAGACGCCTGAGAGAAGCCCCTCGACCGAGAGATCTTCCACGGAGAGAACCGCCTCTTCGGAAGGCGCGTTTTTCGGAGGGAAGAGCTGCGAGAGTTCACGCCCCACCATACGGGTCGCCATCTCGTGGACGCCGACCTCCTCCGTTCTGTCGAGCGAAACGAATTCGCCGTCGCGAAGCACCATGACCCTGTCGCAGATCTCCTTGACCTCGCGGAGCTTATGGGAGATGTAGATGATCGCAACCCCTTCGTTCCGCAGGTTTCCGATGATCGAGAAGAGCATCCGCACATCCGGCGGCGTGAGGACCGTCGTCGGTTCGTCCATGATAAGGACGCGCGATTTCCTTGAGAGCGCCTTCGCGAACTCGACCATCTGTTTTTGCGCCACGCTGAGATTCTCCATCTTCTCGCGTGGATCGATCGCGACGCCGAGCCTGTCCAGAAGGCGCTTCGCCTCGGCGGCCATGGCCTTTTTATCGAGCAGCGGTCCGGAACGAAGCTCCGCGCCGAGGAAGATGTTCTCGAAGACGTTGAGATCTTTCACCAGGTTGAATTCCTGGGGGATGAGGGTGATTCCAAGCCGTTTGGCCTCGGCGGCGCTCCCCGTGCGCATCGGTTCTCCGTCGAAGAAGAACTCTCCGCTCGTCGGGGTATAGATTCCGGAGATGATTTTCAGCAACGTGGACTTGCCCGCTCCGTTCTCGCCGATAATACCGAGAATCTCGCCGGCGGAGAGTGCGAACGACACGTTGTTGAGCACCCGCACGCCGGAAAACTCCTTGCATGCGGAGACGACCTTCAGAAGGGGTGCGCCGCCGGAACCGGCCATGAAAACGCCCTACTTTTTCATGGCGTCGTCGAACGCGATGTTCGACGGCGCGAAATCCACACGGCGAACGAAGGCGCATGCCTCGCTCGCGCCGTACTCGCGCTCCATGCCGCTGTCTTCCCATTCGACCGAAAGCGGACCGTCGTACCGCATCGCGTTCAGTTCACGGACGATCTCCTCGAAGTTCACGCTTCCGTGCCCGAGAGAGCGGAAGTTCCACCCTCTGCGGTTGTCTCCGAATTCGATGTGCGAGCCGAGAATTCCGGAGCGCCCGTCGAGCACCACCGCGGCGTCCTTCATGTGGACGTGGTAGACCCGGTCGCTGAAGTCCCTGAGGAAGAGGGCCGGATTCACACCCTGCCATACAAGGTGGCTCGGATCGAAATTCAGGCCGAAGGCGGGACGCCGTCCGAAGGCGTTCAAGAGCTTCTCCGTAGTGTAATAGTCGAACGCGATCTCGGTCGGATGGACTTCAAGGGCGAACTTCACGCCGCATCTGTCGAACTCGTCGAGAATGGGGTTCCATAGGTCGACGACGAGCTTGAAAGCGTCCTCCACCATCTCCGCGCTCGTCTGCGGGAAAGAGTACCAGTAGTTCCAGATCGGAGAACCGACGAAGCCCGTCACGACCCCACACCCCATATTTTTCGCGGCGCGGGCCGTGCATTTCATCTCCTCCACCGCCCACGAACGCATTTCCTCGGGTTTTCCCTTGACTGCGGGCGGAAGGAATCCGTCGTACCTAGGGTCGTAGAGCGAGGCGACGCACTGCCCCGAAAGATGCGCTCCGAGCGCCCAGCATTTCAAATTGTATTTCTCCAGCGTCTCCTTCTTCTTCGCGCAGTACGCGGGATCGGCCGCCGCCGTCCGCACGTCCATATGATCTCCCCAGCAGGCGATCTCAAGCCCGTCATAACCGAATCCGGCCGCTTTTTCACACATCGTTTCGAAGGGGAGGTCCGCCCACTGCCCCGTGAAGAGTGTTACCGGTCTGCCCATTCCGTTCACCTCCGTGTACTTTCGCCCGCTTCCCCTATTCGGAGAATGAGCCGTCGATCCACGCCGCGCCCTCGCGGCTGCTCTTTACGCAGTCGTTCACGAACTTGACTCCGCGCGCCCCGTCCACGACGGTGGGGAAAATTTCGAAGGGGTGCTGCTCGGCTCCCGCGGCAAGGTTCCGAATGGTATTGCAGAACGCTTCGTAAATCGTCGCCCACGCTTCGAAGAGCCCCTCCGGGTGCCCCGACGGCATGCGGGTCCACCGCTTCGCATGATCGCCGAGGTAGCCGTTGCCGCGGGTCAACAGGCGAACAGGTTCCCCCTTGGGGGCGAACTTCAGCACATTGGGGTTCTCCTGCTCCCATTCGAGCGCGCCTTTCGTCCCGTAGACACGGAACTTCAGGCCGTTCTCCCGGCCTATGGCCACCTGAGAGGGCCAGTAGTTGCCCCGCGCTCCCCCCTTGTACTTGAGCCAGATGAACGCGTTGTCGTCCAGAGGCCGTCCTTCGACGAAGGTGTCGAGCTGCGCGGCCAGCGATTCTATCTCCAGCCCCGTAACGAAATGAACCAAGTTTTCGATGTGCGTGCCGATATCGCCTACGCAGCAGGAGACGCCCGCGCTCTTCGGATCCGTGCGCCAAACGGCCTGTTTCGCCCCGGTGTCCTCCAGCTTCTCGGAGAGCCAATCCTGAGGATACTCGGCCATGACGACCCGAAGCTCCCCGAGTTCGCCCGCCGCCACCATTTCGCGGGCCTGCCGCACCATCGGGTATCCGGTGTAGACGTACGTCACCATGAACTCTTTTTTTGCCTCACGGGCCGTCTTCACCAGATCCACCGCCTGTTCGACGGTGAAGACGAGCGGCTTGTCGCACGAAACATGAAAGCCTTTTTCGAGAAAGGCTTTCGCCGCATCGTAGTGCGTGTTGTTCGGAGTGGCGATCACGACGAAATCGATCTTGTCGGGCCGTTTCGCCTCCGCATCCGCCATCTCGGCGAAAGTGCGGTACGCCCTGTCTTCGGCTATCCCGAGTTCCGCCGCCGTCGCCTTCGTTTTTTCATAATCGCGCGAGAAACATCCGGCGGCCAGCTCGGCCGCACCCGTCATGGCGATCGACATCCGATGCACCGTCGCGATGAACGACCCCGGGCCGCCCCCGACCAGGCCGTACCGCAGCTTTACGGGTCCTCCGGTCATATCTCTTCCTTCGATCACAAAAGCCACCTCCCTGAGAATAGGTCTGCCTTTAAAAAAACTATTGGACCGCTTTCTTCACGTAATGATTCATCGCCATGAGGGTCGCCCCTTCCAGCGCCGCGGACTCGATGCCCAACGAGGCGGTTGTGAGCAAGAAATCCGGGGATATGGCGACGGGCGTCTTTTTTGCGACTGCATCTCCGACTTTTGCGACAAACGAGGGAGGCAGGATGGAGCCCATACCTCCCAGCATGATAAAGTCCGGGTTAAGGATGCCGACAAGGTTGCCGATCCCCGTCGCGAGAAACTCCCCCATCTCGTCGAGGACACGCCGCGCGCCGTCGTTCCCATCCTGAAACAACCCGAGAAGCGCTCTGAATTTTTCCCTAAAATCGCTCCCCGGCAGCGACTTTCCCAAGTTCTCGAAGTTTTTCACAACAGTATCGATGGAGACGAACGTCTCGAAACATCCCCGATTGCCGCAGTGACAGAGGGGCCCCGAAGGATCCACGGTCATGTGTCCGATTTCGCCTGCGGTATTGCCGAGACCATGAATGATCTTATCCCCCATGAGGATGGCGCCTCCCACCCCCTGCGAAAGATAGACATAGACGCCGCTGTGCAGCCTGGAGACTCCGCAGTTCCGGAACATCTCCGCGATCAGGGAGAGTTTGGCTTCGTTCGCCGTGAACACGGGGAGGTCCATCTCGGGAAGAAACTCCCCGAGTCGCGCCTCGAAATCGACGTTTTTCCACCCCATATGCGGAAGAGAGCGCAGCACGTTGCTTCCCCACTCCACCATTCCCGGAACGGCGACGCTCAGCGCGCAATACTCCGTATGAGGGAAAGAGAACGCTTTTGTTCGCAGGCTCCCGGCAAATGCGGAGAAAAATGCATCCTCGCCGAGAGGCGTATCGAATTCGTCAAGCACTTCAAACGAAGCGTCGAGAAAACCTTTCGCGATTCTGGTTTTCTCGACGCCGATTTCTGCAACCAACGCAACGGCGGCCGACCGGTATACACGGAGCATGATGGATTTTCTCCCCGGGTGATCGGCGTCGCGCACTCCATGTTCGATGACAAGGCCTTTTTCCAGAAGCGAGGCGATAATTTTCGTGACTGTGCTGGGATCAAGCCCGGCGAGGCGGGCAAGTTCACGCCTGCTCACCCCGGGAGTGGTGCGGATAAGGTTCAGCAGGGTCAGCCTGTTGGAAAGACCCATTTTTTCAGCGTTGATGCTCCGGATTCTCATCCCGTCCCTCCTCTGCATCGAATCGATACGACGGCTTACGGTACGGAGATTAGTTTATTGAAGAAACAAACCAATTCTAGAGAGAAAGATGAGAGTTGTCAATGGCGAATTTTCTTTCAGAAGATTATTTCCTCTTTCTCCACCAGGTAGCAAAATGCGCCTTCGATTCTCCGTCAGGACCGTCGATCGAGTGGAAGAAGCCTTTTTCGCCTTGAACATCTGGAAGAAACGCGGTCCTGACCCGCACGTCGCCGTTTTTCTCCACCGGCTTCAGGTATTCCGCCTCCACTTGTACGAGCTCGTACTCGGCGGCCACTGTATCCGGCACCGATTCGACCGCCCATGAGAAGTACACGGCGTTGTTCACATGAGCGTTTCTGTCGAGATCCCACCTGCGGACGGAGAAAAAAGTGTCGTAGGCGAACTCCTCCACAACCGGAAGAGAAGGAGCGTCTCCATCCATCGGGTAAGCTTCTCTCGTGTAGACCTCCGTGGTGTGACGATCAAGCCTGAGGGGACGTCCGCGCAGAGTATCGATAAGGATCCAGCTCGTCCACGCGGACGCAACAGGTCCAGCGGCGTCGCGAACCTCGAAGGTACGGATCGAATGCAGGTTCCGCCGCGGCCCGTGCCGCGTGCTGACGTTCAACAGACTTTCGTGCCCCGGATACCGGTCCACGACGACCCTGTACCGGCGCAGCACCCAGCTCAGGCCTCTCGGCAGAAGGTCGGCCACGGTCATGGACATCCTGTGCGCATCCCGGTCGGCCATGTCCTGCAAAATATCGAGAAGGACGGGAAGCTTCATGGTCCCGTCCGGACCAATCCCCGCGTACGGTATTGAGTATTCTGCTTCAAACACGCAATCATCTCGTTTCTCTGGAATATAATAGGCGGGGGGAACAGGACGGAATGTGCCGCTTCTTCTCCCCGGCATCGCTCTTTCGAGGTATATTATAGTACAGAACGAATTGCTCCTTCTCCCGTGCCGGAAGAGCACTCCGCCGGGCGAACATCACGTCCTTCGGGACGCCAGGAGGTTTACAGAGCATGAGGCGGATACTCTTTCTCGCACTACTTCTCGTTATACCGGCAGCGCCTTCCGCTTTCGCGGAACAGCCCCCCTTCAGCGTTTACACGGTCAAAGCCGGAGACACCGTGCAGTCGGTGGCCGGGAGACACGGCGTCGACCCCGCAAACCTCGCCGCCGCAAACGGCATCGCCGCAAGCGACGAGCTCCCCCCTTCCGGGACGCTGCTCCTGATTCCTAAATCGCCGGGCGACGTACTTGCCACACTCTACGAGGCGAAACGCCGCGGCCTGGGAGCTTGGCCCAAACCGAAATACGCCGATGAGTTCCTGCCGCCCCTGACGGAAGCATCTCCCCCGGACAGGAAGCCTTCGCCTCCGAAGGAGATTCCGCAGAAAGCGGAACACACACCCGCTCCGGCAGTTGCTTCGCAACAGTCCGCGGCTCCGACGGACGGAACGGCGCGAACGCACGCAGTGCAGGAGGGAGATACCCTGTACGGGGTGTCGCGTCTCTACGGCCTCTCGCTGTCCGCGTTGCTGCAAGCCAACAACCTTACCGAAAGCTCCATTATAAAGATCGGCGAAACGCTCACGATTCCCGCAACCTCGGCCGAGAAGCCGGAACCTCTTGTACAGCGTCCAACCCCGCCGCAACGCGAGCCTGTCGTGGAAAAAACGCCTGAAACGCCTCCAGCTCCTTCCACGCCGTTGCGTTTGACATGGCCGCTTAGAGGAGGACCTCCTCCCGCGCATACCGGAACGAGCTTCGGAGAGGGACTTTCCGCGAAGGCCGCCCCCGGCGAACCGGTCCACGCGGCGGCGGATGCGACGGTACTCCACGGAGGATGGATGCGCAATTTCGGCAACGCGATCTATCTGAACCACGGCAACGGCATCGCCACTTTTTATGGCGGACTGGGAATCATCTACGTGAAATCGGGAGAGAAGATACGTCGGGGAACAAAAATCGCCCTTGTCGGAGAGGTCCAGGGCGCCGAACCCAGGTTTGTCTTCCATGTTTTGAAGGAAGGGAAATCCGTCGATCCCGCACCCTGGATCGACGGGGCGAAGCAGTAGCTCTTCTTTCCGGGCGCGGCTCGGCAACGCGGGGGAGAGTGTCTGCGGACGCCCCCTCCGCGTTGAAACAAGCGCTCCCGCGTTCATCAGCGAAAACAGCCGCGCAGAACCACCCCGGTTTCATTCACCACAGCGCACCCTCCGAGAAATGACCACTTCTCAAAAACCGTCCGGAGATAAACGAGCAAGTCTTCCGCAGGATGCTACTCCCGATTCAATACACCCTTTTTTCGCACCGAAAGGACGGGACTGCACATCGGTGTTTATCCGAAGCGCCGAAGATCGCGTTCTCTTTTGACGTTTTCTTGACGAGATTTTGACAGGCGGATAGATAGAATTATCAGTAACAGCTCCCTCAAGGAGCCTGCAAGAAAGGAAAACGGGAACGCTCGAGAGCGGTTTCTCGTCGGGAGGAATTGTTGTGATCATTGAACTGACGGTCAACGGAACGCCGCGCTCGGTCGAGATAACCCCGTCGATGCGCCTTCTGGATATGCTGCGGAACGTCCTCGGGCTCACGAGCGTCAAAGAGGGATGCTCCGAGGGCGAGTGCGGCGCGTGCACCGTACTGCTCGACGGGAAGGCGGTAACCTCCTGCACTGTTCTTGCGGTACAGGCGAGAGGAAAATCCGTCGTCACGATAGAAGGTCTCTCCTCCGACGGTGCGCTTCACCCGATCCAGCAGGCGTTCGTCGACCACGACGCGATCCAGTGCGGTTTCTGCACACCCGGGATGATCATGTCCGCGTACGCGCTGCTGAAGCACACCCCCTCCCCCACGCGCGAAGAGATTCAGCGCGGCATCGAGGGGAATCTCTGCCGCTGCACCGGCTATCTTCCGATTATCGACGCCATCGAGGACGCGGCAAGGAGGATGAGGACGCATGAGAGTTGACACCCCCTCGAATGTGAACGAACTCCGGGATGTGCTGCGATCGACGGTTGCAGCCCCGCGAAAATGTTCTCTGCTCGCGGGCGGCACGGATTTGCTGGTCCATCTCCGCGCTTCGCCGGGTTTCTCTCCCGACCTGATCGACCTGTCGGGCGTCAAGGAGTTGAAGTATATCGAAATGCACCGGGATCGCCTGGAAATAGGGGCATGCGTCACCTTCACGGAAATCGAAGAACATTCCTTCATTCGGGAGCACTTCTCCGCTCTCGCACGGGCGGCCTCGCTCGTCGGTTCACCGCAGATACGCAATCTCGGAACGATCGGCGGCAACCTCGCGAATGCTTCGCCTGCAGCCGACAGCCTGCCTCCGCTCTGCGCGCTCGAAGCGACGCTGCTCGTCGAGAACGCGGAGGGAGCGCAGAGTACGCTTTCTCCCGCGCAGATCGCGTCGGCCCCCGGAAAGAACTCGCTCCATGCGGACCAGTATATCCGCGCCGTCCTTCTTCCGCTTCGGGAGAACTTACTCTCATTCTTCGTCAAGACCGGCAGCCGGAAGGCCGTCGCTATCTCGAAACTCAGCCTTGCCCTCGCGCTCTCCTCCGAGCCGGGACATGTGCGGCTTTTCGCAGGATCGCTGGGAACTTCCCCGATACGCATGGAAGCGGCGGAAGCAGTTCTTGACCGGCGCGACTGGACCGAAGCGAACCATACCGCGTTCCTCGACGCGCTCTCGGGCGCGGTCGAACGCGCAATTCCGGGGAGAGCGTCTCTCCCGTTCAAACGGCTTGCCGTACGCGGACTGGGAGACGACCTGTGGACGGCGGCAAAGGAGGCTATTTCCCGTGGCTGAGTTGAAGTACGTCGGACGCGACGTTCAAAGAAACGATATCGTCGAAAAGGCCTCGGGGCGGATGAAGTACATGGGCGACCGTATGCAGGGAGGAGCGGCGCACGCACGCCTGCTTCTCAGTCCGATCGCGAGGGGGCGCGTCGTCTCCTTCGACGCCTCCGAAGCGGAGCGGATGCCTGGCGTCCTGCGCGTCTTCTCTCCGAAGGACGATCCGGGAAAGCGCTTCAACAGCGCGCTCTTTCTCCCCGACCAGACCGATGTGCAGGATCATCCCGTCTTCACCGACAAGCCGCTCTTCGTCGGCGACATTCTCGGCGCGGTGCTCGCCAAGGACGAGGAAACCGCTCGCGCAGCGGCAGCCGCCGTCAAGATCGGTTTTGAAGAAGAGGCGCCTCTGCTCGATATGGAACAGGCCGCGCTCCCGCAGACGCCCTCTTTTCGCGAGGGGATGTCCCCGGTGATCGAAGGCAAAATCGCCTACGGGGAGGAAGTCGTTCCCGAGGATGCGATCATTCTCGAAAGCACCGTCCGGACGCAGAAAATACACCACGGCGCGATGGAAAACCACATCTGCGAGGCACGGATGGAGTACGGCGGCGTCCTCCTTGTTGAAACTCCGTGCCAAATGGCGTTCACAGTCCGCTACGTCCTGGCCGACCTTTTCGACATTCCGTTCAACAAGGTGCGCGTGGTGAAAACTCCGGTCGGGGGAGCATTCGGGGGCAAGCAGGAAGTCGGGATAGAGCCGCACTGCGCCCTGATGGCGCTGAAGACGGGACTGCCCGTGCGGCTTGCCCTCGACCGTACGCAGACCATCCTCGCCACAAGGACCAGGGCGGCCTCCGTCGGCAGGATCATGATCGCCGCCGACAGGGAAGGGAACCTTCTCCGGCGTGAGATGGACGTGATCGTGGACGCGGGCGCCTATGCCACGGGGACGCAGCGGGTGATGATGGCGATGGGGAAGAAGACCTCCCGGCTGTACCGTATTCCGTCCCAGTCGTTCCACGGACGCACTGTTTTCACGAACACCACCCCGGCGGGCGCGTGCCGAGGTTACGGTTCGCCGCAGATTCACGCGATCACGGAGATTGCGATGGACCTGCTCTCACGGAAGCTCCCGATGGACCCGGCGGAACTCAGGTTGAAGAACCTTGTCCATCCGTGGGACTCGGATCCGGCCGGCGGGCCCGCTCTCGGAAACGCGCGCATCCGCGACTGCCTCGTTCGCGGGATGGAGACCTTCAGGTGGAATGAACGACGCGTGCTTCCGTCCGGCGAGGGGCGCTTCCGGCGCGGCGTCGGGCTCGCGTGCTGCACGCACGGCAACGGCTACTTCGGCTCGCCGTACCCCGACTTCATGTCGATGGCGATGCGTTTCTGCGAGGACGGGACGGTCCTGGTGAACGCAGGGCTGCATGAGCTCGGCAACGGCACGCTGACAACCATAGGGCAGATCGTCGCCGAGGTGCTCGACCTTCCGCCGGAGCGCGTGGAGGTCTCCGAGAGCGACACGTCGACGACTCCGTTCGACGTCGGCTGCGTGGCCAGCCGCGTCACCTACGTCTGCGGCGCCTGCGCGCTCGAACTTGCGGAAAAACTGAAATCGCGCTTCCTCGAACAGTGCGCGCGGGTGCTCGCAGTCGACGCGCACAGGCTCTCGTTGAAAAACGGCGAGATGATAGACAGCGAGGGAGGCGTCAGCCGAAGCTACGGCGAGATGGTGTGCCGCATCGCCAAAGAGCTGCGAGAGGAAGCGGGCGAGTATCTGCACTACAAACCGGACCGCAACCCCGCCTCCTACGGGGTGCACTTCGCAGAAACGGTGACCGACACGTTCACCGGAATGGTCGAGGTGACGGACTACCTCGCTGTGCACGACGTGGGCCGGGCGATCAATCCCCGTCTGCTGCGGGGGCAGATCTACGGCGGCGTCCAGATGGGCGTCGGTATGGCGCTCTCCGAGGAGCTTGTGTACGACTCGAAAGGAAGGCCGAAGAGCGCGTCGCTGAGCCGCTACACTATGGTCAACGCCCCTTCGATGCCGAATGTCGGCGTGCTGCTTGTCGAAGAGGGCGAACCGGGCGGACCGTTCGGCGGAAAGAGCATCGGCGAGATATGCACGGTGCCGGTAGCTCCGGCCATCGCAAACGCCGTCAACGCTTCGCTCGGGACGTCCATGACGGAGCTGCCGTTCTCACCGGAACGCATTCTGGCCGCTCTGTCGGCACGGCGGGAAACGAACGCACGATGAAGCCGCGGAGACACAACCCGGCGCAGCGAACCTGGACAGGATGGAGGAATGTGCTTTGAGCATCGTACTGACCGGCAACACCCTCACGTTGGCTCAGCTGTACGCAATCGCCCGGATGAACGAACCGGTGGAGATTCACCCCGACGCCGCACGACGCCTGGAGGAATCCCGACAGCTCGTGTTCGACCTCGTCGAAAGCGACGTTCCGGTGTACGGCTTCAATACCGGCGTGGGGTGGAACAAGGACAAACATATCGCGGCGGACTTCTTCAAGGAGTACAACGAGAACGTCATCCATTCGCACTCCCTCGGCGTCGCTCCCGAGGCGTCGCGCGAGGAGGTTCGGGCCGCGATGGCGATCCGTCTGAACTGCCTTCTTCGCGGCAACACGGGCATACAGCCCGCGATAGCGCGGCGGTACGCGGAGTTTTTGAATCTGGGCATTACCCCGGCGGTTCCGCAACGCGGTTCCGTCGGAGAGTCCGACATCGCCGTCCTCTCGCACATCGGACTCGCGATGATCGGCGAAGGCGACGCGGACTACGACGGAACGAGGATGACCTCGGCCCGCGCCCACGCTGAAACGGGGCTGCAACCGGTCGAGCTCGGTCCGAAGGACGCGCTTGCGATCGTCAATTCAAGCGCCTTCGGTATGGCGCAGGGAGCGATGGTCCTCTGCGATCTGCTCGATCTCGTCGACCAGGCCGACCTGATCTACGCGGTCTCTCTCGAAGGACTGAACGGAAATACTTCCCCGCTCGAACCGAAGGTCCACGAAGCGCGCCGCCTTCAAGGGCAAGCGAAGAGCGCCGCGCTCGTCAACCGGTTTCTGGAAGGGAGTTTCATCTTCTCTCCCGATCCGGAAAAACCCGTACAGGACCCGCTCTGCTTCCGCGGAGGAGCCTATGTCCACGGTTCGCTCCGCGATGCGCTGGAGTATGTCGTCGAGAAGAGCCTCGTCCAGATGAACTGCTCCGACGACAACCCCTGCCTTCTGCTGGACGAGCGGCGCATCGTCTCGTGCTCGAACTTCGAGACGACCACCCTGGCCGCCGGATTCGAAATGCTTTCCGTCGTGCTGAGCCACGTTTCCCGGATGTCCTGCTACAGAATGATCAAGCTCGGCAACCCGGCGTTCACCGGACTGACGCGCTTTCTGACGCCCGCGGAAGGGAAGGTGCACGCCTTCGGAACGATCCAGAAGACGTTCTCCCTTCTGGATACGGAGATTCGCCATCTTTCCAACCCCTCGACAGTGGACTACCTCTCGCTCGCGGGAGATATCGAGGACCACGCGAACAATTTGCCCCATATCGCGCAGAGGGTACGAAAAATCGCGGACAACCTGAAGTACATCCTGGGCATGGAGATGATGCACGCCGCGCAGGCGGTCTCGCTTCGCAAACAGGCGGCCCCCGGTCTTCCGCTGGGAAAAGGAACGGCCGCCGCATACGAGGAGTTCCGGAAGGCAATTCCGTGGCTCGACAGAGACCGTACGCTCTCGACGGATATCGGGAAGGCATACGGCGTCGTCAACGAAGGGGGGATGCTCCGGACGGCTCTTTCCGCCTCCGCCCGCGCGTAACCGAAACACCCCGCAGCGAACACACACTCATAAAATCAGGAGGTATTCGCACATCATGAACACGAACGACGTTCAGATTCGCAAAGGGATATTCATCCCCATCTCCCTTACCTTTCTCGGCATCATCATCGTCGGACTCGTCGCCCCCAAGCTTTTTTACGACGCGCTCAACGCCATCGTGGAGTTCGCCTTCCTCAACTTCGGATGGCTCTTCCAGATCTCCGGCAACATCTTCCTCTTCATCTGCCTCTTCTTCTGCTTCTCGAAGTACGGCAGCATACGGTTCGGCGGCAAGGACGCGAAACCCGAGCTGTCCACGTGGAACTGGTTCGCCATCTCCCTCTGCGCAGGAATCGCCACCGGCATCGTCTTCTGGGGGATTGCGGAACCGCTCTACCACCTTATGGACTCCGGCGTCTTCGAAGTTCTCGGCATCACGCCGAAGACCGAGCAGGCGGCGATGTTCTCGATGGTCACAACTTACATCCACTGGACCTTCATCCCCTATGCGATGTACGGCATCTGCGGTCTCGGAATCGCATACGCGGCGCACAACATGAACCTCCCCTATCAGGTCAGCTCCACTCTCTATCCGATCGCCGGCAAAAGCATCAACGGCTTTACGGGAGCTCTTGTCGACGGAATCTGCCTGCTCGGCATCGCCGGCGGTGTTGCGGCCGTCCTCGGCGTCGGTACTATGCAGATCAGCAGCGGCATCCAGATACTCACCGGCATCCCCGCGGGAAAAACGATGTGGATCGCCGTCGTCTGCGCCATGGTCGCCGTCTACGTCATCTCCAGCTACACGGGACTGAACCGCGGAATCCGGCAGCTTTCGGACATGAACGCGAAGATCTTCCTCGCCCTGATGCTCTTCGTCTTCGTCTTCGGACCGACGCGCTTCATCCTCTCGCTCGGTACGCAGGCGACCGGACACTTCATCAACGAGTTCTTCATCCGGACCCACTACCTGAGCCCCGTCGACGGTTCCGCGTGGCCGCGCTGGTGGCCGATCTACTACTGGGCCATCTGGCTTGCCTATGCGCCGCTCATCGGCATGTTCCTCGCACGGCTCGCCAAGGGGCGCACCATCCGGCAGTTCATGCTGATGAACCTCATGGTTCCCGCCATTTTCGGCCTGCTGTGGTTCTCCGTATTCGGCGGCGCGGCGATTCACCTCGAACTGACGGGCCAGGGACTTTGGGAGGCCATCCACGAGGGCGGCAAGCTGATGCTCGAAAAATCGGTCTTCGAATTTCTGAAGCACTACCCGCTCGCCAACATCCTGAGCTGGATCTTCGTCGGAACGGTCTTCATCTCCATCGTCACGCTGGCCGACTCCATGACCTCGACGGTAGCGAGCCTCTCCACGACCGCCGCCCACCAAGAGGGGAAAGAACCCCCCGCGACGCTCAAGATCTTCTGGGGCGCGGTGATGTCCTCCGTGGCGATCATCAATCTGGTCAGCGGCAGCGGCGGCGGGGAGATCAGCGGCATCGACGCCACCAAGCAGATTTCCACGGCGGCGGGATTCCCGATCCTCTTCCTGATGATGCTGATGGCGTTCACCATCTGCTGGATGATCATCCGTCATTCACGGGGCGAGACAGTGCTCCTCGTCAAGGAGTAATCCGTGCACGACGCTCGGAGAGAGCCCGGGAGTTCCGTTCCCGGGCTCTCTCCGAGTACCAGGTTCCCCTCCCACGCTTGACGCAAATTTCAAAATAAACTAATATTACCGTTAATAACCGTTGCGAAGGAGGGGGTTCTGCTATGGAAATTCTTTTACACACAGAAGAAGTCGAAGAATTGAAGAGTCTCATGGAGGCGGATGAATACAAGGGAACGGCGGAACATTTCGCCAGGGAGATGCTCTTGGAGGGCATGTCCTATCACAAAGCCCGTCAACCAGGAGGCTATCTGCACCCAGAAGAAAAGTAACGGGAAAAACGAAAAACCGGACGACATATTACGCGTCCCCGCACACATCTTCGAAGGTTCTGCAGACTGCGGAGAAGGCGTTTAATGGTGTTGTGGTCATCGGGCGCTCCAGGGATTGTTCGGTTCCGAAATCTCGTTCGAGCGCTTCACGTATCCGGCAACAGGCCGAGATCCAGGACTTTTTCCGCAGAGAGACGCACAGACTCCCGGCAGACTCCCAAAAGGAAATCGCCTCGTCCTCTTTTCCCTCGCGGGCGGCGAAGAGCGCAAGAAGCGCCAAACCGACCGCATTCGCCCGCCGCAACTCGCTTCCTTCGAAGTAGTGCCTCGCCTTGCGGAGAAACTCCTTTGCAGTTTCCTCTTCCCCCAGATCGAATGCGGCGAGCGCCGCGTTGCTGCAAAAGAGGCAAAGCCCCCGGTACAGGCCGTGTTCCTCGCATTCGTCGACGCAACGGCGAAAGATGGATAGGGCTTCGCGAACGCGCCCGGTACGATAGCGTATTTCTCCGAGGTAGCAGTTTCCAGCAAGCACTTGAAGCGTATACGGGGAATCGAGAAACTCCATCCGTCGGAAAAGCGCGACGGATTCCTGCAATGTGCGTTCCGCATCCTCGAACTTTCCCAGGAAGAGCAACGACATGCCCGAAAATCTGAGCGCCATCGCCGCGAGCGGCGCGTCTCCGCACCTGTCCGCGGCCTTCGCCAAACGGTTCGAGGCGGAACGAAGCAGATCCCCGTCCTCCCTCTGAATAGCGTAGTAGCAAAGATGCTGAAGACAGTCGGCCTGCAGCGGAAGATCTTCGGTCTCCGCGGCGCGGGCAAGTCCCTCCTCGACAAGAGCCTTCCCCTGGTCGTAATCCC
>Ga0334887_1001739_pt1 | contig 27111 bp, 20 predicted proteins | sample GraSluR1_MG_10_FD_207217 | JGI IMG/M metagenome (GOLD analysis project Ga0334887, IMG submission 207217) | Sludge microbial communities from methane-producing bioreactor in Wageningen University, Netherlands - Granular Sludge_18_07-R1 | ecosystem: Engineered > Bioreactor > Anaerobic >...
TGATCAGGCCCACCTGCGCAAGGAATCGCTCAATATACTTGATTCAATAATAAACCAGATGAAAAAGAACAGCAGGATTAAACTTGAAGTGCGGGGCCACACCGACTCCACAGGGGGGAGAGCCTATAACCAGAAACTCTCTGAAAGGCGGGCTGATGCAGTTGTGGAATATATGATAAAACAGGGGATAAGCCCTGAGCGCCTGAAGCCTGTGGGCATGGGGCAGGATAAACCTGTTGCTGATAATAAGACAGCCGCAGGGAGGAAGAAAAACAGGAGAACTGAATTTTTTGTGCTGGATAATTGATGTGCAAAGGAGTCAAGCCTGTATTATCAGAAATATAGGCTTGACTTGAAATTGATATTTTATTATTAATGAGTATATATCAACTTCAGAGAATAGATGAGAAATGAAGAAAACATTTACATTACTACTTATATTAATTTTAACACTCCCCTTTGCATCATGTGAATTCGGAGATGATATAGATGTGGGTGATGCATACAGCTTTCAGGTTATTGCAACTGACGGCCCATTTACAGGCTACTATATGGTGAATGGTGGCAGCCCGAAGTACTACAGCAGTACTGATGTAACAGGAACTATTTTCACCAGTTTTGAGCAGAATCTCTCAGCTCCTGAATCGGTTTATGTCTTTGCAACTGGCGCCGATACAGCTGCAACCTCAATTTCAATTTATGTCTATTCTGATTCAAAACTGGTAAAGGATATTACTGCTGTACAAACAACAGACTCAGGCGGGAACCCGTTGAAAGTTACTGTCAGCACCAGCTATAATTTCACCGAATAATTCCATCCTCTAAAAAGGCTCACTCTTTATAATCACTCAATTTTTATCTGCATTTTTAATTGACAGAAACCGGCTATAAATGAGTCAAATATAAACAGAAACGGCTAATTCCGGATTTACGGAAAATGTAAGAATTTTATTTGTTTACCGCATCAACCGGAGTCGGCCCCCTGTCCCCCAAACCCCCCGAAGGGGGGCTTAAAGGCTGTCTTGTTGAACTTTTAATTTGTTAATAGAGTTTAAAAGTCCCCCTCCGGGCGGTGTACTGAGCGTGTCGAAGTAGGATTTAGGGGGCTTATCTTAATGACATTGCCCCCTCTGGGGCGCCCAGAGCAAAGCGAAGAAGTACGCCTGGGGTAGACAGGGGGAAGGATTTGAAGAAATATACTTTTCACCTTATAATTACAAATAATCCACATTGATTAACGGTATTATCAATAATGAACAGACGCGTACTTGACATACTTGAATGGCCCCTGATTGAAGAGAAGCTCCTCTCTCTATGCTACAGTGAGCCTGCGAAAAAAATGGTGCAGAGACTTAAACCGGTTTCTGAAGAAAAAATAAAAATTCAGATGAGCAAAATTACTGCTCTGAAAGATCTGCGTCAGAGGGGGGAGGCTGCTGATCTTTCAGGGCTTAACGATATTTCTGAATACACTGCCATTGCTTCACGAGGCGGTATTCTTGACACAGAGGATCTGCTCCAGGTTAGAAAATTTGTAACTGCATCTGAAAGGATAAAAATATTTCTTAAAGAGAGAGTGGAGGAATTCCCTACATTAAATGATGAGCTTTCACGGATCAGTCCGCTCCCTGAGTTAAAGAAAATCCTTCTTGAATCGATCACTGACGAGGGAGAGCTTAATCCTGATAAATTCCCTCAGCTGAGAAAGATCCGGAGAGACATTGCATCAGCGAGGCAGGATATCGAAAAAAAGATCAACAGAATAATCCACTCCCCTGACAATGAAAAAATGCTTCAGGAAAAGACATTCACCACAGTAAACGGAAGATATGTTCTTTTAATAAAAACAGGGATGAAGGGGAAAGTAAACGGCAATGTCCACGATATTTCCGCAAGCGGAGCCACTGTGTTCATTGAACCATCAGAGATCACCCCGCTTAACAATAATATAATTATACTTGAAAAAGAACTCCAGATGGAGATTCAGAAAATACTGGCGGAATTGAGCGGTAAAGTTTCCGATTACTCATCGGATCTCACATCAAACCAGCGGGTTTTGACATACTTCGATTTTATAAATGCCGCTGCCAGATTCAGCATTATGACAGGGAGCAGTGAGCCTCAACTCTCTGAAAAAGCTGAGATGAAGCTTGTAAGCGCTAAACACCCCCTCCTCTATATAATGTCCCCTGAAACTGTTGTAGCAAACAATGTTGAACTTGGAAGCAATTTCAACTGCCTTATAATTTCCGGTGCAAACACGGGCGGTAAAACCGTAATGCTTAAAACAATTGGGCTTTGCGCCATCTTCGCTATGCTGGGGCTCCACATCCCCGCATCACCCGATTCAATAATCGGAATATTCAGCAATGTTATGGCAGACATCGGGGATGACCAGAACCTGTCAAGTTCCCTGTCAACATTTTCCGGACAGCTTACAATTATAAATGAAATACTCCGCAAAGCGGACAGCAGAAGCCTTGTAATTATAGATGAAATAATCGTCGGCACTAACCCTGCACAGGGAGCGGCCCTGTCTCAGGCGATTCTTGAGGAGATGATTAATACAGGGAGCCGCATTGTTGTTACTACACACTATACTGAGCTGAAAGAGCTTGCTGTAAAGGACCCCAGGTTCAGCAATGCATCGGTTACATTTAACCTGGAAACTTTAAGGCCTGCATACAGGCTGAAAATCGGTATCCCCGGCATAAGCTATGCTGTGGAAATTGCAAGGAACTATGGTATTGCGGAAAATATACTCTCGCGCACAAAGGAGCTTATAGGCTCAAGAGAGGCAAGCGTTGAATCGCTCCTTGAAAAGGTTCAGCTCTATGAAGAGGAGATACATGATGAGCGGGAAAAGGTAAAGCTCCTCACTGAAGAGATTGTAGCTGAAAAAAGAAGGATTGAGGAGCAGCAGCAGAAGCTCAACAGACTTATTGAAGAGGCGAGGAAGAAAGAGGGTATCGAATTTATAGATGAATTAAAACGGCACAGGGAAAAAATCGCTGAGCGGATTACCCTGCTTCAGGAGCTTGACCAGAAGGAAGCCGGAAAGCTGAACCAGGAGATTACAGATCTGCAGAACAAAATTTCCGGAAGACTGAAAGATGAAAGCAGGGAAAAATACTCGGAGAAGTACAGAGAATTAATTCCCTCAGAGGCATCTGCAGGGGACAGGGTTTTTATTTCCACAATTGAGGCAGAAGGGACTCTGGAGGAGATCGACTCATCAGGGGAGACAGCACAGGTTCTCCTTGGGGGGACTATAAGGTCCAGGTTCCCGGTGAAAAATCTTTTTCTTATCGCTCCTGGCGCAAAAGGGAAGCATGAAAAATCGAAGTCAAGGCCGCAGGTAAAGATTTCCGGTGGAGGCCCCATAGTTTCAACTATGCAGACATCCTACAATACAATTGATCTGCGGGGGAAACGGGTTGATGAGGCATTAAGCTTTATGTCCATGGAGCTGGACAGGATGGACAGAGGAAACATTAAAACAGTGATAATAATTCATGGTCACGGCACAGGGGCCATGAAACAGGCCGTAAGGGAAGCGCTTAAAATGAATATCTATGTACGGGATTTCCGTCCCGGCGAATACGGCGAAGGGGGGGATGGTGTAACAGTGGCTGCACTGAGGGATTAAAGTCCCGGCTTACCTGTTATATTTTATCACCTTCCCCCTCACATGTATTATATCCACAGTTCCAAGAATGTAGACCTTCCTCTCCTTCCACCATTTCACATCAATTATATCATCGCCGCCCAGGAGAGCTGAGGCTTCTGTTACAGCCCTGTTAATGTCAGCCGCAGGGGTTACAGGGAATACCCAGAAGAGCCTGAAAGAGCTGGCCATCCCCTCACCTGTTCCCAGAACCTCATATTCAGCATCCGGATTTAATGAAAGTGCCGGCTCCATCCCTCCCGGATATATCCGTGATGAAATGCATGAAACTGAAAAAGCAAGGGATAGAATAAGAATAAGGACAGAGAGTCTCCTTAAAGACATGGCTACCTCCCCTTCCCTTTTGGCGGAACTGCTACAGCTGAAAAGCGGATAACATCACCCTTAACAATTACCTTTGTGTAACTGAAAAGAACAAAGTATGAAGTACTCTCGTAAAGACGCACATTGATGAGTGCGTCACCACCCTTTTTCTTTACAGCATTCTCAATGGCAATGTCAATATCGGGCCTCCCTATGCTGTAAAGGCCAAGTACTGCAACAGAGCCGTGGCTCCCTTCAGATGCGCCCAGATTCTCTTCGATGATTTTCCCCTGAAGCGGTGTGCTTGATGAGGTGAGCCCTATGGGTGACACACATCCGCTCAGCAGCGCTGCAAGTGATAATGTTGAGATAAATATAATTATTTTTTTCATATATTGCTCCATGCTAAAATTTAACTTCAACACCAAAATTCGGTATAATTGTAAGACCTTCCTCTGCTGCCAGCTTCGGGTTATCATCACCATAGGGTTTGTCATATCTCCAGCGCTGCTCCACAATGGCATCACGGAATGGACCGTAGGCATTAATCACTTCCACATACCAGCTCACATGCCCCCACTCATATCCGGTTCTGTAGCTGTAGCGGAGATCGAGCCTATGATTAATTGGAAAGTGTTTTGCGTTTTCATTTGCAATGTCGTACTCAGGAGCGTATCTCCCCATCCCTGTAGGACTTTCATATGAACCTATTATCTCTGTATATGGGAAAGATGAATAGAGCTGGAACCTGGCACTGTATGTATGCCTTTTATGCTGGTACCCTGCAACAAGCTTAAGGGCATGCTGCTGCTCATACACAAAGTTAATCCACTTGTCACCTGATAAATCAAAATCTGTGGGTAGCCCGCTTTTACTTTTTGACCTGTTGTAAGTATAGCTTACCCAGCCGAAAAAATCGGATATCCCCTGGCGATGGTCTTTTTTTATCATAATTTCAAATCCCCTGGATACCCTTTTACCGGAGTTGATACCCCGGACATCTTTCCCGTCAAGCTCATAGGAGTAATATGAATGTACCTGATCATAGAAGTAATTATAAAATCCCTCAACACTTACAGTATAAAGCCCTACAATCTGTTCAATACCGAGGGCATTGTGCCAGGACTTTTCCGGTTTTATATGGTCTGCCTGCGACACAAACTGGGGATCGAATTGAAAGGCGAATGGATTTGTCTGATAAAATCCGCTGTATTTCCCGCCAGCGTAGGATATTGTTGTTTCAGCGGGGAATTCATAGCTGATAAGAATCCTCGGGTCCAGGGTGTAAAAATCGGTCCCCTCCAGATATTCGGACCTGACAGATGGAACAGCCTTAAATCCGCCTGCCTTAAAATGCTGTTCAATATAACCGCCTATAATAGTATTGAGAAAATTTACATCATAGGGAATAGCGACAGCTGCAAGCGGGTCGCCCGGATCAATAACAACATCATCAACAACAAGATATTTCCCCTTAGCTTTAAAATTATACCATGTTGCCTCAAGTGCTCCCTTCAGTTCACCGAAACCTCCAGGCCAGAGGAAGGTAAAGCTGTCCTTTAATCCGAAAATATGGGGAACCACATCAATTGTATAATCCTTAAGCCAGTCAGCTGCAAGTTCGCTACGGGCATCCACATAGGCATAATAATCACTCCATGAGCTGTATGCCATTACCCGGTTTCTGAACTTCCCTGTATCAAAGGTATAATAAATTCCCTGATTGTGAAATGACTGACTATACTTGAATTCCAGATCCGCAAAAAGGGGATCAGCTCCATCCTCAGGCTTTAAGTCATCCTCATCCACCAGCACCCTGAAATAATCAGCGCTCCCTATTGCAAGTATAGTAAATGAGTTTCTGCTGTTTAAAAAATATTTCCCCTTAAACTGATAGTCCCAGTATTCAGGAACACTCTCAAGGGTTTCATCCATAACCAGCTTGTAAAAAATCGGGACAAAAAGGGAAAGGTATCCGATCCTGCCTGAAGCAATAAAATACCCGGCATTCTCCTTTTCAATTCCATCTTCAGTAACCCGTTCCCTGGTGATGGGCGTAGAAATCAGGGTAGTAGCGGAAATCATTCCGATATCTGTGCTGCCGCCGAATTTTTCTACAGTATCTATAGTGTTTATGCTTATTACAGCAGCAGTAGCTCCGCTGAACATGGCTGGGAAACTTGATGAAAAAAGATCTATTTCACTCATAAGATCATTGGAAATAACAGAGTGAAATCCGGCAAAGTGGAGCGGGTTATTGATAGGCATTTCATCAACAAAATACCTGTTGCTCCCCGGATCTGATCCTCTGATAACCAGGGGGCCGAAAAAATCTCCGAAACTCCGCACAACCCCGGGGAGACTGGTAAGGGCATTGACCGAATCGCCAAAAGATGCAGGTACCTCCTTTATCTCATCAACTGTCATGGTGCGGCGCGACAGTTTCTGAACCGGTCTGTCCCCTGTTATGGTTATTGTACCGCCCTTTACTGTGATAGGCCTTAGAAGAACAGTCCTTTCATTTCTCCCGGTAATTACCACCTGCTCCCGCACTATCTGAAATCCGTCAACCCTTATCAGAAGAGTATAAGTACCTGCAGATGGAACTGTAATTTCATAAAATCCCTTCTCATCTGTATAGGTTTTACCCATACTCTCCACTATCATTACAGTGGCAAAATCTACCGGTTTTCTCTCAAGGCTGTCGTATACATTCCCTCTTAATGAGAAGGGAGCTTCCTGACCGGTGAGATCACTATTTAAAAAAAATGTAAAAACTGCAAGAATGCTTATAATTACTGTAATTTTTTTCATCACTAACAATCCCTATTCAATTCTGAAACGGAGGGGCATCTCCATCTTAATGGGAATATTTCTCCCTTCAACTACAGGCGGAGTAAAACGGGCACCCATTAGAATTTTCTTAGCGTCCTCGGAAAAATCGTTCATAAGACGTGAGCTCACCTCAGGCGGTATTGATTTGGAGAGCCTTATGCCGATTATCCGCACATTCTGCACCCGCCCTTCAGAAGAAATAAGAAGCTCCACATTAACAACAGCCTCAACATTCATATCCATGGCACTCCGGGGGTAGCGCTTCTGAAGTCTCCCTATAGGCCTTGGAGGGGCAATATTGGGATAGAAGGAAAGATCTACTGCTGAATCAGCCGAAGTCCCCACAGCCCTTTTCACCTCTGCCTTTTCACTGACGCTCTCGCTTTCGCTGGAGACCTCCTGCTTTGTAACCCTTTTGGCAGATTCCATTGTATCAATATTTATAAATTCTATAACTTCAGGTATGGAAATATCTCTTCCGGAACTATCACCAAAGGGGGCAAAAAATATTATCCAGATCATAAAAAAAGCAGAAAGTGATGACGCAACCCGATAAGGATATTCATCCAGCCACCGGGCAAGAAGCCCTGAAAGGGTGACTCCGCTTGAAACAGCCTCACTCATTGCTACCCCCTTCCCTCTGCTGAGACATAAAAACAACATTGAGGAAATCCTGCTCCTTCAGCACTGCAAGAAGTCGCGAAACAACTGAATAATCAAGGTCTTTATCTGCTGTAATTGAAACAACCCTGTCCTTTTCTGACTGCCGCATGGCCAGGTAGTCACTCACCTCTGACAGAGTTGCTTTTCTCCCGTCAAAATAGTATTCACCCCTGCTGGATACAGTAATATAAACACTATCCTGTTCCGCTCCGCTTGTTGCCGCAACAGGAAGTTCCACATCCACACCCTTTGGCGGTTCCGTGGTGGTTGTTGCCATAAAAAATACAAGGAGGAGCAGAGCCATGTCAGCCATGGCTGATCCTATTGAGGCGGTTTTTATTTTTCTTAAAAATGATTTTTCTTTCATAAAATTAAGTTTTAATTCCTTAATTATTGTTTATGATAAACTGCTCTAATGATGCTGTCCAAAAAGTATTTTTCTTGTCATACCGGCTGCAGCGTGCGCGCCCTGAGTGCAACGAAGAAGTACCCTTGGGGTAGAATGCCGGTATCTCATACACCTGATTTTATCATGAGATTCCGGTACTTACAAAAACTGAAGCTGCACGCCCTGAACGCAGTGAGGAAGCACTCCTGGGGTGAAACCGGAATGACAAATTCATTAAAATTCAACTTTTGTGACAGCCCCATTAAGAAATATTATATTGCACTATAATATTTCTTCAGGAATGATTACTCTTTCAGGTTTTCCCTTATTGAAACTCTCCCTATCCCTGTCTCTTTTGCAAGGCTTAAGGTGTCAATAAAACGGTCGTAGATGATGCCATCTTTCATGTGTATAATGACCACCGCATCATCTACATTTTTCTTATGGGCCGAAAATGCCTCCAATGCTTCATCCCTGGCCATGAGCTTATCATCAATACGGAATCCGCTATTCTCCGGATACACATCCAGTATCTGCTTTGAATCAACCCTTACTGCGCTTCCGCTGTTTGATGGGAGTGAAAAGAATATCCCCTCCCTTAATATAAAGGAGCTTGTAACAATAAAAAATATAAGAAGAAGAAAGGCCAGGTCGCCGATTGAAAATGATTCAAACAGCGTAAACTCCATGCGCCCCTTGCGCACTTTTCTTCTATTAGAAAGATATTTAAGGATTACACTTTTATCTTTCATTACCCGGCATCTCAACAGTATCTGAAAGTCTGGGATAAACTGAAGCTATTTCCGGAATAACCTCCTCCGCTTTTGCATATCTGTTCTGTATCAGATGGGAAAGGAGATAAAATACAATAAGCGTGGGAGCTGCTACAATGAGCCCCCCTGCTGTAGTAGTCAGGGCAATCTGAATTCCTACAGCAACAACCTTTGCATTAACTGTTGAAGCAGCAGCAATTGCTGCAAAGGCCTGAATCATCCCCAGAACTGTTCCGAGAAATCCCACAATCGGAGCAATATTACCAACGCCTGATAATAGCGCCAGCCCCCTTTCAAGTTTACCGGCATAAACAACAAAGGCGCTGCGGAGTTCATCCTCAAGATCCTCTCTGTATCTGGCTTTTGAAGAAGCAGGTATTCCACGAAGCATCTCAACCATGCTCTTTCTGTCCCATACCTTATTTCTTGTATAATAAGTTAAGCGCTCAATTATTATTGTAAGAGAGATAAATGCCAGTATTACAAGGAGAATCATAATCGGCCCCCCCTGCTTCATTGTAGCATAAAGGCCGTTACCCTGTTCAGTCTGAAATTCATTATTATCATTATTCTGGAGGGCCACCATTTCGGAAGGATTATTCTGCACAGTTTCATCCGGGCCTGTGCCGGGGCTCTGCGCAGCAAGTTGAGCTGTAAAGATTGCACATACCATAAAAAACAGAGCAAGGAGCATCAACCCTTTCGTTTTACTGATTGAGTTAAAATACATATAGATACCTCATATACTTATTATCAATAATTATTCCGATTCTAATAAAAGTTTCCATAAAACCGGAACCAGTCTATAAAAGAGCACCCTCTTTTCAACCAAAAAATCGGGTAGTGCAATTACAGCCTGAATAGAAGTTTCAAATTAAATTTGACAATTATTATTGCTCAATAAGCCTGACATCGCCTGAATTAAGAACAGTTTTTACCGGAGAAGCCTGATGGACAGAGGATATAAAATTATTGGAGTATTGGCAATGGCAGGCACAGGCTTTTTCTGGAGTCTGGCCGGGCTTCTCATAAAAATGATAGAGTGGCACCCCTTTGCCATTGCAGGGGGGAGAAGTTTCCTTGCCTCCCTTGTTATTCTTGCCTTTATCAGAAAACCGGTATTCCATTTTTCATTTGCACAGGTTGCGGCAGCACTTTCCTATGCTGCTACAATGATACTCTTTGTAATTGCAAACAAAACCACTACAGCTGCAAATGCCATACTTCTTCAATATATTGCGCCAGTAGTAACCGCATTCATTGGTGCAGCTCTCCTTAAAGAGAAGACACGTCCGGAGCACTGGGTATCCATTTTTTTTGTCGGTACAGGAATGATTATAATGTTCATGGATGAAATCGGCACAGGGCAGATGGCAGGAAATATTATGGCACTCTGTTCCGGAATTACATTCAGCCTCTATTTTGTTTTTCTCAGGATGCAGAAGGAAAGCTCACCCTTTGAGTCAATTCTTCTTGCCCACTGGATTACTGCCGGAATCTGCCTTATTGTTTCATTCTTTCTCCCTGCAATAGAAATTACAGGTAAGGCAATGACAGCAATGCTTGCACTGGGGATTGTACAGATGGGGATGGCTTCTATTCTTATCGGAATCGGGATTAAACGGATATCCGCACTGTCGGCAAATCTTATAGCAGTAATTGAGCCTGTATTCAACCCTGTATGGGTTTTCCTGTTTTTAGGTGAATTCCCGGGGTTCAACACAATTATCGGCGGATCATTAATTATTGTGTCAGTAACAGCAGCATCCCTTGTAACTGCATGGAGCAGGCCTGCACCTGTAATAGAATAACGCAGATCATCCCGGATTTTAGGGATACACAATATGAATCCTGTCCCCCTGTCTACCAAAGGGGGCAATGTCATTATGTTAAGCCCCCTAAATCCTACTTCGTCTAGCTCAGTACACCGCCCGGAGGGGGACTTTTAAAATCTTTGAACAAATGGAAATTTCAATAAAACAGCCTTTAAGCCCCCCTCCGGGGGGTTTGGGGGGCAGTTGCGAAACTGTGAAGCTCTTAACTTAATGACATTGCCCCAAAGGGGGCTAACTCCGGAATATGTGAAAAAAAATAATATTATGACTGTTACAAAAAATCCGGGAAAAGCCAAAATATTAAACCGCAAAAAAGAGAATACTCATTGCAATGAGATACTGAGCTCCATAGTAGAGAATATGGTTTACCGCAATAAAGGGTTTTGAATCCCTGTTGTCATAATAGGTTAAAACCAGCACCAGATCTGAAAGAAGAAATACAACTGCCAGGCACCTATGCGGCTGAAATAATGAACGCTGTTCCCGGAATAGAATAACATATACTATATTAAGAACAAATCAATAAAACTCTTGACATTTCACCTAAGAAATGTTTAATAAAATCACATAAAGAGTAAGTTTTATGTACAAATACTTATCAAATAGTCATAAAAATATAAAAAAGAGGGGAACATTTATGCCGAATATTGATTATTTCAACCTTCCGTGGAAAGATAAGTGGGAGTGGGAATCCCTGAATCTTGACACAGTCACAAAAAGATACGTTGAAAATTCCAAAATCTATGCTTCAAAACCTCTGCAGCACTTCAATGCGGCTCTTTACAATGGAGACAGCAATGGTACAATGACCTATGGCGAAGTGTATGACAGGGTGGAAAACTATGCCTGCGGATTAATGAGTCTGGGATTCAACAAGCAGGATATGGCCGGTCTTATGGCTGCAAGCGGACCATACTGGACTCATGCTGACATGGCTCTGGCATGTGTTAACGGAGTGAGTGTTGCAATATACCCAACACTCTCATTCAAGGAAGCATCCTACAATATTAACGACTCTGGAAGTAAATTCCTTTTCCTTAGAGGGGACAATGTTCTGGAAATGATGCTTGGCGGATTTGACAAAATGCCTAAACTCAAAAAAATTATTGTCATGGACCGTGAATACAAAAGCAGCGATCCCAGGGTAATAAGCATGGGTGATCTGGAAAAAATGGGAATCGAATGGAAAAAGGATAAGAAAAACTACGATGCCTATATTGCCAGAAGAGACAGCGTTACTCTTGACGACATTTATACAATACTATATACTTCAGGTACAACCGGACAGGGGAAAGGTGTTGTTCTTACACATCACAATGCCTCTTCAAGAATGGCCGGTGTAAATGAATTCTTTAACTACTGTGGTATGGGATTTAAAACAGAATACACCACACTCTGTTTTCTCCCCCTTGCTCACATATTTGACAGGGGCTCCTGCCAGTGCGCGGCAATATTTAACGGCTGTACAATTGCCTATGCTGACTCAGCAGGAACACTACTTGATGATTTACAGAAATATAATCCCCACTGGATTAACTGTGTACCGAGACTTTATGAGAAAATCTACATTCAGCTTCAGCAGAAATTCGGAGATAAAGGTCCTAAAAGGAAAATTTTCGACTGGGCCATGAAAGTTGGTGAAGAAGTTTTTATGCAGAGATACGATGCAGAAACAGATTCCTACAATATGGGACATGATTTTGACATAACAGGGAACCTTCCTCTGGGACTGAAAATCAAATACAAAATAGCAGACAAATTGTTCGCAAAGGTAAGAGGCGTTTTCGGAAAAAACTTCAAACACTCATTTTCGGCAAGTGCTTCTATTTCGCCTGACCTTCTGAAGTTTTTCTACATTATTGGAATCAGGGTAAGTGAAGGATACGGTTCAACAGAAAGCTTTAACGCATGCTGTAATATGCCTCTAAAAGCATGTAAGCCCGGATCGATCGGCCTTGAGTCAAACGGAAGCAGACTCCGTATATCTGAGATTGGCGAGCTTGAAATTAAAGGTGCGGGAATTTTCAAGCAGTACTGGAACAAACCTCAGGAAACTGCGGAATCTTTCACACCTGACGGATGGTTTAAAACAGGTGACAAGGTTGAGGCTGATAAGTTCGGCTACTATAAAATTGTAGACCGTATTAAAAATATTATATGCCTTGCTACAGGTAAAAATGTTGCTCCTGCTAAAATTGAAGCACAATTCGCTACAAGCCCCTATATTGAGCAGGTTTTTGCAATAGGTGATGAGCGTTCAGTTATCTCCACACTACTTGTACCAAGCCTTACCTTTTTCAAAGATAAGTTCGATAATGAAGGGATTGAATACGACAAAAGCCAGATAGTTATAGACAATTCCACCGGTGTGCCGATCGTTGCCAAGGTTGGCCCTGATTTTATTGAAAAAGGTAATATCAGAGGGCTTATCGCTGAAGAAGTAGCGAAAGCAAACAAAGAGCTTGAAGAGTTCGAACAGATTAAGCAGTATACAATCCTTACTGAAAGATTCACAGAGCAGAATGGAATGCTCACACCAACACAAAAGGCGAAGAAAAGAGTAATTCTTGAAACTTATTCCGCGGAAATCGAAAAGATGTACGCGCGATAAAAAATTTTTTTTAACACGGCTGCTCAAAGCGGCTTTTAAGATTGCTCAAAGAAATCCCCTCTCCACTGCAGAGGGGATTTTTTTATCCTGTTCTGCGAAAAAAGAGGTAACCGGCTCAAACCCTCAATAACAATGTATAGAAAAACTTTATATGCTTGATTTCAATTCTCATATATGATATAATATACGCAATTACAACTCCCGGAGTAATATATAATGACAATTCATACTGAAAACAGCACATCCACAAGCTTAAGCCGCTTTAAAATTTCAGATGAACACCTGATAAACAATTCTGCAGTAAAAGAATCAATAGCAAAAGCCTATTCCGAAGGAAGATGCTTCGAATTTTATCCCAACAGATCAATTATTGAAGGGATAAGAAAAGGTGACCCTGTTGAAATGTTCCGGGAGGAATTTTTCGAAATGGCAGGGGCTATACTTGACAGTTATACGGATAAAAGCGGTTCCTTCAGGGAAAAACTGACCAGCGACACCCATCTTTTCTCAAGGGTATTGACTGCACTGGCAATTTTCCACTCTTCTGCTGCTGAGAGCAGCAATCGTCTCATAGAATCAAGAAGGATTACCCTTATTAAGGAACTTCCTGGACATCCCACAATACACCATATATCAGGTGAAACAACTGTTATAGCCCACGTGGGGCAGGGGCCTGCCTGGGAGGAGGTAGCAACAATATATTTAGGGTTGAAGACCTTTGACACTCTCAGTACAAAACGTGCGGACAAAGAACTTCATAAAGCCTTCAAATTTCTCCTTGAGGTGGAAGAGAGAGCAATTGAAACAGGTTTTTCCCATACAACAGTATATCCGCCGGAATCCTTCAGTCTCCTTAATTATCTTGTTGATAGTGTAATCGACTACTCCATGAGAATGGAGGAGGAATACCGGAGCAAACCGGGGATTATAACAATTGAAAAATTCAGCTCTGAAAGACGCAGGGAAATTATTAAAAAGCTTAATTCCAGAGTTCCCGGGGATGAACTGAATTTCGATTATGATGAAAACATGAAAGCTCTTAACGAGCTTGAAGATTTTGCCCGCCAATACAAAAGGGTAAATGACTCCGACTCACTTCGTGAAGTTGTAAGGATACTTGTTGCAGCCTCCGGTCATGATATCCACGAAGTACGGAACAGGGCGAATATACTCCTTGAACGTATATTCTCTCCAAAAGAGTTTGACGCGCCCCTGGCAGCAAAGTTTATCAATATTAAATCAGGGGATAAATACAATTTTGAATTCAATCTCCCTGAAGCACAGGAGCAGGGGATATACTTCCTTAGAATATACAGAAATAATATTTCAAAGTTATTTTATTCTGAGAAAGACCTTATATATGACGAGATTGAGCTAAAGAAAAGAAAGCCGGGAATTTATACTGCCGAATATCTTTTCAACAGTTACGGGCATTACGACTTTACAGTGGTGATCCACAACAACGGAACTCCGGGCTGGCTCCCCTTCAAAGAAACATCAGGGAGAGTTAATGTTCTCCCCGATATCCGGGGGGAGATAATACTTGAAGTATTTGTTGATATTCATGGACACACCAGAACCTACTGGCGTAATAATGACGGCCATCCCGGTCTTGTTTACAACGAATTCGGACAGGTCATCCGGCTGGGGAATTTTCCAGACATTGAAGCTCATCTTGAAGATATAAAATCCAGGTATCAGGTTACAGCTATTTACCTTCTCGGTGTACAGGAGAGAGGAAGCAACAGGGAAAACTGGGCTCCTGAAGCAACATCCCCCTCACCTTTTTCACCAATGAGCCTTACAAAAATAGAACCTGGTCTTGGCGGAGCAGAAGCGCTTAAATCGCTGATTAAAAAGGCCCACACACTTGATATTAAAATTATTGTTGATATAATCCCTCACCTTAACAGAAAAAGCAGAGATCTCCCCTCTGAATATGCAGTCCTGACCTATGACCAGGCAGGGAGACTTGTTGAAAGATCATCCACTGACGGCAGGTACGGTTCATGGGATGACGGCAAGCTTTTCAACTACAGAATGTTTGAAGTATGGGAATGGCTTTCCGATTCAATAACAAAACTAATAGAGGAATTCAACATTGACGGTATAAGGTTCGATTCTGCTCATGCGGTTCCGATTATGATGAAAAGAAACAACTACCTCTATACATACGGAAAACCGAGAACAGATGAGGAGATGCTTAAGGGGAACATTATAGTAAACGACAGAGAGTATGGCCATTTTATAACTACAGGCTATTATGACTGTGCCTGCCGCGACACAATAGCTGTACCGATCCACTACTATCTAATGCTCAATATCGAAAAAACTCTGAAAAAACTTGGCCGCGACTTTTTCATAAACATTGCAGAATGTTTCTGGGGCCATGAAAAATATCTGACTCGAACCGGGCTTATCCCCTATAACTCCTCACTTTTTAAAATATGTGAGAACATAACCCACGGACAGACAGATGTAAGGGAAATATATCATATTTATGACAACTACTTCCCTGCTGTTCTTCCCGAAGGAACAGAACTCCTGGGGATTCTGGGCAACCACGACGAACGGAGAGCTCTAAATACCTTCGGCCACAGGGGACTGCGTGCTGCTGTTGCCCTCACCTCTTTTATGAGCAGCATTATAATGGACTTTGAAGGGAGTGCAGAAGGGGAAGGGTGGAAGGTCTACCTTGACAACATATATGTAAACTGGAACGATTTTGAAAATGCCTCACACCGCAGCCTTGAATCATTTTACAGGGATCTCTACAGATTCCACCGGAGCAATAAAGGGGACAGTTTCCTTATCTGGAGCAACAACAATATGGTTGCTGCAGCAGTAAAATTTACCGGCGATAATCTCTGGATAGGGGCATTTAACTTCAGCGATTCCAACCAGGGGATATCGCTGCAGTTTGACAACCCCCGTCTCCCCATAAGCGATGAGGATTCATTTATTTTATCTGATCCACTCTACTCTGAAATAACCGGAAACTATTCCCGTTACACAGGGAAGGAACTGAAAATATCAAAAATCAATACAATTGTTCCGTCTACAGAAAGGATCAAGATTTTAAAACTTACAAAAACCAGTGTAAAGAAAAAGTACATAGACTTTTTCACTGACTCTTTTTTGCGGCTTAAAGAATTCAGCAAAGTAGATAATATTTTCTCCAATTTTGCTTTTACTGAACTTGCAGCAAACAGCAGATCCTACAGCGCGCTTAAAAAATTTATTACCGCAAACATATCAGGGAACAGCCGCATTAGCAGCGAAGAGGCTGAACTGGGCCTTAAACGTTCCCTCTATCACATGTACAGAACAGAACTGCTGGACAAAAAGAAAATCCTCACCTACAGGGACCGCATGCTTGGCGAGGACACCTTCCTCAGCACCCTTTCGAAAAAAATTACCGAGCATTACAGGAGCGGCCCCCTTGTTTTTCTATCAGCCGAAGCTGAGCCTTTTTCAAAGAGCGGCGGTCTTGCAAATGTGGTATATGAGCTCCCAAGGGAGCTGGCAAAACTTGGAGAGAAGGTATTCGTAATAACTCCAAAATACAGAAACGGCAACTTTAAAGAAAAACAGAAAATGGAAGAGGCTATTGAGAATTACGGAGCAGAGTACACAGGGATAAATGTGAAGATTAAAATCATGGATGCTGATTATGAAATCGGCGTACACAAGGCTGAGGTGGAAGGGGTAACATACTATCTTCTTGACCATGCAGATTTTTTCAATGGCCTCTACTGGGGTATAACAGCAGAGGAGAAGCTCCGCAAAAGGATAGCCTTTGCCAGGGCCGCGGCTGAAGTTATACTCACCTTCTCAATAAATCCCAAGTACACCTTCACTAATGATGCCTTCCCGGGAGTATTTAATGGCATTGTAAGATGTGATCCCTATTACGACAGCACACCTGTTTTCAGAAACTGCACATTTATCCATATAATTCATAATGGCGGATGGCAATACTTTGACGCCTATGCCAGAATTGAAAACGGTTTTGATCTTTTTAATCTATTCAACCTCCCTTCATGGCAGGCGGGAAATTTTACCGATCCTGTTGAAGGGGACAAACTCAACTGCATGGCAGCAGGGATAAGGTTTGCGAGAAAATCGATTACTGTCAGCCCATCCTACGCAAAGCAGATTGAAATTGCCTGCGACAATCTGGAGCATATTCTCTATAATGTTTCAGGAATAAGTAATGCCATCGGCTCCGACTTCAGGGAAAAAATTGAAAAGCGGATGGAGAAAAGCGGCTTTGCGGCTTCCATGTATCCTGAGCTGATCGATTATATTAAACATAATCCCGGTCTTAAAGAAAAAATTTCATCCAGGTATCCGGAGATCCTTACAGGTGATAAGGGGATTAACTCAATTAAAGAGACTACCAGGAAAAGCATTATTATTCGGATGCGAAATAAACTGATGCTTCAGCTGGAGCGGCATCTTAATGTGGATCCTGACGCTATACTTGTAACAATGATCCACCGGATCTCGGAACAAAAAGGGTTCCAGCTCCTCCTTGAAGCATCAGAGGGTATTTTCAAAAATCTGGGATACCAGGCTATTATCGGAGGGGGTATTTCCGCTGGAGACAGCAGGGGGGAGGCCATTGCCAATGGACTCCATCTGCTCAGCAATTATTACCCGGGACAGGTAAATGTTTCTTTCGGATTTCAGGATATAAGCACCCCCCTTCTCTGCTCCGATTACTTTTTAATGCCATCCATGCACGAACCTGGCGGCATTTCCCAGATTGAGGCAATGGCTGCAGGATGCCCGGTAATAGCACGGGCCACAGGAGGCTTAAGAGATACAATAAAGCCGGTGATGCACAATGGAGATTATATTGAAGGTAACGGATTTCTCTTTTCCGACTTTTCTCCATGGGCATTTTATGACGCAATGGAGCGGGCAGCCTCTTTTTTCCGAAAAACAAATGATGAAACTTTTTACAGAGTACGTATTGCAGCGGAGAATTCAGCTTACTTCTGGGACAAACCTGCAAGGGAATATATAAAGCTGATCTATGATTTAACTGAAACAATAAGGATCACAGAGTAAAAAAAAACGGGATAGATTCTATCCCGCTTGTTGCAAAAGGCACTTCCCTTGACTGCCTTAATTTTCAAGGAAGACCGTTGGAGTGTAAAATAAATTTTTACTTAATAAATTTATCGGCTATAATTCCGATTTCTTAACCAAATTTTTTAAAAAATAGAATTTTTTTCAGGTGCAGGATGAAAACAGGAACGGGTATCATCTTAGTACTCCTCTCATGTATCCTTTGCTGCAGCAGAATAATTCCCGGGGAGACTGATAAGACACTGGGAAGCCTCCTGCGGGGTGGAGACATTGTTCCTGCTGATGCAGCAAAAATATTCCTCCATAATTTTACTTCAACTGAAACATTGAGGTTCGATATCAGCGAACTGATGATCCGTTTAAAGAAACAGTTAAATCGTGACAGCAGACTCACTGTTACAGAGAAAATAGATGAGGCGGAAATAATACTCTCAGGAGAGATTACCGGATTCACAATTCAGCCTCTCCTATTTAATCAGCAGGGGAAGGCTGAACTGAAAAGAATGCGCATAACCCTGTCGCTCAGCCTTTACAACACTATTAGAGATGAAATGATATTCCATAGAAGAGTTGTGGAAGCGCTCCACGAATATTCCGACATAACCCCCCCTATCGAAACAGAACTGAGAGCAGGCCTTAATCTGATTGACAAAATTACTCCCAGAATAGCTGCTCAGTTATTCACAGGATGGTATACAGAAGAACTTACACCTCATGAGCGCGGGAAAAAACAATGACCTATAAAAAATATCCTAATTCAAAGCAGTTTATAAAGGAGCTGAACAAAGGGCTATCCGGATCGATTTATCTTTTTTTAGGTGAAGAGGAGGGTGAAAAAGATAAAGTCATAAACACCATACTGGGGATAGTTCTGGGCAACAGTCCGGACAGGTCCAATAATACGGGTAGATTCCATATCACTGATGAAAAAAATTCCTACGAACAATTTATGGAGGCTGCTGACTTTGCAATGACAGGCTCCATGTTTTCCGATAAAAGGGTCTGCATAATAAGAAATATTGATATGCTTAAACAGAATGAAGCTTCAAAAAATACAATCGATGACATGATAAGAGGTATTGCAGAAGGGACACTTCTGGTACTTACATCATCAAAGAATCAGCCCCCTGCTTTTCTTACAAAAAAATATGAAGATAATATTTCCATAATTCAATTCTGGAAATATTTTGACAGTGACCTTTACACTTACATAAGCAAGGCCCTTAAAGATAAAAAAATTACATTCGAAGAGAATATCATCCCGCTCCTCATCGAATATACCGGCAATGATATAAAAAAAATTGATGAAGCCCTGGATGCATTGGAATATACATCGGGGGACATGCATGTTACACCTGAAATAATTAAAGAGCTGGTGGGATACACAAGGGAGATTACTGTTTTTGATTTCATAGATTCCCTGTTCCAGCGGGAAAAAAGATCTCTTGAGTTCCTTAAAATGCTTATTGAACAGGGTACTGCCGAGCTCCTCATACTCAATCTTATAGCAAAGCACACCGAAACAATGGAGAAATACTATCAATGCATAGCTGAACAGGATACACCTGATGAAGCGATGAAAAAAATAGGTATGGCAGCACCGCAGAAGAGGAGAGATAAATTCTACTCATCTGCGGCAAAATTCAACAGGGATAAAACAAAAAAAATATTTACACTTATAGCTGAAAGCGAATACTCAATTAAAAGCCGGACACCGGGTAATTCAATTGTTAGCAGGCCGGTATTTGTTCTTGCATCCTCAATCCTGAGCCTGAAGTAATCAGGCTGTAAAACTCACACCATCGAGACAGATATAGGGGAGCAATGATGAGCCTTTGCGCTCCATCTCTCTGCTTAAAATAATATTCCCCTTCATGAGATCATATACATTCCCGCTTATCATGCAGTCTTTAAGTCTCCCCTTTATTTCACCATTCTCCACGAGAAAGGCCAGGTCAAGATTTGCTGAAAAATCGCCATTAAGAGTATTAGACTGGCCAAGGCCGATAAACTGCTCTGCCACAATCCCCAGTTCAATCCCCTTTACAATTTCATTAAAGCTCATACTGCCGGGGTCCATGGTAATGCCGTTAAAAGAGGGTGAAGGTAGAGATGAATAGCCCCTGGCCGCATTTCCTGTGGGGTCAATGCCGAGCCTTTCAGCATATTTCAGATCAGCAATAAAACCTTCAACCACACCCTTATTGATAAGGGCTCTTCTGGAAGGGTTAATCCCCTCACCATCAAATGGTGCTGTATATGGTGATCCCTCTATACGCGGGTCATCAATAAGACTTAAGGAATCACTGAAAACCTTTTCCCCCATTTTCCCGGCCAATGGGGAAATCCCCTTCCACAGGGCCTGCCCGTTAAGTCCTGAAGCAATAATCCCCAGAAAACGCGCAGCTGCTGAAGGGGGCAATATTACCGGATAAGTCCCGGAAGCCAGTTTTTCCCGATTGATTCCCCTGGCGATTCTATTGATCAAAATGTCACTTAGATAATTATAATCAATCGGCTTTAAAGCTGAGACGCTTTCCCATGTATCAATTTTATCCCCGTCCTTCACAACATAAGAACAGGAAACTGAAACCGAATAGAGCGAATCAATATATTCAAGGTCAACCCCTTGGGAATTAATAAGCCTGAAAGACCCTGCTGAAGCGCTCACTGACATATCCACGTTTATAGAAGGGAAAGCAGACTCAATTTTACGGATAAAAAGCTCTGCCGCTGCAATCTCTTCTTTTGGGTCAAAAAGATCTATACTGCTGTCATGGGGATCAAAACCCTTTACAGTACCCCCCGGGATTTTGAACTTCTCCACCTCGCCGTATGGAGCTGTTGCTGCAGCACGTCTGACAGTATCCGCAACACCTGAAGGATCATTAGTGGATGAAAATCCGGTTTTACCATCCATATTTACCCTTACTCCAAAACCGCTGTTTTCACTTTCATTAACCGAGTAGATCCTGTTATTTTTAAAGCTTATGGGGGTGCTTCTCCCGGTTATATATACCGCGTCAAACCAGGCCGCGTCTTTTGGTACAGCGCTGAAAAGAATATTTTTCATTATTTCCCCCCTATGAGGACATCACTGACAAGCATATGCGGGCCCCCGAATGAAACAGGGAGAGGGGACTGCCCTCCTTTACCGCACCCGCCAAGTCCGCCGAACATCTTCTTATCATTACCAATCATTTTTATATTCTTCAGGGTATTAAAAACGTTACCTGACAATATTATATCCTTAAACATTCTGCCTGTTTTACCATTTTTCACCATATACCCATAACCTGCAGTAAAGGTGAACATTTCCAGATTAGTCTGCCCGCCGATTACATCAACCGCGTAAATTCCATCATCAACAGCATCGAAAATTTCATCTTTACTGCTTTTCCCGTTTTCTATATATGTATTTGTCATTCGAACTATAGGCTGTCTCATTACGCCAATTGCCCTTGCATTGCCGGTGGGCTCCTCATTCATTTTATAGGCTGTTTCCCTTGAGTGGAGCCTCCCTGAAAGTATACCGTTTTTTATAAGCGCTGTTGATGAAGGTTCCATACCCTCATCATCAAATGGTATATAACCTGAAAGCTCCGGCCTGTCACCTTCATCATAAACATTCAGTATTTCCGGCCCGAAGTCACGCCCTATTTTCATAATGTCCCTCATGCGCGGATTTTCATGAACAAAATCCGCCTCGGAAAGATGACCAAAAGCCTCGTGGATAAAAACCCCGCATAGCTTGGGATCGAGAATTACATCATACTTCCCGCCAGGAAGAGATTCAGCATCAAGAAGATCGAGTGATGTTTTCAGCACATTTTCTGCCGCATTTTCTTTCCCCTCAACAAGTTCAAAGCCTCCGTAACCGGAAAGTGATTCATGAAAAGGCTGCACAAGACTCCCCGACTTTGCAACAGATGCCAGGGAAATTCCGCAATAGCTTTTATCAAATGAAAGATCCGATCCTTCACTGTTCAGATAAACATAGTAAGTCTTCACATCCCTGTAAATTGCACGTGTTGTCTGAATCTTTTCAGATCCCATAAGTATTTTATTATAACTATTAATAAGTTCAAATTTTTCATCAAGTGTAACCGATTCAGCCGGTCTAATGGACGCTGTTTTAAATGAAGCCCTTCTCCCCTGCCCTGCTGCAGCAAGTGACTTTTCTGCCGGATTCACCATCATAGCAGACCGGAGTGCAGCTTTAAAATACTTTTCCAGGTTACCGATATCATTGAAAGTGGAAAATCCCCATGCCCCGTTTTTGAGAATTCTCACAGATCCCCCCACAGAATCGCTGGAGCTTACTGATTCAATATTATCCTTTGAAAGGGATATACCTGTACCCTCTGACAGGGAAAGCCTTATATCTGCATATTCGCAGGGAGCAGATGAAATTAATTTTCTCCCCTCTTCAAGGGTTTGAAAAAATTTATCATTCATAAATTCCTCGTTAATATTTCTTTTATCACTGAAAATTAAATCCGCTAATCTGCCGGTTACCGGCAATAAACAAAAACAATATATTAGAGAGGATTCCAGAGAAAAAAGTTAAGTTTAAAAAAGACAAATATTAAAATTATATTCCCACGATTTTTGCAGATCCTGTCAACCTTTTATCGAAGCATGGTGCAATCATAAAAAAAGATAGCAGTATAATTTCAGACGGGGCGGTAAAGTCTGTCATTCCGGCCGAAGTGATAAAGTAGTGCCGGAATCTCCAGGAGTAATCAGGAGTTATGAGATTCCCGCCTGCGCGGGAATGACACCACCGCTATAATTATACTGGTACAAAAAAAACCGCCTCAAGAAGAGACGGTTTTATAAATAACTCAATTATGCTTAATAACTACTCAAGCCATTTATCAACTTTATCTTTATTATCTTTTACCCATTTCAAAGCTGTCTTGTTAAAATCAGCCCTTTTCTCCTGATTAGCCACCATTACTGAAGCTATATCTTCGCTCTCCCATGCAAACTTATCAAGAAAAGCATATACTTCAGGCATTTCCTCTTTAAGACCCTTGCGGACAACAGTATTAATTGTTTCTTCAGCGCCGAAGTCATTTTTAGGATCTTTAAGAATTTTCAGGTCCCATCTTCCGAATTTCCAGTGCGGAGCCCATCCTGTAACAACAACCCATTCCTTTTTATCTATGGCTTCCTTAAGTGCTGCTGCCATAGTAGCGCCGCTCCCCTCAATAAGCTTAGCATCAACTTTATACTTTTTAATAAAGTCTTCAGTTATCTTCATTAATCCTGCACCCGGATCTATACCAATAATCTGGTTATCAAACTTATCCATATTGCTTCTCAAATCAGCAAGGGAATCGATTTCCACATAAGAAGGTACAACAAGACCAAGTTTTGCACCTTTAAAATTCGGGCCCAGATCGACTACATCCTTTTTCACCTTTCCAAAGTAATCAGCATGAGTTACAGGGAGCCATGCAGTTGTCATTGCATCAGCCTCACCCGATGCAACTGACTGCCACATTGCCACAGCTGCAACAGGTATAACTTCCACTGTATAACCAAGCCTCTCCTCAATAACAGCTTTTGCTACATGAGTACTGGCTATTGCGCAATCCCATTCAACATAAACAAGCTTAACAGTACCTTTTGTCTCTTTTTTTGTACACCCTGTATAAACAGCCGCTATCAAAGAAAGAGAAATCAGAGCTAAAATAATTCTTTTAAACATATTATCCTCCAGATAAATTTTTACAGTCCCGATAGGGAACTGTTCTATATAAATAACAATCACAGCATCCGGGTAATTATTCTACCCCGGATAAACCGTAATTCATAATAAGCCTATTCACTTCTTTTACGTATATTCTGTGTAATACGGTCAAGAATTATGGCCATAATAACAACTGCAATACCCGCCTCAAAACCCATACCAGGCTGCAGTCTCTGTATAGCTCTCCATACTTCACCACCCAGACCTCCAGCTCCAATCATCGCAGCAATAACCACCATTGACAGTGCAAGCATAATTGTCTGATTTATCCCTGCCATTATTGTCGGCATGGCCAGGGGAAGCTGGATCTGAAAGAGCTTCTGCTTCTCGGTTGCTCCAAAAGAATCCGCTGCCTCAATATACTCAGAGGGTATCTGCTGAATACCAAGGCATGTAAGCCTTATAGCAGGGGGCATTGAAAAAATAACTGTTGTAAACACAGCAGAAACCACACCAAGTCCAAAAAATGGAATTGCCGGTATAAGATACACAAATGCGGGCATAGTCTGCATAAAATCGAGAATCGGCATAGTGACCCTCCTGGCCCCCGGACGAAGTGCAGCAAGAATACCGAGAGGCATGCCAATCAGTACAGAGATGAATGTGGCAATTATAACAAGCGTAAGTGTAATAATCGATGCCGGCCACAAACCCAGATTCCATATAAAGAGAAGGCCAAGTGCTGTAAAAACTGCAATCCCCCTTGTACTGAAATACCAGGCCAGAGCCACAAAAATTAATATCAATACCGGAGGCGGGATGAACATGAGAAAATCATTTACAGAATCGATTCCGATTTTCATGAATCTTGAAATTGCTTTTGTTATAAATGCAAAATGTGTTGTTGTATAATCAATAAAATTATCTACAGCAACGTCTAATGGTAACTTTGGTATTATCATTGTGATACCCCTCTTTCTGCAAGCCCTGCAATTAATGAACCCCTTACAACCATTCCCAATAATTTATTATTCTCATCAACTACAGCCAGAGGATACTTCGACTCTGCTATAATAGGCATAATTTCCTGAAGCGGAGCATCCGGGGGTACCCTGAACTCATTTATCTCTTCAAGAATACTTTCAAGATTCGATTCGCCACTTTCTACAGACTGCTTTGCCTTTTCAGCTGAAACAATCCCTTTAAATATTTTTGACTTATCAACTACAAAGATACTTGAAATACCCTTTTCCTTCATGGTATGAAGCGCTGTTTTAGGGCCATCCTTGCCGAATGTTATTGAGCTGCTCTTCACCATAACATCCCCAGCGGTAAGAACCCTTGTAAGATCAACATTTTCTACAAACTTTTCCACATACTTTGTAGCAGGATTAGTGAGAATCTCCTCCGGTGTTCCTATCTGAACTATTGCTCCATCCTTCATTAAAATAATTCTATCGCCGATTTTGAGGGCTTCACTTAAATCATGAGTAATAAAAATTATTGTTTTCTTTACCTTATCTTCAAGACTGAGAAGTTCCTCCTGCATCTCTGTCCGGATCAGCGGATCAAGTGCGCTGAATGCTTCATCCATTAAAAGAATATCAGGGTTGATTGCAAGAGCCCGGGCCAGACCTACACGCTGCTGCATACCGCCGCTCATCTGAGAGGGATAATAATCCCCCCACCCTTTAAGGCCAACCATATCCAGGGCCTCCATACCCTTTTCAATACACTCTTCCTTTTCTTTTTTCTGAACCTCAAGCCCGAAATAGGCATTCTCAAGTACAGTTTTATTGGGGAAAAGGGCAAAATTCTGAAAAACCATGCCGAATTTCTTCTGCCTTAGACTTCTAAGCTCCTCATCAGAAAGGGCAGTTACATCAATACCATCTATAAACACTTTCCCGGCAGAAGGTTCCACAAGCCGGTTAATACATCTGAGGAGCGTTGATTTCCCGCTTCCGGAAAGTCCCATTATCACCAGGGTCTCGCCATCGAATACTTCAAATGAGGCATCTACAACTGCCACTGCGCACCCTGTTTTTTCCAGGATTGCATCTTTTTTCATGCCATCCTTTAACATTTTCATTGCAGATTTTGTATTCGCTCCAAAAATCTTATAAATACCTTCTACTTTCATCTTTACCATAATCAATCCTGACCATTCTCTTTTGTCTTTATTCAGATATCCGGAATTAATCCGGAATATACTTAATTACCCGCAAACTTACAACTCATCCGGAGGCTCTAATATAAGATTAAATATAATTCAAGGGGAAAGCAAAAAAAAAATACTTCACCCCGACTTTGATAAAGAATAACCGGTAAAACGGTCACGTCAATAGGCCAAAAGTATTATATTAAAACACAAAAAAGACTAATGTAGCTGAATTAAAGGGCAAAACCGGGAAGATGAACAATAGAAGGAAAATAGATGAGCATCTGCTTAAAATTAATAATTAAATCTCTATCATATTGTTTCTTACAGCATAAATTACAAGTTCAGAACTTTTGTGAACACCAAGTTTTTTCATTACATTGGCTCTATGGACCTTGACAGTGCGGGGAGAAATCCTGAGGCATTCTGCAATATCCATCCCGCTTTTACCTTCAGCAATCAGTTTCAGAACCTCTCTCTCCCTCCCTGTAAGAAGCTCAAACTGTGAACCAGACCCCTCTTCAGATCCCCCCTGCTCCATGGAAACATAATCGGAAACTACTTTTGCAGCAACCCCCGGACTCAGGTAAACATTATCTTTCAGTACTGCGTCAATGGCCCTTAAAAGATCATCCCCTGCATCATCTTTTAAAACATAACCATTAACACCTGTTTTAAGAAGCTCCTTGACATACTCCTCATTATCATGCCTGGAGAGAATAATAATTTTTGATTCAGGAACATATTTCTTCATATATCTTGCAACATCAATTCCGCTCATTGTGGGCATTGATATATCAAGTATGGCGATATGGGGATTCAGCTTTTCAATCATGTCAAGAGCCTCTTTACCATCTCCCGCTTCCCCCACAACGGTATAATGCGGTACATCTTCAATAATCAGCTTAAGCCCCTCGCGCAGAATTGTGTGATCATCAGCAAGAAAAAGCCTTACCTCATTATTCATTTCTCTTCCCCCTTAATGGCAATTTCAACAGACGTCCCCTCACCAGGCAGGGCCTGTAAAGTTAATACCCCTCCATGACTGTTAAC
>Ga0334887_1001745_pt1 | contig 27072 bp, 25 predicted proteins | sample GraSluR1_MG_10_FD_207217 | JGI IMG/M metagenome (GOLD analysis project Ga0334887, IMG submission 207217) | Sludge microbial communities from methane-producing bioreactor in Wageningen University, Netherlands - Granular Sludge_18_07-R1 | ecosystem: Engineered > Bioreactor > Anaerobic >...
GCTTCACGAGAGATACCAGGTAGAGGTGTACGACGAGCCCGGCGCGGAGATCGTGGCCCGGGTGGGTGAACTTGTCATTACCCGGGAAGACATCGAATCGGCATTCGCGGAGATTCCCTACTACCAGAGGGATGCCTACGACACTCCGGAGGGCCGTCAGATTCTCCTGGGCAGCCTGATCGAGCAGGAACTGCTCACCATGGCCGCAGGGGCTCTGGACATGGAACAGGACTCATTTGTGGTAGCCCAGGTAGAACTGGCGATGGAACAGGCAGACATGACTCTGAAGAGCTCCCTGATCCAGGAGTATTACAACCGTTTCGTGGTGGCCGCGGCGCCGGTGCCGGAAGACAGAATCCTGCAGTACTACAACTCGCATCTCAATGACATTTACCACCGAAACGCGCAGACCAGGCTCTCTGTGATAGTCACCGACAGGGGGCCTCTTCTTGAGGATGTACAGACCCGGCTTCAGTCGGGAGTTTCCTTTGACTCCCTGGCCGCCGAGGTCAGCATCCATCATCCCACCGCCTCGGTAAACGGCGACCTCGGCTGGGTTTCCTCGGATTCACCTCTTCCTTACCTGGGCGGCAGGCCCGACTTCACAGATGAACTCCTCGAAGCACCGGTGGGCTCCATTCTCGGTCCCTACACCACTTCACTGGGAGTAACCTTCTTCAAAGTCACCGATTCCGTCGAAGCAGGACCCCGCCCCCTTTCAGAGGTCAGGGACTCTATCGAGGCGGCCCTGCGCCCGGAAGTAGTGAACAGCTACCTCCGGAACACTGTTTTCCCCACCCTCATGGAAAAATACGGGGTGGAGATAAACGAGGAAGCCTTCCTTCCGTCACTGTCCATAGGCCCCGACAGCCTTATGTCCCTGGCGCAGGCTGCCATGGCGTCGGATCCCGGCACGGCGGTGCGATATTTCTCCCTGTTCGTGGACAGGTATCCGGATAATCGCCGTTGCGATCAGGCGGTGTTTCTCAAGGGTTTCACCCTCAGCGAGAAGCTGGGAGACTACGACGCCGCCAGAGAGGCCTTCCGGCAGGTTGTCGAGCAGTATCCCGACAGCGACCTTGCGGACGATGCGCAATGGATGATCGAAAACATGGAAAAACCCATCGACATGTTCATCCCGATTACCGAGGAAACCACGGAAACCGTTCTTTAGCCTGTTTCCCGGGCCCCTGCACCGGGGGCCCGGGGACCTTCCCGAAAATACTTCTCTCCGCCTGACTCCGGACAACCACTGCCTGAATCATTGACCGGGCAGTATAGTTTCCGGTAGACTGCGGACTTGAAACGCGCAACGGGAGGACCCTTTGAAAACCCTACGCTATCTCGCCCTGTGGGGCGCACTGCTTCTGGGCACGGGCTGCGGGCCGGTGCGGGATGCTTCAACCCCTAATGAAATGGTTTCCAGGGCAGAGGTCCTGATGCGGGAAAGCCGGTTCACTGAAGCGCTGGACCTTTACTCAAGGGCGCTGTCAGCCTCGCCCGACGCGCCTGATGCGCCACTTTGGCACGCCGCCTCAGCAGAGGCTCTGGCGGAAATGGGCAGGGTCGAAGAGGCCCTGAACCGTGCGGACAGGGTAATCAACGCCTCCCGCGACCCGGCAGTGCTCTCCCGGGCTTACCTTGCCAGGGCGATCGCGGAGATGCCCTCCCCGTCCGCCGCCATTAACCTTCTGTCAAGAATGGAGATCGCAACACTCGATGAACACCGGCGGGAAAAGGCGGGGGAACTGGCTCGCGAGCTTCTTGGAGAGATGGATCTGAACGCGGTTGTCGCGCTTAGAACCGACAACTGGCTTGAGGTTTTCGTGCTTCTCGAGCTGGAACAGCGTTTCGGTGCGGCGGGAGATGAAGCCAAAGCGTCACTTTACGCGGCTGAGCTTGACAGGCTTTACCCCGGCGCCAGGCAGCGCTGGGGCGTTGAGTTCTCACCTCCGGACACCGGGGAGAAGTACTTCGCCCTGGTTCTTCCCATGACCGGCGAGGGTTCGGACTTTGCCCAGCAGGTTCACCGGGGGGTTCAGCTGGCCTTTGAACGGTTTTCAGACATGCACGCCGCCCCCCCCGAACTGAGGCTGGTGGATGTCAGAGCTTATCCCGGAGGGATTGGCGAGTTGATTCCCATTCTCGGCGCGGACAACTCCTGCATGGGTGTTATCGGCCCCCTTACCAGCTCCGAAACCCTTCAGGCAGCGCCACTTGCCAACCGAAGCCGACTTCCGGTGATCACCCCCACCGCCACCAGTGAAGAGGTCGACCGGGCCGGCGCGTGGGTTTTCCGGCTGGTTGTCAGTGAAGGAAACCAGGCTGCGGTGATGGCGGAGTACGCGGTACTCAGGGCTGGTTGCCGGAGACTTGCGGTGATCCATCCCTACACCGCCCAGGCAAACGGTGAAGCAAGCCAGTTTCGGGCCACGGTGGAAAGGCTCGGGGGAATCATCGTGGCAACCGAGGGTTATCAGCCGGGGGTGACGGATTTTCGAAGCCAGATCATGAGCGTAAGGGCAGCCGGCGCCGACGGTGTTTTTCTGCCGGTAACGGCCTGGGACGCCATCCAGATCGCCCCCCAGTTGCGTTTCTACAGCGTCCGGCTTCCTCTGTTCGGAACTTCGGGGTGGGACAGCAACCTTCTGGTCCGGCACGGCAGCGACTCCATGGAGGGCGCGGTTTTTACTTCGGCATTCGGCCTGGAGTCCGGAAGACCCGAAACCGCCGGTTTCGTCTTCGCCTTTCAGCGAAAGTTCAGCCAGACCCCGTCTATCATCGCCGCCCAGGGTTACGACGCGGCGGGAATCATGCTGGACGCGTGGCATTCCGGTAACCGTTCCAGAGAGGGCATCCAGCGAAGGCTTTCCGCTTTGGGGGCATGGTTCGGCGCCAGCGGAAGAACCGTTCTGGGAAGCGCTACAGATGTGCGGATGTCATGGCCGATGCTCACCGTAAGGGAAGGCGAGATCATCGGAATTGAGTAGGAATTCTTTCTGGGGTGTGGATATCGGTGGGACCACCGCCGTCATAGGCCACCTTGACCACGACGGTTCGTTCAGGATGGCGGAGACCCTCGACACCGGTCCCTGCCGTCAGCCCTCGGCAGTACTTGCGTCGGTCTCCAGGGTGATACGCAGATTCGATCCCTCCCCGAGAGCTGTTGGTGTTGGAATTGCGGGCCTGGTCGACTTCCGGAGGGGCCATCTGTCATTCAGTCCCAACCTTCCGCTTTGGAACGATACTCCTGTGGCCTCCTCGCTATCAAGGCTGCTTGGAGGAGCGCCGGTGTTTGTTGACAACGACTGCAACGCCTTTGCCATAGGCGCTCTCCGCAAGGGCCTGATTCCCGAGACCGGTCTGTGGCTTTTCATAACCCTCGGAACGGGAATCGGCGGAACCATAATCCACGAGGGCAGAATTCTCTATGGAACGGGAACCGCCGGGGAATTCGGTCACATGACCATGAGGGAGGGTGGACGGAAATGCTCCTGTGGCCTCAGGGGTTGCTGGGAGCGATACGCCGCCAGGGAGGCCCTCATATCTTTCTACGATCGCAGGACCGACCCAAGGATCATCGCTAAAAGGGCGCGGAAGGGCGAGGACCGAGCGATCATGGCATTCAGGGAGTACGGGATCTGGCTGGGAAGGGGTATGGCCAATCTGGCAAAATGTCTGGCGCCTGACGGCTTCTTTCTGGGCGGAGGTCTCAGCACCTGCCATCTGCTGTTTCAGAAAGCGGCCAGAGACGAGTTCAACAACAGATGCCCCAACCAGTGGAATGTTTCCCCTCTTGAGGACTCTACAACCGCGGGCGCCTACGGCGCGGCGGCGATGGCCGCGGGAAAATGCTGACACTTCTTCTGATTGTGTCACTCCAGCAGCCCCCGATGGAAACCCTGGGCTACACCGCCGATTCCCTGGAGTACATCGTTACCCCGGGTCAGCTGAAGCTTTTTGGTTCCGCGTCGCTTACATACTTCGACATGACCCTGAAGGCGGATACAATACACTATGACCCGGACCGGGAAACACTGACAGCCACCGGTGAACCGGAAATCACCGAAAGTGGTGAAACCGCCGCAGGCGTGGTGATGATCTACCACATTCCCAGCAGGACCGCCCGAACAACGGAAGCCCGATCGTGGTACGACAGAGCCCTCTACACCGGGGAAACAGTAACCATGCTCAGCCGCTACGAATTCAACGCCGAGGGAGCCAGGTTTACATCCAGCGAAAGGGATACGCTGGACTGGTGGTTCTGGGCGGCATCCATGAAGGTTTTTCCCGATGACAAGGCCATCGCCAGGCCCATCGTGCTCTATGTGGAAGACACCCCCGTTTTCTGGTTTCCCTTCGCTGTTTTCCCGATCAGAAGAGGCCGGAGTTCCGGCTTCACGCTTCCAACTGTCGGCCAGTCCGGAAGGGACGGAAAATACCTGAGGCGCCTGGGCTACTACTTCGCCTTCAGCGACTACACCGACCTTCAACTGAGGGCGGACATCATGGAGAAAACCCGATTCTCGTTATCCCTCCAGGAGAGGCACCGGCTCCGGTATGTTCATGACGGAAGGCTCAGATTGGAATGGCGGAGAGAGTTCGAGAATCACAGAGACCGATGGATGGTGGATCTTCTTCACATTCATGAGCTTCCGGATGGAACCATGCTGAAGGCCCAGGGCAGTTTCCTCAGCGACAGATCCTATCTCGAAGACACCCAGGGCGACCCACAGGAAAGAATGAATCGTGAAGCCAGAAGCTTCCTGTCACTGAACCGCAGGCTGGGAAGAGGGTCTCTTCAGGCGGCGGTGGACATGACACGATATCTGGACACCGATCCGGACAGCGCCAGGAACGAGTTGAAAGACCGTTACTCCATTCCGGACATCAGGTTCACCCTGCCCTCCTCCCCGCTCTTCCCCCACAGCCCTGTGCTGGATCAGTTCTACTGGAACATGTCTCTGAGATACCTGGCGGAAAGGGAGATCCGAGTGGCTTCCGACAGATACGACTCGGGTCTCAGAACGGTTTCCGAACTCACATACTCCCGGAGGTTTCTGGGAGTCCTGGCATTTTCCCCCAGGCTCAGGGTCACGGGGATGGTATACGACCAGGACCTTCAGGGGGAAACCCTTCCCGCGTGGTTCCATGGCTCCGTTTCCACAACAGTGGGTACCGACGCGTATGGAATCTTCGGACCGGGTTTCGGCTACAGCTCCCTCAGACATACCGTCAGCCCCAGTGTCACCTGGACATGGTCTCCTAACCGCTTCCTGGACGGAAGCGGAAGGACGGTTCCGGTGGAATCCGCCGACAGCCTTTTTCCATACTTCGGAGGCTTCACCCTTCCCTCCGGAGGCAACTTGTACACGCTTTCGCTTCAGAACCGTTTCGAGGGAAAGAGATCATCCCGAACCGGGATCGAGCGAGCAACGCTGGCAACCCTTTCCCTGGCTACCACATACAACCCTGAACCCGGGGATGACGCCAGAGCCTTCTCAAACATCGCAGCGGGGTTGGACCTGGCTCCCGGCCGATCCTTCTCGGTTCGGGCCGATGGTTCATGGAATCCTTATGAAAGGGAACTCGATAATCTGACCATAACCTCCACCCTTAGGATGTCGGGGTTTGACCCGTCCTTCTCCCCGGATACAGTGGCCTCCAGGGATATGCCATGGCGGGTGGGGTTCTCTCACCTGTGGTCTCCGGGGCTTTCCCGGGAGTCCGGGGAGATTCACAAGCTGAGATTCAGCGCTTCGGTGGAACTCACACCACAATGGAGTGTCAGCTACCAGGGATATTATGACCTTTATGAAAACGAGTTCTTAAGCCAGAATTATACAATAATTAGAGACCTTGAAAGTTGGGAAGCGCTTTTTACACGCCATGTATCCGATATTGATACGGGCTTCTATTTCCGCATAAATGTAAAAGTGTTCCCTGATATCAAAGTTGAACAGCATGCCAGCAGCTTCTAATTCCCCCATGCCCCTTGACATGGGCTTCTTCACGCCCTAAAGTTGCACTGACAGCAGGCTGCGAACACTTGAAACACAGAAAGGGGTGCAAGTTGAACAAGCGCGAACTTGTGGCGCATGTTGCCGATCAGGCAAGCATTACCAAAAAGCAGGCGGCGGAAGCCGTCGAGGCAATTCTGGACGGAATCGCCGGTTCCATGAAATCCGGTGACAAGGTCAGCCTCGTGGGCTTCGGAACCTTCAGCGTCAAGGAAAGGGCTGCCAGGAAGGGCGTCCTCCCCGCCACAGGCGAGAAGGTTGATTTCCCCGCCAGAAAGGTTCCCCACTTCAAACCCGGAAAAGGCCTCAAGGAAACCGTACTTTAACTGAACGGCCCGGTACTGGGGGGGCGGTGCGCTGCGCCGCCCCCCCATTCATATTACAGGCATGAAAGAGACCTGGTCCGCGGTAATCACCGCCTTCAACAGCGGCTCAACCCTGGGGAACGCTCTTGATTCGATTATCGGCCTTCCTCCCGAAGAGAAGCCGCTGGACATCATAGTTGTCGACAACGCCTCCGGCGATGACAGCGGAAGGATAGCCTCTTCCCGTCCAGGGGTAACCCTGGTGGAAAACCCGGTGAATCTCGGTCTTTCACGGGCAAACAACATGGGAGCAGCCATGTCCCGGGGAAGCAGCCTGTTCTTTCTCAACCCGGATGTGGAAATTGCTCCCGGCGCGATTACAGCCCTTCGCGGCTTTCAGCGCGCCCATCCTGAAGCGGCTCTTCTTGGGCCCCTGATGACCGACGATCAGGGGGTTCCGCAATCCACCGCGAGAACCTGGCCCTCTCTGGCTTCCGTTGCCGCCAGAAGAACCGGCTTCGGCGGAACAGGAGCAGGCGCCGGAATAGCGCGAAGACACCTTTACAGATTCCATACCGGAGCGCCGGAAAGAGCACACTGGCTCGTGGGGGCCGCCCTGTGGCTGACACCCGGGGGCAGGAAAACCGTCGGGCTCATGAATGAGGGTTACTTTCTGTACTTCGAGGATGTGGAGTGGTGTCTTCGGGCGTGGCGCAGGGGAATGGAGGTCTGGATAGTTCCCGACGCGGTCATCACCCATGTATGCAGAAGGCAGAGCGCTGATGTCACCCAGAAAGCCGCCCGGCTTCACTTCAGAAGCATGATCCGGTTCTACTCTGCCAATCCTTTCGCCATGTTCGGAAAGGGCCCGGGAATTCCATGATAAAATCACGAATGAGATGGGCTCTGCCCCTGGCACTGATGGATGTGTTGCTCCTGATCGGGGTATTCATGCTGGGGTACTGGGTCAGGCACTTTCTTCTGGTTCCCCTTGTAGGAAGCGATTTCCGTCTCTCGGAGCTGCATTACCTGGCCAGCGGCACCGTTCTGGGCCTGATTCAGATAACGCTTATGAGCGTGTTCGGGGCTTACCGCAGGGAGTTCGGTCTTGGTAAGGTGGAGGAAGTGGCGGCGGTGATACAGGCGGCTTTCATGGGCACTCTGATAACATTCGCCATAACCTTTCTCACCAGGCAGCTCTTCTTCAGCCGGTTTGTCCTGCTCTTTTCCCTGCCCCTTGGCGCCATACTGGTCAGCGCGTGGCACACCGTTTACAGAGAAGCAAGCAGAAAACTGGCCCAGCGCCGGGGACGCCCTCAAAGGGTTGTGCTTTACGGAACCGGCTCCCTGGCCCGGGAACTGGCGGATTACATGACAACCAGGGCACAGCTTCACTACACCGTTGAAGGCTTCATAGCCCCCGGGTCATCCACCGCTGAACAGGTGCTTGCGCCCACGGTGGAAAGCTCCGGATGGGCGAAATGGATGGAGAGCCGGGGCATAACGGAACTGGTGGTCGCGGATCACTCCCTCTCCCGGGACGAGAGGGCGGAAGTGCTTCTTCTGTGTGAACAGATGGGATTCAGGTACAGGATGGCCGCCGATCTGCACACCATGGTCAGCCTCACATCCCGGCTGGTCAACATGGGTGGAAACACCATGGTGGAATCCGCCCCGCCGCCGCTGGATTCTTCCGGACGGTATCTGAAGAGAGCGTGCGACATACTGGGAAGCTCATTTCTGATGCTGCTGCTTGCCCCGCTTCTCCCTCTGGCGGCCCTGGCAATCTCGCTGGGTTCACCGGGCGGAGTGTTCTACAGGCAGACCCGGCTCGGTAAAGACAACAAGCCCTTCGGAATGGTGAAGTTCAGATCGATGAAGACCGGCGCCCACCGGGAGAGGGACCGGCTGATGGAGAGGAATGAAAGCTCGGGCCCTCTTTTCAAGATGAAAAGGGATCCCAGGATAACCCCGATAGGCCGCTTCATGAGACGATGGAGCCTTGATGAGCTTCCCCAGCTCTACAATGTGCTGATTGGCGAGATGAGCCTGGTAGGCCCCCGTCCCCCCATTCCGGAAGAAGTGAACGAATACAGCCGAAGGGATTTCAAGCGCCTTCGCACAGTACCGGGAATCACCGGGGTATGGCAGGTTTCCGGAAGAAGCGAACTTGGCTTCGAGGAGATGGTGAAACTGGACCTTTTCTACGTGGACAACTGGAGCATCTGGCTGGACATCGCCATTCTGATACTGACAATACCCGCCATTCTCTCAGGTGAAGGCGCCTACTGAACGATTCCCCGAATTCTGTTTAAAACCGCTTGTGTGGCGGCGTATACCGGAATCACACCCTCCTCGCCCAGGGGAACCGAAAGGGTGTCTCCCTGTAACGGGGCATCGGAGGCGTAGTACACCACACCCACCGGGATTCCACCCGGGATCCTCTTTCTAAGAACCGCCTGTGCCAGGGCCTTCACATAGGGAATCCCCTCCATCTCCACACCCAGGGCGTTCCAGTTGCTCCGGAAGTACTCCAGCACATCCCTGTTCTGCATGAAAGTGCCGTCAACGGTCAGCATCGGACCCCCGGAAAGAACCCTGAAGGGAAAGTCGTGGGGAAAATCATCGGCTGAAAGACAGTTTTCAAATCCATATACATCCCCGGTGCCCTGCTTGACAAAATAGGAGGGAAGCATCACATCGCCCCTGGAGCCGGAGAGTGTTCCCGCCTTGCCAATGATGAAAGCGCTTCCAAGCCTCTCCCCGAAGGTTTCACACAGTTCGTTGAAAAGGAAGAAACCCTCCTCCCCGAAGGCGTAATCGATGTTGATTATGCACGCCGAAGAAGAAAGCCCCACGATCTGGCAGAACGGCATGTCATCCGAAACATCCACTGTGCGTATCCCCGCCAGGGCATCGGCGACGGATCTTTCCTTCTGTTTCCCGGGGTCTTGAAGAACCAATCGAATGCCGCTCCAGTCCGCTCCGGTTTTTCTCAGATCGGCAACCCATGGGGACAGCAGATTTACGAGACTGTGCCTGTTGCTGCTGACCAGATGAACGAAACGGGCTCCTTCCACGGCCCGGTCCACCACCGCCGCCCACTGCTTCGCCCTTCGGTTGTAGCTTCCCAGGAGACCGAACCTGTCGGTGAACACCACCCTGAGCGCCCTGCTATCTGAGTTCACCGCGCACAACACGAATTCCGGAAGCCTTCCCTCAAGGATTTCATCCAGCTCCTTCAACTCATCGTACCCGCATCTGAATTCCACGGACAGCCGGTGCAGAAGGCTGTTTCTCTCTCCACCTTCCCCGGGACTGTCCAGACTGTCCCATACGGAAACCGCGTCACGGGAATCCTGGTCCCCGCGCCGGCTGCCCGCCGCCATCGCCCTCATCTTGTCGGTTTCGATCTGGTAGCATGTGATTGCGCTCACGAAGTCCAGAAGATCGCTCATGCCCCCCCTGAAGGATGTCACAAGGCTGTCCGGACCTGTGAGGTATGTGGGCCTTCTCCTGGCGGCGGTAATCACCGGGCTGAAATCCCTGGTGATCATGGGGGAGATGCTTCGGGTGACGGTGAAGGTCCTCACCGCCCATATCCGATCCGGCAGCCTTTGCAGAACATACCGGAGAGCCTGGACATCAATCCTGTCCGGATCAGCGGCGTAGGGATAGAGAGAAGGCGAGGAGAGCGTCATAAGTCGGCGAAGGCTGGCTCCGGAATCCCCCCCGGGCTTGTAGTGGCCCCTCAGGATAATGCCCCTTGCGAGGGTTGTATATTCCTCTATGGCAAGCCTGTTCTCAATCCCCATCTTGCACCTCTTTTCCCGAGGCAATATGCTCATGACAACGGGAAAGAAAAACCCTGCCGGGCCGAAAAGGCGTCTTCCCGTTTCGGCCCCGGATAAGTTTCGTCCCAAGTAAATACCGGGCAACGCATTTCGACAATACCGGATTGGGCATTCATATTGCTTGAAGATTGTGGAATTCGAATCAATTACGAAATCCTGAAGGGAGTTCCCGAGAAATGAAAAGTATAAAGGGAAGGGATATGAAATCCCTGGTCGAGGATACAACGAAGATCACCCTGGTGGACTTCAGCGCTTCCTGGTGCGGCCCCTGCCAGATGGTTCACCCGGTTCTGGAGGCTCTCAGCGCCGAGATGGCGGAGCAGGTAAGCTTCTACAAGATCGATGTTGATGAAAGCCAGGAGGAAGCCCAGGCCATGGGAGTCCGGGGCGTGCCTACAATGATCGTCTTTCACGGCGGCAGGGAGATAGACAGGCAGGTGGGTTTCCGGGAGAAGGCGGACTTGAAGAGAATTCTCGAAAACCTGGCCGACCGTCACCTGAACCCGGGCAAAGCCTGATCGAATGGGTTTTTCCGTCAATCTTCAGCCCGCTTACCCCCCGGAAGGCAAAGCATTCGATCTGATCATCGCCGGAGGTGGCCCCGCGGCCTTGTCCGCAGCCCTTTACGCGGCAAGGTATGGTATCTCACACCTTGTTCTGGAGAGCTGGCAACCCGGGGGTCAGGCGGCTCTCACCTCCCTGATCGAGAATTATCCCGGCGTCCCCTCAGTGTCCGGGGCGAAGCTGGCGGGTCTCATGAAGTCCCAGGCTGTTGAAGCAGGCGCCAGTTTCGTCACCGAAACCGCGCTTCTCGCCTCAGCCTCGGATGAAGGATTTCTTGTGGCCACCGACTCCGGGTCACACCATCATGCAAAAACCCTGATAATCGCCACCGGAGCCGCCCCGGCGAAGCTCGGAGTTCCAGGTGAAGACAGATACATCGGAAGGGGAGTCAGTTTCTGCGCCACCTGTGACGCACCCTTCTACAGGGATAAAAGGGTAGTCGTGGTGGGGGGTGGCGACAGCGCCGTGAAAGAGGCCCTGCATCTGGCCGATGTGGCCCGAAGCCTGGTTCTGGTCCACCGCAGGGATGCTCTGAGAGCGGAACCCCGACTGGCCCGCAGACTTGTGGAGAATCCTTCCTGCACCGTCAAATGGAGTTCCACACTCTCCGCTGTCACCGGAGACGACCATGGAGTAACGGGAGTCGATCTCAATACTCCCCGGGGCATGGAACACCTGGAAACCGACGGAGTATTCCTTTACGTGGGTACAAGACCCGCGACGGAGCCCTTCGCGAACCTTGTGGAACTGGATGAACGGGGGGCGGTGCTGACCCGGAACATTGTTGAAACATCGGTTCCGGGTGTGTTTGCCGCCGGTGATGTTACGGCCAACGCCTTCAGGCAGGTTGTCACCGCGGCCTCAGACGGAGCCAGAGCCGCCTGGGCGGCCTTCGAATACCTTGAAGACCGGAGGCAATCCTGATGCCGATTCTCAGCGAGGAAGACCGCAAAGCTGTTCGACAGCACTTCTCCGCCATCGAGGATATTGTCCCCATCACCCTGACACACCCTCTCGAAGACCCGGGCGATACCGGCGCCATCCTTGGTGAACTCGCGGAACTGTGCGACAAAATCAAACTCATCACTGTTCACTCCCGGGACGATGACCGCCCGGTGGTTTCCGTTGGCGATCACGGCCGGGTTCTCTTCCTGGGAACACCTTCGGGGTATGAGTTCAACTCACTTCTCACTTCGATAATAGACGCGGGCCGGCGGGTTGTCAGGCTTCAGCCGGAAACCGAAACCTTTCTGGAAGAGCTGGCGGAAAACCTGAACATCATGGTTTTCGTCACCCCCACCTGCCCCCACTGCCCCGGCTCCGCGGTTCTTGCCAACAGGATGGCCGCGGCATCCCGAAAGGTAACCTCAAGGGTGATCGAGGCCCAGGAGTATCCTGAGCTGGCCCGGGAATACGGTGTAATGGGTGTGCCAAGAACGGTCATCAACGGAAAATTTCACTGGGAGGGCGCCGTGGGGGAAAAGAACCTTGTTGCTTCCCTGTCCAGGGCCATTGCCGCCTCGCCGGATGCTGCAGTGGTCAACCTGGCGGAGTTCATGCCATAATGGGTGCCATACCTCTTCTTTCTCTGCTTGCCGTCACATTTCCCCTCGAGCCCTCAGGTGAGGTTAACCTCCGATACTTTTTCCAGCACTCCATAGAGCACTTCATGAGGGGCGAAGTCCGGGGAGAGATGAAGACAATTGAAGCCGGCGGTGTGGAATGGTCATTCGGGCTTGCCACCGAAACCTTCATGGGAAGGCAGTGGCACCACCCGGAGATGGTTTTCCATGTCTGGAAGGCCCACTGGACCATCATGTCCCAATGGGCCTACCGTATGGACCCTGTAACAGTCAGGCTCTACTCCGAACACGAATGTTACCACCATATTGACATGGCCGACACCCTGGGACATTACCTCAACAATGTGAAGCTTGGGGTTGTGTACCAGCCTCCCCTTACCGGAACCACCGATCCGGGCATCCGATGGTTTCCCGACGGAGGAATTCCCCGGGGTTGGGCAAGCGCGGTAAGCTACATTCCCAGGGGAACCGGTCTTCAGAAGGGCCACATCTACGACTGGGGGTTGGAGAGTGAGGCCACCGTGCTTTTTACCGCAACCGAATCATCCCGCACCGGCCTGACCGCCCGTTCGGAACTCATAGTCAACCAGGACGGAACCACCCTGGGCAGGGTGGAAGGCGAGGCATTCTGGGGGCTTCGCCGGGAAATCGGCGGCTTGGAACTCTTCGCCAGCTACCACTTCCTCGATAACCGCCCGATCGACCCCCTCCAGGGACAAGGCTGGGTAGGCTTCCGTGTCATTTGGGGGACACCATACTAAATTATGTCAATTTTCCCCCGGGAATTTATAAACATTCTTGCTTCCCGGTTTAAGTTTTTCAGCTCCTTCTATGTGCTTGGGTATTTTATTCCCCCTATCTTCAATGGCGGTACCAGAAAACTGCTTACTCCAACCGGCTGTCCTGCTGCTTCAATACTCCGGAACAGCTCCAGGGGTCTCCAGTTCCATCGGAAGTCCTTCAGGGGACGGGTTACCCTGCCGTTTTCCACCAGGAAGACCCCGTCACGGGTCATACCGGTGAGCTTCAGGGTTTTCTGATCCACGAACCGAATGTACCAGAACCTTCTGATCAGGATACCTTTCCCGGTTTCACTCACAAGATCCCGGGTTGAGCCATTGCCGCCTTCCATCTGAAGGCACTCCGGCATGAACAGCGGTTCCCTTCGTGTTCTTGCTGCCCAGAAGCGCTGGCATGGAAAATTTTCCAGAACACCTTCACGAATCCATACAACACTCCGGGAGGGCAGACCCTCCGGGTTGAATGGAACCCCCTTCACTTGACCGTCTGGATCGGAACTGAGGGTAAGCCCCTTACCGGAGACCGGTTTCCCCTGCATATCACTGAACGCAGTCAGACCCTCGTCCGCCCTGCGGGCGTCAAGGCTCCAGTACAGGAACACCAGAAGGTTCGTTACCGCCAGGGGTTCCAGAATCAGGCTGTATTCACCGGCTTCCGGCTCTGTCTGTCCCTGGTTTGACAGAGCTTCCCGGGCCACCTGCTCCGATGCCTCCCGCCAGGGGATTTCTCTCCAGGATTCATGGTTCAAGTTGCGATAGCTTGAGGCTTCGCCCATGTCCAGGGTGAAGCTGAGGTTTACCGCAGTTTTCTCGTGATGGGCCAGGTTGCCGGTTGAAGTGGCCACCGCGGTTCTCACCCAATCATTTTCGCAGATTCCCCCAGCCTTCAGACCGAAGCCGGCGGCGGTGGCGATGACACCCTTTACTGCTTCCATCCTTTTCTCCACGGGGCATTCAGACGCTTCGGGGTCAGCGGAGTCGTGAATGACGGGGTAAATCTGTCCTTCCGGGGGAGGGGGCATGTACTCGGGATCCGGAGGAGACGCCTTCAAAAATTCTCTGACCCGCTCTGCCGCAGCCCTGATCGACTGCGGGCCTGGATCCTCAAACACAATGGAGGCCTTGCGTTCCCCATCCCCTACGGAAAGGGTGATGGAAGTGGTTTCGGTGTCAAGGTTCTGGGTCAGGGTGTTGTTTCCGAACCTGGTAAATGCCTTCCTGGCCACTGTTACGAAGGCCGACGCGTGTGGTGTCTCCGCGGCTTCCACCGCATTGCGCGCCATTTCAACCGGCTCTATTCGTGTCATTTCCCACCTCCAACCCGAATGTTGCGGAACCTGGCCCAGCTGGCGCCGTGAGTCATCCGGGCCGATTGCATTGGTTCCCCCTTGCCGCAGGTAAGGAAGCCCGCGGTTTTGAACCATCGCCGGTCTGCGATTCCGTCGCAGCTCCCCCAGAAACGGGGAGTCTCACTTCTGTAGATTACCTTTTTCAAGGGACCCGCCGGTTTGCCGTTGCGTATAAGCTGAAATCTGTCGCCGCCGAATTGGAAGTTGATTCTTCTCTGATCTATGCTGAAGGATCCCCTGCCCTCGATCATGACCCCCAGCCTGATCCCAGCCATGAGATCCTCGGGGGTGATGCCGTCGGGTCCCGGTTCGAGGTAGAAGTTGGGCTGCCGGTTGATCGGGAAACTTGAGTAATCCATTGCCCTGCAACAACCCCTGCTGTAGCTTCTTCCCACAAGAGGCGCGGTTTCCCGAACGGTTCCGAATTCCTGAAACACGCCGTTTTTAACCAAGTGCCACCTCTGGCCGGGAACCCCGTCGTCATCCCAGCCCCAGGAAGCCAATCCGTAGGGAAGAGTGTTGTCCGCCACAAGATTGACAAGCCTGGAACCATAGATGGCGCTTCGCTGGTCTTCGATACCCAAAAAGGACCTTCCAGCCATGTTGGATTCCCATCCCAGCACCCGGTCGCTCTCTGTAGGGTGCCCCACGGACTCGTGCATGGTGAGGCTGAGGTGAATGCCGTCCAGAAGAAGGTCCATCACTCCCTCTGGCGATTCCGGAGCCAGAACCTTCTCAATAGCCTCCTCCCGGGCTTTTTCCCCCCACGAATCAATGTCGCATTGCCTTATCCACTCCCAGCCCGCGATTCTTGCGCCATCCTGAAGGGATCTGCTTTGCGCGTCCCCGCCGGAAACAGCTGTTGCCATCAGAAACGGTTCGCTGAACGTAAGGTCACTCTCCACCATGGAGCCTTCGGTGGATGCCAGCACGCGCCTGATGTTCTCGAACCCCAGCCAGGCATAACACTCCTTTACTCGCTGATCCTTCATGGCTTCCCGGGATGCCCGGTCCAGAAGAGCCATCTTCTCGCCGACAGGTACATCGAATGGATCTTCCTCCACCGGACCCTTGTAAGCTCCTCTCTGGGGAGCCAGGGGTGAAAGGGGCTTCTCCCCCTTTCCCCCGGCGGACCGGGCCAGTTCATAAGCTCTCTTCGCGGCGGCTTCAGCACTGCCAGCATCGAAGCCGGTACACGAAGCGCTGCCCCAGAAGCCGCCAACAACCGCCCTGACCCCAAGGCCCCTGCTGTCCCGAAGGATAGCCTGTTCGAGCCTTCCGTTCCGGAACACTGTTTTCTCGGTGGAAACCGTCTCGGCCCGGGCGTCACCATACTGAACCCCGAGGGATTCAAGTATTTCAACCGCCCTTTTCGCAGCCTGTTTCATCATTGCAGCGCTTCCCCTGTTTCCAGCACCCGTATTACGGACAATCCATAGCCAGGCTTGGTGCGAAGCCTTCTATTGGCCAACCAGGACAGCAACAGCCCCAGGATCAGTCCCGAAACTGCTCCGATGGCTCCGGAGAGGGGTCCTCGAGCCATAACCGCATAACCGGCCCCCATCAGGATAACCGGCACAAGAAAAGTGACGCTGACTACAGTCAGGGCGGCGGGAGTCCGGAACTCCACTTCAACGGTATCACCCACCCGGGCTCCGGCATCGTTGGCCGCTTCCAGAAGCCTCTCGCCGGAACCGGCGCCCATCATCCCCATACAGGCACTCTTCCCGGCACAGGCACTGCACCGGGCCGAATCGACAACCACGATTGCGTTGCGGCCTCTCATCTCTCTGACTTTCCCGGCGTGAATCATGGCACACCCATCGTTTCCGTGTTATGGATAAAGGTAACCATGAAACCGGTTGCTGTCACCCCTGGAGAGGAATCGCATGAATCTGATTCTTATGCTTCTGCTGACCCGGTCCGGCTATGCGGACGGGCGGGATCTGTTCTACGAGACGTACTTCACAGCATCGCCGGAGAATCGCACCGACTCGATGCTGGTGCTTCTTTCGGGAGATCAACTGGTTCACCCATACTGGAGAGGCGCCGCATGGAGGGTGTGCAGCGGCGACAGCGCTTCCGGAGACTCACTGCTTGGTCTGTGGCTGGAAGAGCTTCCCGGTGATCCACGGGCATGGCTCAGCGCTTCGGAATCCGCTCTCGATTCCTTCCCTGAGAGGGCCATCAACACCGCTACCATGGGCCTTTCGGTCTTCACTGAATGGCATCCCGAGGGCATGCCCGACGAGGAGTGGGAGCTTGTGGGTCCGGCCCTGGAACACAACCTCAGATTCCTTCGCTGCCGCGGGTTCTTCGCCAGGGGAGACCGGATCACCGCACTCGAAGAGCTGTCGCCTCTTCTGGAGCCCGGGCTGTTCACGGTGGACGACTACCACACCCGGGCGCCGTATCTGTTCCTGGCCGGAGAAATCCATCTGGAGGCCGGAGACACGCTGCGGGCAGTGGAGTTCTTCATCGGTGCCGCGGTGGAGGGTGACATTGAGAACAAGTGGGCGGGAAGGGCCGACAGCCTTCTACACGAGCTTCTTGGTGTCCACTATATGAAAAGGTGCCGGGCGATCTCAGGTTACTCAGGCCCGGTTTTCAATGACGCGTCGCACCTTCTGCCGGGAACGGTGTACGGAACCAGACACGCATGGGGCGACATCAATGGAAATGGTCGTCCTGACCTGCTCGCCGGGGGAACGATTCTGCTCAACACACCGGGAGGATTTCTGCTTTACGATTCCCTGCCCGTGAATGGAGGGGTAATCGCTGATCTCAACCGCGACGGCCTGCCGGACATCCTTGGATTGGGAAGACAGCCACTGATCTTTCTTCAGACCCGTGAAGGACGCTTCCGTGAGGCTACGGCGGAAATGGGTCTGGACAGTGTGGAGGCACAGGTCGAGGGGGCAGTTGTGCTGGACTGGAACCGGAATGGCTGGCTGGATGTCTACCTTGCCGTCTATGAAGACCCGGACAGCATTGGAGTGGGCCGCAGCGACGCGTTCTACTTTGGAGGGCCCGAAGGCTTCGCTTCATGCTCCGACTTCAACCTCGATCCACCACTTTGCGGAAGAGGCGTGTCTGTTGTCAGCCTGGAGGACGACGGGAGTCCTTCAATTCTGGTATCGAATTACCGGCTCGACCCGAATGTCTTCTGGGAAAACATCGATGGGAAGCCGGAAAACACCGCTTCTGAACGGGGGCTGGCGGGATTTGAGCGGGAAAACGCCTGGGGCCACACCATCTCAAGCGCCTGGGCCGATTTTGATCAGGATGGAGAAATCGATGTGTTCTCAGCCAACCTGGCCCATCCAAGGTACATAACCTTCTCTGACAGAAGCATGCTGCTTCGAAACAACGGCGGCGTGTTCACCGATGTAAGGGCCGAAATGGGTATCAGATACGAAGAAACCCATTCCTTCCCGGCTTGGGCCGATTTCACCGGCAACGGATTTCCGGACCTTTACATCACCAGCGTATACCCCCGAAGAAGAAGTTTCCTGTATCTGAACACAGGAGAAGGATTCGTGGATGCAACATGGCTGGCGGGCGCCCGGGTGTTCAACGGTTGGCAGGTCTCCACCGAGGATGCGAACCTTGACGGCCTGCCGGACATTATCGTTAATGAGGGCGGCGTGTTGAGGCTGTTGCTGCAGTGCGAAGAACACCAGCACGACACTCCCGGTTCCACCGGAAGGTGAATATATTGTGCGGGGTCTGCGGTTGGAGTGTCAACACTGCCTTTGAAGGAGTTTCATACATTGACTGAAAAACCCGCTAAGCAGATCTCCGGTTTCACGTTCGTCCGGGATGCGGTCAAACTTGATTACCCTGTTTCCCAATCAATTCGGTCGATACTTCCGATTGTTAGTGAATTTATTGTTAACCTGGGTGATTGTTCTGATAACACCCAGGAAGTGATAGAAGCAATCGGTGACCCGAAGATCCGCATCATTCACACTCCATGGAACCCGGAAAGGTTTGTAAGGGGGGCAACCAACGCCGATCAGACCAACATCGCACTGGATCACTGCGAAGGCGAATGGTGCTTCTACCTCCAGGCCGACGAGGTGGTTCACGAGAATGATCATTCAATGGTCCTGAAAGCCATTGCGGATTGCGATTCCCGTCCGGAGGTGGACGGCCTCCTTTTCGGTTACCACCATTTCTGGGGTGATTACAGCAGGGTTCACCGAAGTCATTGCTGGTACAGCCACGACATCCGGGTGATAAGGTCCGGAAGGGGGATAAGAAGCTGGAAAAGCGCCCAGAGCTTCAGGAAAGAGCACGGACGCGGGAAACTGTCCGTGGTTCCCTGCGGCGCCTTCATCTACCACTATGGTTGGGTCAGGCACCCCATGGTAATGCGCAGGAAGCAGAAAGCCCTTGACCGGCTCCACCACAACAGCGAATGGGTGACCAGGCGCCATGGCAATACCGAAACTCCGTGGGACTACGGCCCCCTGAGCAAGGTCCCCCTCTTCAATGGAACACATCCGGAGGTCATGCATGGAAGAATCGCGTCGAAGAACTGGAAAGCCGAGGATTTTTCAAATCCATCCAGACCTCCGAAACATGAGCATCTTCAGCTCTCCATGAGGCTTCACACATGGCTTGAATGTCTTATCGGCATGAAAATAGGTGGCTACAAAAACTGGAAACTTGTTCGTGAATAGGCGGATGCAAAATGGCTGTACCATTTCTTGACCTGAAATCAATCTACAATGAGATACGTGACGAGGTGACCCCGGAGATCAACGACGTTCTTGAGAGCTGCGGTTATGTTCTCGGACCGAAGGTCATGGCGTTCGAGAAGGATTTTGCAGCCATCTGCGGAACTTCCTACTGCATAGGTGTCTCCAGCGGAACCGCCGCGCTGCACTGCATGATCGCCGCTTCCGAGCTTCCGACGGGAAGCGGTATAATCGTTCCCCCCAATACCTTCACTGCCACGGTTGAGGGCATCATCCTCGCCGGCATGGTTCCCGTGTTCGTAGACGTCGAGAGCCAGACATGGAACCTGGACCCAGAGGAAGTCGCCTCTTTCATTGAGCGCAACAGGAAGTCCGAAGGAATCACCGACCCCAGGACAGGAGCGGAGGTCAGGGCGGTGATGGCGGTTGATCTCTACGGTCAGCCCGCGGACTACCCCGCCCTGGAATCTCTTGCCGAGAAGCACGGCCTGATGCTGTTTGAGGATGCGGCCCAGTCCCACGACGCCCACAGGAGCCACCGCCCTGCCGGCTCCTTCGGTATCGCCGCCTCATTCAGCTTCTATCCGGGCAAAAACATGGGAGCCTTCGGCGAAGGCGGCGCCATCACCACATCGGATGAAAGCCTTTACCGCAAAGCCCTCAGTCTGAGGGACCATGGTTCCCGGGAGAAGTACTTCTACGATCATATCGGCCACAACTACAGAATGTGCGCCATTCAGGGGGCCGTGCTGGGAGTGAAGGCCAGGCATATTCACAGGTGGAACGATCAACGCAGGGAAGCGGCCCTCAGGTACGGACAAATGCTTGGGGGGCTTCCACTGCGGCTTCCAGCGGAATCCCCTGATTCCAGGCATGTCTGGCATCTTTACCCGATTCACACCCCGGAACGGAACGATCTTATGGTTTTCCTCAGGGAGAAGGGGATAGCCTCCGGCCTTCACTACCCCCACCCCCTTCATCTTCAGAAGGCCTATGCCTATCTGGGGCATTCCAATGGAGATTTTCCCAACTCCGAACGCAACTCTCTGGAGAACCTCACCCTTCCCATGTTTCCGGGAATAACCCCGGAGCAGCAGCAGGAGGTCGCGGATGCCATCAAGGCATTTTTCGAGGCTTAGACCTCGCGAATCGTGAAAACCCTGAGGCTGAATCGAACCTATCAGGCCCTGGCTGTGTTCACAGACATGGTCTGCCTGGCGGCGGCTTTCATTCCAGCCATGCTGATCCGTTTCGGAAACCTGACATCATACCCCGTTTCAACCTACGCTGGAACATGGGCCTTCTATGCGCTGTGGCTCTTCGTTTTCAGCACCGTGGAAAACCTGTACTCATTCCGGACCTCGATGAACCGCACCATGTACTCTTACAGGATGATAAGGCTGGTTATGGTAACCACGGCCCTGTTCGCCCTCACGGTGTTCCTTTTCAAAACAACCCGGGGTGTATTCATCGACAGCAGGATAGTGATTATCCTGCACATGATAATCTGGGCGGTGTTTGGCATAGTGGCCAGAATGGTCGTTCTTCCCCGGCTGTACGAAAAATTCCATCGTCTGCTGGGAATCTCCGTCGCCCGGGCACTGGTGGTCGGTCCTGCGGACATGGCGTACAAGATATCCTCGCTGTTGAGAAAGGCCCCGGTTTACCGGAATACACACTCAGTGGTTACCATTTCCAAAGACCTTCCAGAGTCTCCGAAGGAGATCTTTCGAATCTGCGAAACTCTATGCAGGGGAAACAATTGCCAACAGCTCTACCTCCTTTTTGACAGACACGATCTGAACTGCGTGGCGGAAGCGTCGGTTCTCTTCCACGACGCGGGAATCCCCTTCGTCATCTTTTCCAGGGACATTCTGAATCTTGGCTATTTCGATCCCTGGCTGAGCCTCGAGGACTACGGTGCTGTGAGCTTTCTGAAAAGAGCCAGGATGAGGAAGAACGATGTTCCCGCGAGAATCATGGACATTGCTCTGAGCGTAACAGCTCTTCTCTTTCTATCGCCTTTCCTGATCCTGACCGCGTTGATTGTCAAGGCGTCAAGTCGCGGCCCTGTCTTCTTCAGGCAGACCAGGGTCGGGTTGAACTCCTCCGAGTTCCAGTTCCTCAAGTTCCGCTCCATGAAGATCGACTCATCCGGAACCAACTCAAGGAAACACAAGGAATACTTCGCGGAATACGCGAAAGGCGTGAACGCCGGAAAGCCTGAAACCTTCAAACTGGACCAGAAGAACAGGACAACCGTCATGGGCCGGTTCATCAGAAAGACATCCATTGACGAACTGCCCCAGCTTTTCAATGTGCTCATGGGTGATATGACGCTGGTCGGGCCGAGACCGTGCATACCCTATGAGCTGGAGTTCTACCGGGACTGGCAGAGAAGAAGATTCACGGTGAAACCCGGTCTTACCGGTATCTGGCAGGTATACGGCAGAAGCCGTCTTCCCTTTGATCACGCCCAGTTTCTGGATTTTCTGTACACAATCGACATGTCCTACAGCCTTGATTTCAGGCTGGTTGTCAAGACACTGCCGGTGATTTTCATGGGAAAGGGCGGAGTGTGATGTCAGTGATCCCGGTGAATCACCCAGGTATGTTCAAGAACCCATGAAGCCAAAGCCTGTTCATCGGCTCCGCGGCCCAGAAAGCTGAGGGCTTCAAAAACATCCTCCCTGAAAAGAACCAGTGATGAACCGGGTATTCTGACCTCGAGACCGATCAGGGGCCAACCTCCGGCGATGCTGTCAAGCAGAAGGAAAAAGGCTCCACCGTAGTGCTTCAACAGGCTGTCGCCCCTGGCGAGGCTGCCTGTCATCTCGATATAAAACATTTCCTCCCCAACAACAGCGGATCGGGCAGGCACACCTCTTTCGAGAAGATCTGCAAGGGGGTCGGCAAAACAGACCGAAAACACAACGAAGAGCAAAGCCAGAAACCGCACCCGAGCTCCTTTCGGAAAGGCAACTTGGTAATTATGCGAAAACATCGCTCCCAAGAACAGGGTGGGATTGAAACGAACTCCTCCGCTGTTATATTTGCCCCATGTCAATATGGCTCGCAGTTGCTCTGACCATGGTCGCACCGGGAAGTTTCGAGGGATTGAGCCGCCAGACCGCAGCCCTGATGGACGGTTGGGTCATCGGGGCTCCAGCAAGCCCTCTTGCCCCCCGGGGAGGAAACATGCTTGATATGGCTTTCGCCCTGGTCAGGGCAAATGAAGCCATGAGGGAGTTTCTCCGAACGAACCAAGGGCTTCCTTCCCACTCCCGCGAGTTCACTGACTACTGGAAGGCATCGACTGCCTGTGTACTCTGGTATCAGAGGTCACTGTCGCTTTTTCACCAGGGGTCCGAAGAGCTTTGGCGGACCCTGGAAGAGGGTTTTGTCCAAAGGCTTCAACTGCTTCAGGACAGAGAGCAAAAATACCTGGATTCACTACAGGGGTAAAGGAAAACAAAATGAGCTTCATTAGAGATGAGGGGGTTTGGGAGGTCAAGGCCGGCCACGCGAGAATGCTCAAGGGAGGTGTGATCATGGATGTGGTCACCGCCGAGCAGGCCGAAATTGCCCAGGCGGCGGGAGCGGTGGCGGTCATGGCTCTGGAAAGGGTTCCCGCTGACATCAGATCCCAGGGCGGTGTGGCCAGAATGTCGGATCCTGATGTTATCACCGGGATTCAGAAGGCGGTTACAATTCCGGTGATGGCCAAATGCCGGATCGGACACTTTGTGGAAGCCCAGGTGCTTGAGGCCCTTGAGGTGGATTTTGTGGACGAATCCGAGGTTCTAACCCCCGCCGACGAAAGCCATCATGTGGACAAGAAAGCTTTCAAGGTTCCTTTCGTGTGCGGCGCGGTAAACATAGGAGAAGCCCTGAGGCGGATCGCGGAAGGCGCGGCGATGATAAGGACCAAAGGCGAAGCCGGCACAGGTAATGTCGTGGAAGCGGTACGCCACGCAAGGCAGGTTCTCGGGGATATACGCAGAATCGCCGCCATGCCCGTGGAAGAACTCATGGCGGAAGCCAAGTCCATGGGCGCTCCGTACGATCTGGTGCTTTATGTCCACGAGAACAAAGCCCTGCCGGTTGTGAACTTTGCGGCGGGTGGTATCGCAACCCCGGCGGATGCGGCCATGATGATGCAGCTGGGTATGGATGGCGTCTTCGTGGGAAGCGGCATATTCAAAAGCGGAGATCCGGAGAAAAGAGCCAGAGCCATAGTCGAGGCGGTCAGCCAGTTTCACAGGCCCGAGATCATCGCCCGGGTCTCCCGGGGCCTGGGAGAGGCCATGGTGGGAATCAACATCAACACACTTTCCGAAGAGGATCGCCTGGCCCACCGGGGCTGGTAATGGCACTTGTGGGTGTGATCGCCCTGCAGGGCGGTGTTTCGGAACATGGTTCCATGATGTCCTCGCTCGGGCACCAGGTGAGGTTCATTCGGGATCATGAAGCCCTTTCGGGTGTGGAAGCAGTGATTCTTCCAGGCGGAGAATCCACAACCCTGCTGTTTCTCATGAAACGGTGGGGTCTCTTCGAGCCTCTGAAAAAAATGATCGCCGGTGGTCTTCCGGTTCTGGGCACCTGTGCCGGTGCTGTTCTGCTGTCCCGGAAGGTAACGGAGCGGGATCATCCGGTGAACCAGGACAGCCTCATGGCGGCAGATGTAGAGGCGCAGCGGAACAGCTTCGGCCGGCAGGTGGCCAGCTTTCGGGAGTACATTGATTTGCATGGCATGCGGAAACCCTTTCCGGGAGTTTTCATCCGGGCTCCCCTGCTAACTCCCCTGAACGACCTGGCCGTAGTCATGGCCTCTGTAAGTGAGGGGGCGGTGTTCATCCGTCAGGGGAATGTGTGGTTAAGCAGTTTCCACCCTGAACTCACGGAAGACAACAGGATCCATCGCATGTTCCTCAGGGAGTCAGGCTTTGCCGGGGCTTAAGCCTGACCCCGCAATATGCGGGGAGTGCTTTCGCGCCGGCTTCATCGGTTTCCTGAAAAGGTCCGGCATATCCGAATGCGGTCTTGACGGCTACATTGGCGAAATACTTACCCTGCTTGAAGAAGGAGTTCCGCCGCCCCTGGCGGGGGCCGGCGCCTGGCGAAAGCTTCGAGAAACCTCGGGAATCGTTGACCTTTTCGCAGATGAGAAGCGTTTCTTTACCGAGAGTCTTCTGAACCGCCTGGATGTTCTCAAGGAGAGGTTCCGACACACACCGGATCCTGTGAGCAGCGCCCTGGCCGCCGCCACCTGGTGCAATCTCATCGATTCTGCGCAGGGCAACGACATTCCCGACCCCGACACCCTTCTGGGAATTCTCGGGGCACCCCTGTCCACCGACCACCGCCAGGCTTTTCTCACCGCCATGGGAACCGCGGAGTCCCTGCTTATTCTCGGGGACAACGCCGGAGAAACGGTAATGGACAGGCTGTTCCTGGAACTGGCCGGCTTTGGGGGCAGGGTGTATTACATGGTTCGCCCGCTTCCGGTTATGAACGACGCCACCGGGGAGGACGCCAGAATGGCGGGACTGCACCGGTTCGCGGAGATAATCCACAGCGGGAGTGATGTGCCTTCCGTCATCCCGGAACTGCTCTCCCCGGACAGCGCCCGTATCTTTCACGAGTGCGATCTGATCCTTTCCAAGGGCCAGGGAAACCTTGAGGGACTGTGGGGTCTTGGGGACGAAAGGATCTTTCACGCGTTTGTGGTCAAGTGCCCGGTGGTGGCGGAAGCAACCGCTCTTCCCCGGGGCAGCGGAGTTTTCGTATCTTCGATGAAACTGGAGGGTTGAGAATGCCCATATACGAGTACTACTGCAAACCATGCAACACCATCTACCAGTTCCTGATAAAGAGGGTAACCCCCGATACATCACCGGTATGCCCGAAGTGCGGGGCAGGAAAGCTTGACAGGGTAATGAGCCGCTTCAGTACCCCCAACACCAAATCCGATGGCGACGAAATGGACAGCATGGCGGGAGAACTGGCGGGGCTGGACGAGAACGATCCCAGGGCCATGGCCCGGGCGGTTCGGAAAATGGCGGATCAGATGGGCGAGGACCTCGGCCCGGAACTCGAGCACGCCCTGGGCAGGCTGGAAGCCGGGGAAGACCCCGAAAAGATTGAACAGGAACTGGAAGCCATGGGATTTGGTGACGACGGCGAACCCGGCGGCTCTTTCAGCGGCGCCCCCACCAGAGATTCAGGCCTTTACGAAGCCTAAGCCAGGCACCCCTGTCGGATCAGCTCCGCCACTGCTTCCAGATCAGCCGCAAAGCGCCGGTCCGCGTCCATGGCTTCGAACACCATCTCCACCCGGCGCCTGGTCTCCCGGTTTCCCTCCCCCATCAACCCCCGGGAAAGTAGACGGTGGGCCTGTACGGCGCATACCATCTCCGTCGCCAGCACATGGGTGGCATTCCTGACGGTTTCCGCCGCGTGCCTTGCTGCGGTGGCGCCCATGGAAACATGGTCTTCCTGGTTGCCGCTGACGGGAATGCTGTCCACTGAGGAAGGGTGGGCAAGCACCTTGTTCTCGCTGACCAGGGAGGCGGCGGTGTACTGGGCGATCATGAGACCCGAATGCATACCCGGGTTAACGGCCAGGAACGCTGGCAGATTCGAGAGGTCCGGATTCAACAGGCGTTCAATCCGGCGTTCCGAGATGTTTCCAAGCACCCCGGAAACAGTCTTGAGATGATCCGCCGCCATGGACAGGGGTTGTCCGTGAAAGTTTCCGCCGCTGACCATTCTTCCATCCTCCATCAGCAGCGGGTTGTCGGTTACGGATCGAAGCTCGATGTCGACCACCGACTTCACGTAAGCCAGCGCGTCCCGGCATGCGCCGTGCACCTGGGGCGTACACCGGAGGGAGTAGGCGTCCTGTACCTTCTCACAATCCCTGTGGCTTTGAAGAATCTCGGAACCCGAGAGCTTTTCCCTGATCCGTCGGGCGGACTCCAATGCTCCCGGGTGTGGTCGAAGTTCCAGAAGCTCCTGCTCCAGAGCGGCGTCGGTTCCAAGCAGAGCCTCGAGGGTGAGGGCTGCGGCGGAATCCGCTGCGTCCATCAGAGCCCGGGCTTCCAGCAGCGCCAGGGAAAGCAGGGCGGTCATGAACTGGGTGCCGTTGATCAGGGCAAGCCCCTCCTTGGCAGCAAGAGCCAGGGCAGGCATTTCCAGAATGCCCAGGGCTTCAGCTCCGGAAACGGGGTCGCCTGATTCGGTAATGCATTCCCCCTCCCCAATCAGGGGAAGGCACATGTGTGAGAGGGGAGCCAGATCGCCGGAGGCACCGAGGGAACCCTGGCAGGGCACCGCCGGGTATACCGGTCCGTTTCCCAGTTTGACCAGGTGTTCAACCACACAGGGGCGGATACCGCTTCTTCCCCTGGCCAGGGAAACCACCCGTAGAAACAGCATCACACGCACCCGCTCCCGGCTGAGAAGCGGCCCGGTACCGCAGGAATGGCTCAGAAGAAGGTTTCGTTGAAGATCGGAAAGGGCACCGCCGTCCACCACGCTTGTGGCAAGCCGGCCGAACCCTGTGTTCACTCCGTAAATCGCCCTTCCGGAATCGAGAAGGACCTCCACTGCCAGCCTTCCCCTCTCCAGGGCGTTTCGCGCCGAAGGAGCGAGGGCGAATGCTGCCCCGTCCGCAACCGCGGCTACGCAATCCATATCCGTTCCGGTATCCGTAACAAGCACTGGCCCGTTCATGGTAAGCCTCCCGGCAATTTCAGGTTCTGATCACGGAAAATATACACGATCCGTTCCTGATCATTTCTGCGTCAAACTGACACGGGGTGCGTTCACCTTCGGCTCACCCACCCGCACCTCCGATGGGGTGGAGTGGTTTTAGCATTGTCCTTCA
>Ga0334887_1001746_pt1 | contig 27065 bp, 25 predicted proteins | sample GraSluR1_MG_10_FD_207217 | JGI IMG/M metagenome (GOLD analysis project Ga0334887, IMG submission 207217) | Sludge microbial communities from methane-producing bioreactor in Wageningen University, Netherlands - Granular Sludge_18_07-R1 | ecosystem: Engineered > Bioreactor > Anaerobic >...
CATTTTTTTAATGAAAGAAAGGGTGCTATCGAGTCCGTGCCAGTTATGAGCAAAATCAACGATAACCATAAAATCCTGACCGGCATTGACTACCTCCCACCTCCCAGGAACTCGGTGAGTGTGCTCCAGGCCTTGAGCAACTTTTTCACCCTCTATTCCAGAGAAAATAGCCATAGCCGTAGCCGCTAAAGCATTGTAAACCGCATGCTGGCCGGGGAGGGAAAGCTGAACTGACTCATTTCCTTTTGGAGTTTTTATTTTCATTTCTGTCCGGTCAACGAAATATTCAATATCTTCAGCGAAAACATCGTTTTCTGGCCGTAATCCAAAAGTAAAAGTCGGAAGGTGGCTTTCGGTAATAATTTTTCGGCAGTTTTCATCATCGCCGTTCACAATCACAAAACGAGGATAAGATTTTTTGGTATTTTGTTCCACCATTTCGATGAGTTTCTTTTTACTGGAAAAGTAATGTTCAAAACTTTTATGAAACTCCAAGTGTTCAGCTACCAAGTTGGTGATCACTGCTGCATCGAAAAATAATCCATCGACTCGCCCTAAAGCCAGACCATGAGAAGAAACTTCTAAAACCGCCTGACGAATTCCTTTATTTAGCATGCTTTTCAAGCAGGCTTGTATCTGCAGCGACTCTTCGGTGGTATTAATCGCTTCATAGACGTCTGGACCAATGATATTTTTTGGCGTCGTCATCAAACCACAGGCATGGCCATCATCTTCAAGAATGTTACGCAGAAAAAAACAGGTGCTGGTTTTTCCATTGGTGCCAGTAACACCAAACAACCTCATTTCTCGGGAAGGATGATCGTAAAATTGAGCAGAAATTTGAGCCATGGTCTTTCTCACGTCATCAACTCGAATCCAGGTTTGTTCCCGATGAGGAGGAAATGAAATTTCGGGATCAGAATAGACAATGACTGCCGCTCCCCTTTTAATGGCATCTTCAATATAGAGATGTCCATCGGTATTAATCCCAGGAATGGCAAAAAACAAATAACCTGGACGAACCAATCGAGAATCAAAAGCTAACCCGCTGATTTTGAGTTGGTCATCAACAATATTTTTATAACCATATTCATTTAAATTGAATAATTTTTTTAAGATCAATAGACCGTTACCTCGGCATTCTCGGACATAATACCAGCATAATGAATAATGTTTTGAACGATTTCTCGAAAAACCGGGGCTGCGATATCGCCTCCATAGTATTCACCTTGGGCTTCATCTAAAACTACCAATATTCCGAAACAGGGCTCGGGAACCGGAAAGAATCCGATAAAAGAAGAATAAAACCGATTGATAGTATAACGGCCGTCCTCTCCAATTTTCTGTCCGGTTCCGGTTTTCCCCGCAATAGAATATCCTGGGATAGCGGCTTTTTTACCGGTTCCCTGGTCAACGACTTTCCTCATCATGTTTAAAACTATATCAGCGGTTTCTTCGTCAACGACCCTATGAATTGGTGAGGGAAGAACTTCCCGAACGACCTTTCCATTTTCATCGGTGACCTTTTTTACTAAACGGGCTTTCATAAGAATCCCGCGATTAGCTATGGATGAAACTGATCTTAAAAGCTGAATTGGGGTAACCAGCATCTCCTGACCAATGGGGATGGCACCGATAGATAGCGCCGACCAGTTTCGAGGCTTCCGCAATAAACCAATCTCCTCTCCATTCAAACCGGTCTCACAGGATTCTCCGATACCAAAATTTTTCAAGTAGCGATAGAGCGTTTCTTCTCCCAGTCGTTGGGCGATTTGTATTGTACCCACATTGCAGGAATTAATAAGAATGTCTTCGAGTGTTTCTTGCCCATGACTTTTTATATCCCGCACCCGATGATTATACACCATTATGGAACCACCGCAATAGAAACTTTCTCCCAGATAAACCTTATTTTCCTGGAGGGCTGTAGCCATAATCATTGGTTTCACGGTAGAGCCCGGTTCAAATAGCATAGATACTGCTAAGTTTCTCCAGGATTCTGGTGAATAGTCATTAAAATGATTATTATCATAAAAAGGACGCGAAGCCATAGCTAAGATATCACCGGTTCTTGGATCGTTCACTATTACCACGCCACCTTTGGCTTTGGTTTTTTCGATGGCTTCATCGAGGGCTTTTTCAACATAAAACTGAATGGTTCGGTCGATAGTGAGGGTTATGTTGTAACCACGTTGAGGACTTAAGTATACTAAGCTTCCCGGTATTTCTTTCCCGGTTCCATCCCTCTCAAAAGTCATATAACCCATCTTTCCAGTCAATTCCTCATTTAAAGTAAACTCGAGTCCTTCCAGCCCTTGATGATCAATACCGACAAACCCAAGGATGTGACTGAGGTGGGGAGCATGGGGATAATATCTTTTATATTCCTTATTCCATTCAATACCGACTATTTTGTCTTTTTCTAAGTCTTCTTTGAGATGGAGGGGCACCTGACGTTTTAACCATACGAAAGATTTTCGGCTTTCAAATTTCTCTCGAGTTTCTCCCGTGTCAAGCCCCAATATAGGAGCAATTCTCTGAGCAGCTTTTTCGGGGTTTTCTATCATTCTGGGGACACAATATACTGATATGGCTTCAGTATCGCGAGCTAAGACTTCGCCATTTCGATCTAAAATTTGTCCACGGGCAGGAAGTAGATCCTCCATCCGAAAGCGAACCATGTTGGCTTTTTCCCGATATTCGTTCCCTTCAACAACTTGCAGGACGAACATTCGAAAAACGATGTATCCTAAAATCAAAAAAAATATCATCACCAGAAAATTTGCCCGATGGACAAATCTTCTGGAACTCACCTTATCAACCCCGTTTCATTTCTATATTCTGCAACCGCTGCCTCACTCCCCATAAGTTGAACTTTTCGATCGGCAGCAGCGAGAAATATCGTCCTCTCGGGTAAAACCATTCCTAACTTATTAGTGGCGATTTCTTTAATTCGTTCCATTGATGATAGATGAGAAATTTCGATTTCAACGCGTTCTTTATTGGCAACCAGGCTTTCTATCCGTTCTTTCTTTAAACTTAAAACAAATCCTTTTTCGACAATTTCAGCTTGCAGCAATAAATACAAAAAAGACATGCTTACCATGAATATTAAGAAAAATACGGCTATATTTTTCAAATTAGAGTCCCCTCCTCTCTTATCATCTTCTGAGCGACTCTCATCCTGGCACTGCGAGCACGAGGATTCACCTGAATTTCTTGTAGAGAAGGCGTCATGGGCTTGCGATTGATGACCGCAAGCTGATCATTATTTCGAAAGAAGTTTTTAACGATTCGGTCTTCAAGAGAATGATAACTAAGAACCACCAGTCGAGCCCCTTCTTTCATAAATTGGAGAACACTTTCTAAAGCTTTCGGTAATTCATCTAACTCATGATTAATATAAATCCGTAAAGCCATAAAAACCCGAGTTGCTGGGTGAATGCCCCCTCTTCGTCCCGGATTACAATTCCAAATAATTTTTTCTAACTCTTTAGTGGTAGTAATTGGTTTTCTCTGACGCGAATTTACAATCGAACGAGCAATTTTACGCGACTTTCGCTCTTCACCGTAATAAAAGAAAATATCCGCCAACTCTTTTTCAGAAAAGGTGTTAACAACCTGACAGGCATCCATTTTCTGGCTTTGATTCATTCTCATATCCAATGGTCCATCCTGACTAAAGCTAAAACCTCTTTCTGGAATATCTAACTGTCGAGAAGAAACGCCAAGATCAAACAAAACTCCATGAATAGTTACAACTTCTTCTTGATGAAGAATTTCTGCTATCGCCGAAAAAGATCCGTGAACCAGTTTTACCCGGCTTCCAAAATCGGCCAATACTTGCCCTGCTGCATCAATAGCTTCTCGGTCACGATCGATTCCAATTAAAACTGCCTGCTGAGTAATTTTTTCTAATATTGCTTTGGCGTGACCTCCACCACCAACCGTTGCATCGACATAAACACCCTTGGGGTCGGTAATCAAGTACTGAATAACTTCGGCAACCATTACCGGTTGATGATAGTGAAACACCTCAGATCCCCGTATCCATAATTTCTTCAGTTATATCTTCATATTTTCCTTCGACTTCTGCGGCATGTTGATCCCAAAGCGATTCCGACCAAATTTCCATTCTTTCTCCAATTCCAACCGTGACCACTTTTTTATCAATTTCTGCATATTCTCTTAAATGACGGGGAATAGTAATACGTCCTTGTGCATCTATGGTTTCTTCACTGGCATTGGCCAAGAAAATCCGGGCAAACTCTCTTCCTGCCTTTTTTGCCATAGGAAGAGATGCAATTTTCCCAGCTAAAACCTGCCAGGTTGTTTCTGAAAAAACAAATACACAATTTTCTATACCTTTGGTAACATAGAGGGTGTTGGATAAATCTTTTCTGAATTCATTGGGAATGATGAGCCTTCCCTTATTGTCAACTGAATGTCGATATTGTCCTAAGAGCAATCGGACCCCTCCTGACTACCACTTTTCTCCACTTTCCCCCACAATTTACCACAAATATACCACTCTTTTTCTTTTTTGTAAATGCAATTCACTATTTTTTAAAAAAAATTTAAATTTTTTACAACTATTTGCTGGCTTCTGGTTTTTTTTGTGGGAGTTATTGCACAAAAAAAATGCCGAGGGGGGGGTTTGGCGGAAAACGCCGAGGGGGAGACTTTTTGGTTCCTTCTCCCTTGATGGGAGAAGGTCAGGATGAGGGTAAAACCCAAGATTCGACATGCCATGGCATGTCGCTACATTAAAATTCTTTAGTAAGGGCTGGATTTATCATGCCCGTGGATTTTTAGAATAGACCTTCATGATACTATGCAGCACTAGATGTGGATGAAAATATATATTCAAGAACCAATTTCCCCCTTTAGCAAAGGGGGTTAGGGGGATTTGAATTTTTTACTGCTCCGTCATTGCGAGGAATCCAACCGTTTTTTGGTTGGACGACGTGGCAATCTCATCCGGTATCTCTGTCATTCTGAGGAGTCCGGTGTCTTCTCCCGGACGACGAGAGAATCTCATCTTTTTCAACACCACAATTCAACACATAATAAAAAATGAATCATGAGATTGCCACGACCTCAAAAAACCAGGTCTCGCAATGACAGATTGAGCTGATGAGATCCTCACGGCTTCAAAAAACGAAATCTCAGGATGGCACAACATTTTTTAAATTCTTTGGTAGGGGCTTGATTGAACGAGCCTGTAAACATTTTAAACAGACAATTAAAAAAAGGAAAATAAAGAGGGCTTGAAAACCTCAGGAGCAAAACATTCTCAAATTACTCTTTAGGGAAAAAATCTCTCCCATCCATATGATAAATCGCTTTTTTAAACTCCGCCCAACAGGGACGGTTCATACGAAATTCGGTATAAACCAAGCCGACTTGAGGTAAGACATGAGCATCCGAAAAGCGAACCAAGCGATAGTCATCTAACTTCAACTTCGAACGGGCATTGGAAGTTGATGTAGCCGATGAAATTTCCAAAACTGGAAAAGGGGGATAAGGCGGGAGAAATCCTAGTACTCCAATAATACTGTAAGCACTTCGATCGACATGGGATGGAATAATGATCCCATCCTGGATTACCACCAACTGATAGAGCTCTTCAACGGTCAGCGAAAGAGGAAAGGTTAAAAGTTCTTTTTTCTTTTCCACAATCTGCCCGGCAACGTTAATGACCCACTCTTCACCCCAAAGATTTTCATCAAGAGGTATTGGCTGAAAAAACTGCTGTAGAACTTGATAGAAGGAAAAAATTTTTTGATAAGAGGGGAAAAAAGTAAGAAAATGAATCTCTTCTCGAGTTTCAACCTCCATGCCCGGGATGACCCAAATCCCAAATTGCTCGCCTAAAGAAATAGTGACTTGTACATTCTCACACGAGTTGTGATCGGTAATTGCTATGATGTCTAAGTGTTTTTCTAAGGCCTCCAAAATAATACAATGGGGCAACATGTCCCGCTCAGCGCAAGGAGATAATACGCTGTGGATATGAAGATCGGCACGGTAGAACCTTTCAGGCATGTTTTTTGGTTCCGTGAATACCAAACTTGGTTAACACCTCCACTGCTTGATAGCTGGTTAATGTAGTTCGCAAAAGGGTAATTTTTTCCTTTTTGGCTTTCTCTATCGTCTGGGGATCAACTTCTTGAAAATTACTGATAACAATGCAAGGCATACCCACCAATACGGCAACGGCAATGATGTTTGGATGAGAGTGAATAGTCACCCAAACACTCCCTTCACTGGCATTGGCAATACAATCACTGAGTAAATCGCTACAATATCCTCCGGTGATTTCACTGTTAATGAGGTCACCCTCACAGAGAACTTCAGCTTCGAGTGGTTTTACAATTTCACTGACTTTCAATTTTCTTTTTTCCTCCTTCTTCGCTCATGGTTTGGGGAACACGATTAGCTAAATCAAAAATTTCTTTGGATATTTCACATAATTTTTCTCGTAACAGGAAGGGACAATCAATCTCTTGGGCTTTCCCCCTGACAATATCTTCGGCGAGTGATCGGCAGGTTGGACAGCCACAGGCACCGCAATCAAGGGCGGGAAGTTTTTCCAGTATTTTTTCAATTTGCTGGTATTTTTCAATTGCCTTCCGATAGTCATTATCCAGCTTCAACACATCCCGAATCTCATAGGGTTGAATTCGCTGGAAAGCTTTCTCCTTTCTCCACTCTTCTAACTGATGTTGTTCTGGAGGTCGAGAAGTTGAATACTTTTTGATCAAATGATTGACGTTGACTTTAGCAATAAAGGGATTCTGAACGGCAAAAACTCCTCCAATACAGCCTCCCACACAGGCTTGGGCTTCACAATAGATAACCTTTTTGAGTTCTCCCATTTCTATCTTTTCAAAAACTGAAATCACGTTATGAATCCCATCCACTGCCATATATTCCCCTTCCCCCAGGGATTCTTGTTCTCCTCCCGAGCGGGCCCACCCAATACCCTTCCAGGAAGCCAGTTGGCAAGATGACTCTTCGGGAAGATTGTCGATATCGTTGATCAAGCGTGGATAAATGCTCGACATCGATATAGCGCCATCAATCCGTTCTAAGGTTCCGCTTGAGCGTCGGACTTCCATAACCTTGGCCGGGCAGGGAGTAATGAAAAAGACTCCAATTTCTTCAGGTTTAAGGCCCTTTTCCATAGCTTGCTTTCGAGCTATTTTAGCCGCTAAGCCCAAAGGCGAATCGAGAGGAAGGAGATTGTCGATCAGTGAGGGAAATTGGACCTCTACCAACCGTACTACGGCTGGGCATGCCGATGAGATAACTGGTAGAGCTAACTTGGGTTTCTTGAGGTATCGATCAATTTCATCAGCCAAAATCTCAGCTGCCCAAGCCACTTCAAATACTTCATCAAACCCCAGCTTTACCAAACCGCCCAACAACTTATTGAGTGATAGATTTCCTTTAAACTGGGCATAAAAAGCCGGCGCTGGTAAGGCTATTGTATATTTAAAATCTTTTAACAATTCCAGTGAATCGGTTTGGCCGTATTTAGCGTGATTCGGACAAGTTCGGATGCACTCACCACAATCGATACAGCGATCTTCATCGATTCGAGCTTTCCCCCTCTTCACTCGAATGGCCTCAGTCGGACATCTTCGAATACAATGAGTACAGCCCTTACATTTTTCTTCATCTAAAAGGACTGAATGAAAAATTTCTGGATTCATTGCTATCACCCTCTTTTCTTTTGTCGGAGAAAATATGGGTGTGAATTCCCCCTAAATAAATTTATGACATTTCTTTTTGATCAGGAAGAGACGAACTCAATCGGGATGAATCAAGCCAAAAAGTCATCATCACCTTGGTCCCTTTCCCCACCTGAGTTTGAATGTCTATTTGGTTTGAACACTTCCTCATATTCGATAGACCATACCCTGCTCCGAAACCCATCTCTCGAATATGAGCTGGTGCTGTTGAAAACCCCTCTTGAAAGGCTAAATCAACATCAGGGATCCCCGGTCCTTCATCCTCAAGAACCACCTGAACGTGGTCAGGATAAATCGATGTAAAAAATGTTCCCCGATAGGCATGGATCACCACATTCATCTCAGCTTCATAGGTTGCAATTACCACCCGTCGGATGAACTGAGGAGGTAAGCCAGCTTGTTGGAGGATGTTTTTAAGCTCACTGGATATCCCTCCAGCGGTCGAAAAATCGCCTCCAGTTATTTCCTTTTTAATTTCAATATGGGGTTGGTGTGGGTTCATTACTTTACTTCGCTACAGCCTCGAGCTCCTCCCCGGTATAATCTCCCACAGGATTCAAACATAGGGAGTCGAGTGGTTAAAAGGGGTATTTTTTTGATGGTTGCTAATTCAATGGTTGCATTATCCGGTCTTTTGCCACGAACAAAAACAATACCAATGAGATCGCTCATTTCAGCCGTCCGGATAACTTGTGAGTTGGTAAGACCGGTGAGAAGGAGTGACTTTTCTTTGGTAAAAGCCAGAACATCGCTTAAAAGATCACTCCCGCAAAACGAGGTCGGTACAATATCTAATAATTCTTCTCCAGTTAATACTTCAGCCTGTAGAAGGTCCTTGATTTCACGTAGGGTCATCGGAATACCTCTCCTTACTGACCGATAAAGGCATCAATTCCTTGTGACTTTACTCTTTGTGCTGCTTCAGATGCCTCCTGTTTGGTTTTAAAGCCGTAAATTTTTACTTTATACAAATTTGCTGATTTTTCAACGGTTGCCCCAAACCCCATCTCTCGAAGAGAATTCACCATATTATTGGCATTCGCTTCGCTGGAAAATGCTCCCGCCTGTAAATAAAAACTTCCAGCTGGAGGCGGCGTCGACTGAGGAGGAACCTCTGTTGGTTCCGGTTGGGATGGGGGTAGTGCTGGTGTTGCTAAAGCCTCTCCTTGTGCAGCTGTTACTAATGGCTTTTCTTGGATCAATTCTCTCTCTTCTTCTATTATCAACCCCTCTTGAATTTGACTAGTTGCTGTCATGTCTTCAAATTCTTCAGGATAATCGCTTTCAACGAAAGGTCTTTCCACTATTTGAGTTGTTTCTTCTTTGACTCCTCCATGAAGGAGAAGCTGAGTATAGGCATCCAAGTCTCCCCGTGCCATAAAAAAAGCCAGCATTACCACTAAAAAACCACCGAGAAGAAGAACAATCAACTCAACTGGGTCGCGCCTTTTTCGAAATTGTTTCATTGGTTCATTATCCCCTCTATTAATTTCTGGAGGCGTTGAGCCTCGATTAATAATTTCTCTAATCGAATCTGGTCTTTCTCTATTACTTCTTGGGGAGCTTTCTCCAAGAAATCGGGTTTTTCAAAACGTTTTTGAATTCTTTCCACATCCTCACAAAGAACTTTATGCTTTTTATTTAACCTCTGGAGCTCACGATCAACATCAACTAACCCTTCGATCATTAAAAAGATATCTATCCCATCAACTTGTCCCGTCACGGCCCCATCTGGTTTGAATAATTCAACGTCCGTTTTTATTATCTCACATTTTGCCAGTTGTTCAATGTATCCTAAATGTTTCTCAATAATTTCTCGGTTATCCGATTGATGAAAACCGAGCTGAACCCGGCAGGTTTCAGCGGGAGAAATCTCCAGTTCTGCTCTTAAAAATCGTATCTCTCGTATTAAATTCTGGATTGACCCGATGACTTTCTCACTCTGATCGTTGAACCACAATTTTTCTGAAACTGGCCAGTCGGATACGATAAGGGCATCATTTTCATTTCTCATCGGGAGAGAGTGCCAAATCTCTTCAGTAATAAACGGTGCAACTGGATGAAGAAGCTGAATAATTCCCGAAAGCACTTGGACTAAAACTGACTGAGTCTTTCTTTTTTCTTCTGGACTCCCTTGGTAGAGGTCTTTTTTGCTCCACTCGATATACCAATCACAGAACTCACCCCAAATAAAATCATAAATGATTTGCACATATTCACCAAATCGATAATCATCAAGAGCGAGACTGGCCTGTTCGACGGTTTGTTGAAATCTGGACATTATCCAGCGATCTTTCAAACTGAGATGAGTTTCATTATTCAATTCGATTGGAGCAAAGTCCTCTTCAAGGTTCATCAAAACAAAGCGGGAAGCATTCCAGATTTTATTCATGAAATTTCTCGAGGCTTCGATTCTTTCCATGGAGAGATGAATATCCCGACCCTGGACCGTCAACCAAGCAAGAGCAAAGCGCAAAGAATCCGAACCCAGCTGGCGAGCAACCTCGAGGGGATCAATGGCATTGCCTGATGATTTACTCATTTTCTTCCCATAGGCATCCCGGACCAAAGGAGTGATGTAAACCTTCCGAAAAGGAACATCCTTCATAAACTTCAAACCCATCATAATCATCCGAGCAACCCAGAAAAAGATAATATCGAATGCCGTGATTAAAACCGAGGTGGGATAAAAGGTTTTGAGATCGGAAGTTACTTCCGGCCATCCCAAGGTTGAAAAAGGCCAAAGAGCCGAACTAAACCAGGTATCGAGAACATCTTCATCCTGAACCACCTTTCCGTTGCATTTCGGACAATAATCGGGTTGCCCTCGGTCGGCAAAATAATGACCACATTCCTGGCAATAAAAAACTGGGACTCGATGCCCCCACCATATCTGCCGTGATATGCACCAATCTCGAATATTATTCATCCATTCAAAATATATTTTATTCCATCGTTCCGGGATAAATTCAACCCGACCTTCTTCAACTGCCTGAATCGCCGGTTGAGCTAAATCTTTCATTTTCACAAACCACTGTTTGGAGACTAACGGTTCCACCTGAGTATTGCATCGATAACAGTGACCAACCGAATGAGAATATTCTTCAATTTTTTCAATGAGGTCCAAGCTCTTCAGCTTTTCGACAATTGCCTCTCGGCATTGCTCTCGGGTCATACCGGCAAAAATACCAGCATTTTGGTTCATCACCCCGTGAGGATCGATAACCGCAATTGCTGGAAGGTGATGTTTTTTCCCTAAATCAAAATCATTCATATCATGGGCTGGTGTTACTTTGAGAACCCCGGTTCCAAACTGCGGGTCAACATATTCATCCTGGATGATACCCATATCTCTTCCGATAATAGGAAGGATGACGGTTAAATTGGCCACTTGGCGGTATCTTTCATCATCGGGATGAATAGCTAAAGCCACATCTCCCAAAATGGTTTCCGGCCGGGTGGTGGCAACCACCAAGTACTCACCAGGATGCCCTTTGATCGGATAACGGACATAATACAAAAATGATGGAACATCTCGGTAATCAACCTCAATATCAGAAATAGCTGTTTCGCAACGGGGACACCAGTTAACGATATACTCTCCTCGATAAATCAACCCTTCATCAAAAAGTTGCACGAACACTTCTTTTACAGCTGCCGATAATCCCTCATCAAAGGTAAACCGTTCTCGGGTCCAATCACAGGAAGCACCCATGCTTTTCAGCTGTTTGACAATCCGGTCGTGATATTGGTCTTTCCACTGCCAAACCCGCTGAATAAATTCTTCTCGCCCTAACTGATGGCGGTCTAACCCTTCCTTAGCCAGCTGTTTTTCAACCACATTTTGAGTAGCTATGCCGGCGTGATCGGTCCCTGGCAACCAGAGAGCTTGATCGCCTTTCATCCTCCGGTAACGAGTGATAATATCATGAAGAGTCAGGTTGAGAGCATGACCCATATGGAGAAAACCGGTCACATTGGGAGGTGGAATAACCATACAAAAAGGATTGGAACGCTGTGGATCGGGAGAGAAATAACCGTTTTTTTCCCAATATTCATACCATTTTGTCTCAGTGTGAGAAGCGTCATATACCTGCGGAATCGGTGTTCGATTATTCATTTTCATTCCTTTCTTTATGCTGGCTTATCTTGAATGAGTTGATTATCCACATCAATATCGGCGGTTTGATTTTTTAAAACCGTGTCTTTATCAATTGTTACTTTTTTAATATCTTTCCGATCAGGACATTCAAACATTACTTTGGTCATGAGCTTTTCCATGATAGCCCGTAAACCACGGGCCCCGGTCTTTTTTTCCATGGCCGCAGTGGCTATTTGCTTTAAAGCACCATCAGTAAAACGGAGGTCAACCCCATCGAGATGGAGAAGGTGCTGATATTGTTTTAGCAGGGAATTTTTTGGCACGGTTAAAATCCGAACTAAATCTTCTCCATTGAGCTCATCCAAAGCACAGATAATGGGAATTCTCCCTACCAATTCAGGAATCAAACCAAACTTCATTAGGTCATGCGGTTGGACATCGATTAATGGATTTTCTTGAAGTTTTGCCTGATTGGCCTCAAACGCTCCAAAACCGATTTTCTTTTCCTTCATCCGAGCCTCAACGATCCGATCCAATCCTACGAAAGCTCCACCACATATAAATAAAATATTGGTGGTATTCATCGGAATAAATTCTTGATGAGGATGTTTTCTCCCTCCTTGGGGAGGGATGTTGGCAATGGTACCCTCCAAAATTTTTAGCAGAGCTTGCTGCACTCCTTCTCCCGAGACGTCGCGGGTAATGGAGGGATTCTCGGATTTCCGAGCAATTTTATCAATCTCATCGATATAGATTATTCCCTTTTCGGCCTTTTTCAAGTTAAAATCAGCATTTTGCAGAAGCCGAAGCAGGATATTTTCAACATCTTCGCCGACATAACCTGCCTCAGTAAGGGTGGTAGCATCAGCAATTGCAAAGGGGACATTCAGCATCTTGGCTAAGGTTTGGGCTAAAAGAGTTTTCCCCGAACCAGTTGGTCCAATCATTAGAATATTACTTTTTTCTATTTCAACTTCATTCTCATTCTGGGAAAAAAGAATTCTCTTGTAATGATTATAAACTCCAACCGAGAGGGTTATCTTGGCTCTTTCCTGGCCGATGACATACTGATCCAAGAATTTTTTCATCTCCATCGGTGTCGGCAGTTTTCCCATATTGAATTCCGGTTGCTTTTTGTTATTCTTGGTTTCTTCGCGAATCACATCATTACAGAGATCAATGCATTCATTACAAATAAAGACTCCGGGGCCGGCAATCAGTTTTTTTACATCCGCCTGCGGTTTCCCGCAAAAAGAACAGCGGATTTTTCCTTTTTCATCATCATAACGTGCCATTCCCGCTTGCATCTCCTTTTTTCTCTTTTTTTGGTAGGATAACTTGGTCTACCAAACCATATTGTTGTGCCTCTTCTGCCGACATGAAGTAATCCCGTTCAGTGTCTTTTTTTACTCTATCTAATGGTTGGCCGGTGTGGCTAGCCAAAATGCTATTGAGTTTTTCCTTAATTTTGATCATCTCACGGGCTTGAATTTCAATATCAGTCACCTGACCTTGGGCACCGCCTAATGGTTGGTGAATCATCACCCGTGAATTAGGTAAAGCCATTCTCTTTCCCTTGGTACCGGCAGCTAAAATCACTGCTCCGCCGCTGGCAGCCATTCCAATGCATATTGTCGATATATCCGATTTGAGGTACTGCATCGTATCATAAATAGCCAGTGTTGAAGATACCGACCCTCCTGGACTATTAATGTAAAGATTAATATCTTTTTCGGCACTTTGAGCATCGAGAAACAGCAGCTGGGCGATGATGAGATTGGCAATCACATCATCGATCTCTGTCCCGAGAAAAACAATCCGATCAATTAACAAGCGGGAATAAATATCATAGGACCTTTCTCCCCGTGGGGTTTGTTCAACAACAATAGGAACCAAGTAATTATTTTTTAAATCCTGCATTATTCCATCATCTCCTCTTCTGGATCTTCAAGGGCTTTCCACTGATCGATATTGAGCGGTTCTTCCATCTCCTTAACCTTCACTTTTTGCAGGATATCTAAAATCAATTTTTGCTGGAGCTTTTGGTCCATCAAGTCATCCATCTTGTTATTCTTCTCTAAAATCTGTTTGACATCCTCTACTTCTTTTCCGGCTCTCTGAGCAATTCTTCCCAGTTCTTCTTTCATTTCTTCTTCGCCGACCGAAATACTATTTTTATCGGCATACTCCTGAAGAACAAACATTTTTTTCAATTGCCAAAGAGCCTGTTTCCGGAAATCCTTTTCAATACTCTCAAAATCGGTATTGGTAATTTCCATATACCTCTCGAGAGTCATTCCATCTTTTTTGATATGTTCAATAAAATGATCAATTTGGTGCTTGGCTTCATGGTCAACCAATACACTGGGAACCGCTATTTCGGATTTTTTAGCGAGAACCGCTACTGCTTCCTTCTCCATGCGAATCTGCACCAAATCCTCAGCCCATTTCTCCAAGGATTCTCTGGTTTTCAAACGCAACTCATCAATAGTTTTCAACTCAGGATTGAGTTGGGTTAAGAATTCTTCATTCAATTCAGGAATTTCTTTTCTCATAACCTCGGTTACAGTAAATTCCATCTCTTCGGCTGGCTTGCCGACTTCGGTTTCCTGGGGGCGAAATTTTCCCGTTTCACTCTTTTTCAATCCGATGACTGCCCGACTCAATACCGATTCGCTCTCTGCAAAACCTGCCATGACCGCATACTCTTTATCATCAATTTTTACCTTGACCATATCACCGGTTTCAGCCGGAAGGTCTTCTTTTTCTTTCCAGGTCCCTCTTGATTTTTGGATGCCTTCGATTTCTTTATCAACGTCGGAATCGCGAATAACTACTTTGTGCTTGCGGATTTCAATATCTTCCAGGTTAGCGAGGGTGGTCTGGGGTTTTTCTAATATTAATGCTTTAAATACTAACGGTTGCCCTTCATCCACTGTTACTAGGTCAATATCCGGTTCGCCAAAAAGAGTGAGTTTTTCTTCTTTGATTACCTCACTCAAAGCGTCGGGAACTAAGCTTCGAGCTAATTCATCCTTGATAAAATTCTGATTGAGATGACCCTTGAGAATAGCCCGTGGGGCTTTCCCCTTCCGGAAACCAGGAACCGCTACTCGAAGGCTCGCCTCTTTATAAATATTTTCCAGTTTCTCCTGGACTTTTTCCTCTTCAATGGTTATTTCGTATTCATAAAGATGTTTTTCCTTTTCTTCCTTTTTAAATTGAACCATGATACTTCCACCTTTCCAATCTGAAAATCGAATTAAATTATCCCTCTGAGGGCAGAGAACTGATCTCTCTATGTGAACTCAAAAGAAGGACGATCATCACATTTAATCTGAAGATTTTACCATTATTTACCAATTATGTGAAATGCACTTTGGGATGGGTTTATTCCCTACTCGCATCATCCTGCAAATAAACAGAAAAAATATACCTCGATTTCCATCATCGAGGTATAAAATCCAGCACAATTCCTCACTATAATTTTCTGACGACTTTCAGAGATATTATAAATATATTCATTCCGCCATGCAACTCAAGCTTAATTTAATTCGATTTTTTCAATTTTTCACGGATTAACTGAATGGCCTTAATGTATCGACAACTTCCTATCATACATTCTATATGGGAGCAAACCCGATAATTTTGATTGACAGAATCAATGAATATTTCTATAATTCTCGAAATAACGAATTGGAGAGTTGTGCATGAAAGATTTCATTACCATAACCAAGGCCCTTGCTGACGAAAATCGAGTTCGGATACTTACTGCCTTAGAAAGTCGAGAGTTATGCGTATGCCAACTGATTGCGCTGCTCCAGCTTGCACCATCAACGGTGTCCAAGCACTTATGGATCCTCAAACAAGCTGGACTTATTGATTTACGCAAAGAAGGCCGCTGGTCATATTATCGCCTTGCCAATCAAAATCCTTCTGAGCTGGTTGCAACAACCTTAAGCTGGACGCTCACGGCAACTCGAACTTGCAGCCAAACAAGGAAAGACCAGGAAAAGTTACAGGAAATCCTTAAAATGGAACCGGATGAGCTATGCCAATGCATATCCAAGCAATAAAACCTACCCTTATGGGAAGAGGATGACAATTCTCCTTGATTCAATATTTTATCCTGAAAATACATTTACAGGCTTGATAAATCAAACCTCCACAATTAAATTTTAATGTAGCGACATGCCATGGCATGTCGAATTTGGATTTTCATCCTCATCTGGTGCTGCAAAGCAGCTTGGATGTCTATCCTCTAAAGATTTAATAAACCGAATATTTAGATTGCGAAAGGAAGGAAATATCATGAATAATGAATGTCATCAAGAAAAAAATTATGACCCACGAGAAGTCATTCGTGAAGCCTATAGCGAAATAGCCAACCAGGGAAATTGCTGCTGTGGATCTTCCTGCTGCGGGAACTCATCAGCAGAACTCATCGCCTCAAACCTAGGATACAACCAGGAAGACCTAAACCACCTTCCCCAAGGAGCGAATATGGGACTTTCCTGCGGGAATCCGGTCGCCATTGCTTCGCTTCAACCAGGAGAAGTCGTCCTTGACCTTGGTGCGGGAGGTGGTTTTGATGCCTTCATCTCGGCGCGAAAAGTTGGGCCAACTGGACGGGTCATTGGAGTTGATATGACCCCGGATATGGTGCATAAAGCCCGAAACAATGTTCAATCCTTCAGAGAATCAAGCAGTTTGAATAATGTTGAATTCCGCTTGGGCGAGATCGAACACCTACCGGTGGAAAATGAAAGCATCGACGTGGTGATATCCAATTGTGTTATTAACCTCTCTCCCGACAAATCCCAGGTTTGGAGTGAAATCGCCCGGGTCTTGAAACCTGGCGGACGGGTTTCGGTTTCTGATATGGCGATTCTAAAACCTTTACCTGATGCGGTTCTGGAATCGGTTCAAGCCTTGGTGGGATGTATTGCCGGAGCCGTCCTAATAGATGAAACCAAGAAGATGGCACTATCTGCCGGGTTGGTCAACGTCGTCCTCGAGATCAATTCTGACTATATCGATCAGATGTCTACATGGTCCGATCCACTTTACCAGGAGATCTCCAAACACCTCCCACCTGGATCAAAGATCAGTGATTATGTAACCAGCCTGGTAATCACGGCCAGAAAACCATAAATTAAACATAATCAGAAAATCAATCACTCCATCTCCACCTCAATCCATCAGATTTTATTCCTGGCAGTAGGGCTCTCTTCCTTGCATTCTGTTCAAGATTTCAAGAGAGCTCTTTTTTCTTACTTTTTTATCCCTTTGTTATTTTCTTTGCTTTCCTCTCCCCTTCTCCCCCTCGGTCTTTAAGGGCGTGAGGATCTCATTCTTTATCATTTAATAGTTTTTTCATTTTCCCAATTCATCAATACCACTACTTTATAAAATTCAAGAATCAAGACCTGGCCCCAATTTTGGTTATCATTGTAGGGGCAGACCTGTGTGTCTGCCCCTAATGGGATTTACCCCGTAGTCTATCCATCAATGATGGTACCTGGCATCACTCCAAACGATTACACATTGTTAAAATCCATTCGGGTTATATTGGTAACAAAAGGATTTGATTTGATATTGGGGAGGAAAAGCAATTTTCTCCTTTTCTCCGCTTATATATGAATCAAGACCTAATCCCAGGATTTACGCTATGTTACACAATCCAACGCCGCTTTATATTACGGAGGCTTAATATAAACAAACCAACACAAAATAAACCAAGAAGTATCAAATCGAATGAATACGGGATAGAATGAATTCCTCGAATCGCCCCATGAAGCAGGTCGGCTCCGTATGTAAGAGGAAGTAAATAGGAAAGAGGCTGTAAAAAAAGAGGTAATTTGTCAATCGGGAAAAAGAGTCCACAAAGGAAAATCATGGGAAAACGGAAGAAGTTTGAAAATGTTTGAGCTTCGAATACCTCACTGACTGCTACTGCAATAAATAAACCAAGAAAGGTTGATGCCACTGCAATTAAGAATATTGCCGGTATAAAAATGACCCACATAACCTGAGTGAGGTCAGTGATAAAAGCAGCCATTATTACCGGAACGAAAGCATTAGCCATTCCAAATAAAATTGCTCCACTGGTTTTTGCGAGCATCAGAACCTCAAATGGAATAGGAGCAAGAAGAAGACGGTCAAATGAACGGTTCTTTTTCTCAAAAGTAACAGTCACGGCTAACATGGATGTCGTTCCAAAAAGAATGGAGAGGGCCACCACACCAGGAAGGAGGGTTATAATCTCTTCTAATCCACTACCCGATCTTAAGAAAAACATTGATGTCCATGCTAAAGGAAAAATTATACCCCAGCTAATATTAGGTGGCTTTAAATAGTAGGTCCGCATATCTTTTAACAAAATATTCCAAAAAGCTGTCCAGAACTTCATTGGCTTCCACCCCCTATTTTTTCCTTTTCTTTGCGCATGGCGCCTGCTTCAATCCCGGTTATTTTTACGAATATATCTTCAAGAGAAGGTCGAATCTTACGAGCTTCGGTGACTTCGGTACCATGATCTTCCAGAAAGCGAATTAAAGGACCAACTCGAATTGGTTGGTTGGACTCTACCCGGATTACACTTTGATTCAGGAAAGAGAATTCCAGTTCCGGAAAAGCATGAGACAGTTCATCTATCATCGAAATTAAGATGTTTGAACAGGAAACCTCCATAATTTGTTTCTCTTTAAAGGGTTGGAGCAGGTTTTTTACGGAATTAATTCGTACAATTTTTCCAGATACAATAAAGGCAATTCGGTCACACAGCCTTTCGGCTTCTTCTATATAATGAGTAGTGAGGAAGATTGTTGTTCCTGCTGAGTGGAGATTAGCTATCAATTGACGAATTTGTCGAGCACTGGCTACATCAATTCCAGTGGTAGGTTCATCGAGAAAAAGAATTTGTGGGTGGTGGATTATCCCTGCCGCTATGGTGAGCTTTCTCTTCATCCCTTTCGAATATGTTCCAAATTTTCTTTGACCTGCCTCAGCAAGGTTGAACTCTTCCAAGAGTTTTTGAGCACGAACTTCTCGTTCAACTTTTCCCAAACCATAGAGTGCAGCACAAAAACAAAGATTTTCAAATCCGGTGAGCTCGGGATAGAGATTACTCTCATCGGGAACAACACCAATCAGATATTGAGCAGCTTTTGGATTATGGGTACAGTCAATATTGTTGATTATAATTGTTCCCGAATCAAGACGAGCTAAGCCGGTGAGTATATTAATGGTAGTTGTTTTACCAGCTCCGTTTGGTCCAAGGAAACCAAAGAGCTCTCCCTTGAAAATGTTGAACGAGACTGAATCAACAGCTTTAATATCACCAAAATATTTAGTCATATTTTGCACTTCAATGATCGGAGCGCCTTTAATCATACATTCCCCTCCAAGTTATCCTATTCAAGGGCTCTTGGTTTTTATTTAAGATAAAAATATCTGCACCCAATGTCCCCTTTCAACCACCGACCCTTAAGCTGCCAACTAAGTGGTTAGACACATCTCAACTCCGAAATGAATTCAGCTTTTCTTCCGTATGTTTTGTTCCATCGTACTTTTTTGTCTCAGTATCAAATATTCGATTTCTATTAAATATCCTTCCCCAAATGGATTTAGGTAATTTCTAACCCAATGGAATCTCGCACAATAGCATCAGGGTCTTTCAAAATCTTCATGTTATTTTATAAAATCTCTTCCTTTCAAATTAAGTTATGAACCACATGCTGAATCGGTTAAAATCTACTCATCTTCTTTTGAGGTGCTTTTTTTAAAAAGATTTTTTGCAATTACTTCCCATTCTGATAAAGTTTCTTCGTTAATATGGTAATGGACAAAATAGCCCTTTTTTTCTCCAATGACAAGATTAGCGTCGCGTAGAATCCGAAGGTGCTGCGAGATGGCTGCGTTAGTAACTCCAAGAAAGTGAGCCAGTGCATTAACGCACAAAGATTGGTTTTTTAGCAAATCGATTATGCGAAGACGAGTTTCATCTGAAAGTACTTTAAATATTCGTGCCGCTTTATCCATCTAAAATGTACCTTAATATATATTTAAGTATTTACGCAAATACTATAATAAATAAATAGAAAAATCAAGTTTAAATGATAATCTTTAAATTTCTCTTGCCAGGTTTTCACAAATCATCATTAGTCGGTTATTTTTACAGTATAATCAAGAATGAAACCATCTTCTCACCGCTAATCTACCCTACTTACCTCCCTGCTCTTTCTCCCATTTGCTTCTTCGATATTATGCTCCCCCCTCGGCGCTTTCCGCCAATACCCTCTCGTTCCTTTGGCCGTGAGCATCTCATCTTTTTCTTTTCTTTCCTCTCCCCTGGTGGGAGAGGATTAAGGTGAGGGGGGGGAACCTGAGCATCTCTTCAAGGCTTAATGAAAAAACACCTAACCTGGATTTCATCCTGGGCTTTTCACCCTCATCCTGACCTTCTCCCATCAAGGGAGAAGGAATCTAAATCCGTTATTGCGAGACCTCGTTTTTTGAGGTCGTGGCAATCTCATTCATAAAAATTGTGAAGCGTGAGCCGTGGATCGTAAGCAGAATAAAAAAATCCCTCTTTCCCATCTTGCTAAAGAGGGAGATTGATTTTTATCGAGATAATACTGTAAACAGTAAAAAAATAATCAAATATTGAACCGGATTTGAAAAACGACGTGCCTGATAAATCAATCCCCTACAAGAGATTTAAAAATGCCGTCATCCTGAGCCCTCGCTTTTCGAGGGCGTGAGGATCTCATTCTTTATCATTTAATAGTTTTTTCATTTTACTTATTACACAACACCAATGCTTTATAAAATTCAAAATTCAAGAATCAAGACCTGGCCCCTGAAGTTTTTGTAATCCTTATATTTCACAGTATTTCCCATCTCTCGACTCCTCTTTGCAGAGCTATCGTTTCAACTGCTTCAGATAGAGTTGAAAAAGCACGAGTTTCCCAGTTTTCAAGTGACGGTCTGCTCCCCAGTAGAGTTCGTCTCAACTCGGTTTGAAACCTCTGTGGTGCCTCCTGATATAATATTTTCCAATAATGAATGATTCTATCTTTACTGGAACGAAGAATTGGAAGGGTGACAATTCGATCTCTCTTTTGGTGGTTAATTTTGGGATCAGATGGTAAAAGGTTCCAAAGATCGTTATTATTCCAGATAGAAAAAGGGATGACATGATCAACATCAAAACGAGTTTGAGATAAAGGAATTCCGCTCCACACACAGGTTAGGCCAATGACTTTTTTATAGACATTTTTTGCCAAAGAAACATTTCTCTCATTTTTAGGTTGAATAATTAATAGGGCAAGAATTTCAGGGATTGAAACTTCACGCTTGGCAAATTCATAACTCAGTTCAGCCCATCTTAAAATAATGGCTTCTCCAATCCAGTGTCCGACCAGACACATTTCACGCCACAAGCTGGCTGGGAAAATAACTCTTCCCAAACTATTAATCAAATCAGTTGATATCAGGCATTGTTTCATTCTTTTGTTTCCTTCAAATTTAAAGACTCGTTCGATATCTTTCAATGAACCTCCCGAATATTCGACCGGACCCTTGACGATGGTATTTGCAACACTATTCACCGTCTCAGCTAAGTAATGAATCTGCATTGGATTCAATGTCCCGTTTTGGAAACAGGCAAAAAAGGCATCTAATCCTCCTGGTTGGAAAGAACCAATCAATTCAAATAAATCAGACCGGAAAGCCGTCCCTTTCGCTCGCGATCCAATTCTCATTTCTGGTAAAGGAAGAGATGTATTGACTATCGACCAATAGTAATAAATCCATCTCTCAACAATCAAGCCCAAAGGTATACTTATTCGATTATTGGAAATAAAACGAGCATGATGGAAAGAAGATTGGGATATTTCACACAAAGCCCGCAGCAAAGCTAATTTGTATGAAGCAGTCTTTTTATCACGATTTATTATTGATTCTATTTGATCTATTGGACGGCTACCCTAGTCTCCACCAGAACAAAAGATCGATGTGGTCCAATTGATAGCTCGACCTAAGCCGTCTTGGCTTTTTTCATTTTTTAACAGATGAAATCTAAGCCTCTCAAATAGAAGGGATATTTCGGCAGGTTCCCGATCCACATATAGGCGTTGGTCATCGTGGCTTTGTCCCCCATCAGCTGGAAAAGAACAGATAAAAATTCCTTGGTTCTTGAGCATAGAGCGAATTTGATAGGCAAAATCAAAAAGCTCATTATCTGGAATATGCATTAGTGTGGCAATACATACAATTACATCAAATTGTTCTTTCAATAAAGGGTTTTCTGGTTCCAGGGGAAAAACAGCTCTTTTGAAGAGAATACTGTGAGACATTCCATGCTTTTCTATGATTCGCTTTGCTTGGTGCAGCATTTCATCACTTGCATCAGTAGCGGTTACCTTATCAGCTATACTTGCCATAAAAACAGCATCCAGACCACATCCACAACCAATTTCCAATACACTACCACCGAGTGGGATCCATTGTCGTAAAATTCTTTGTAACTCAGATCTATCAGCTCGAAGATACCGAGCAGTTAATTCTTCAGCATTTTGATTGTAAAAATCAATGGTTTCATGATGCATAAGAAGGTCCAAAATTTTTATTAAAACTTTAAAACTATTCTAAACTATAATTTGAAATCTTGTTATTCGTGAAAATACTCTCTCCTTTGGCGTTTCATCGTTCATAGTCATTATCATTCTTATAAATTCATGAATAAAGACTTTATTCTAAAAGATTAACGCTATTATAGGCTATTGATTATTATACTGTTATCTTAGCATCACCTATTATTCCATTTCATACTATAACGAATTCTTCTTAAATCCTCCCCCTTAGTAGGTTTACGAAATACAAACATATGTTCATGCATTATCATCAGAAAATTATAATCTCCAACTTTTCTTTTCCAATAGGGTGTTGATTGACAATTGTGTTGTACCTTGATTATATCTTCTTTTAGGGCAAAGCCATTTTTTAAGAATAATTCCAGTACAAAATAAGAAAGAGGGATATAGTGCTGGGCTTTCCTGGTATCCCCAATTAGTATGGCGCAATAAGCGTTTTCTTTTAATACCCTATAGAATTCTTTAATACCTTGTTCTAATTCTTGGCAAAATTTATCAACACTACTAATGTTAGAAAGGTCATCAGATATTTTTCCCTCAGAATACTTAATGATGTTAAGGTATGGTGGGTGGGTGAGAATTAGGTCAATACTATCATCATTGATTCCATTTAAACTTCGTACGTCTCCTAAATCAACTGTTTGTGGGAAAGAATTCGGATATTCAAACTGTAAATTATCAGTGGTAATACGAATAGATTCTGGATTAATATCTCTACCAATTCCTCGGCGATGTAAGACTTTAGTTTCAATAAGAGTTGTTCCCCCACCAACCATAGGGTCAAGAACTGTATCTCCTTCTTGAGAATAACGTAGGATAATATTACGAGCTATTTGTGGAGCAAAATTACCCCGAAAGCTTGGATTATGAGTATACCAAGTACCTCTTTCTGGAACAGACCAAACCGTAGTGTTTTCTAATTGGAAACTTGTAATATCTGACATAGGATTTTCTCTAAAAGCCCCTTTCTTGCAAAATGTAAATTGAGTGGATAATCTATCATTTCTAATCCCTTTCGGATTTGATTTTTTTGGCCTTTCCAGCCAAAACCATCGGTTATCCAAATAAAATAAAAACCATTTTCAAGTAATTCATTCTGCCGGTTAATATATGAGTCAACAATTTCTTGAGGTTTTGAACCCGTTCCGGAAAAGAAGTTAACTTCAATATTGACAATTTTATTCTTATCCCCGACTAGAATGAAATCGGCTTTTCGATTAAGAAGTGAAGTTGAAATCTCAAGATCATAATGATCTTTAAGATATCTGAAATATTTTTGATTTTCAATCTGAAAGGGTAAGTTTCTTCGTTTTACTATTTCCTGGATAATAGGACCCACAACAAGTTCCATTGCTTCTCCACTCCTATTCTTACGAGCATGGGTATCTAAGCCCACCTCTACTCCGGTCACATAATCTTGAATATTTTGACAACTCATGTTTTGAAAATAGTCTTTGAGTCCAGTTCTTTCAAAAAATGTTATCAACTCTTCTATCTCTTGGTTTGATAGCGATCGTTTTTTAAAATTATGTACCACTGTATCAGAATCAGCATCGGTAAAATCTTTAATGACTTTTATCTTTATATCACGTATAGCAAGCAGTAATGGAATAACAGGGAGTACTTCCGGATAATCAGTTACCAATTTACGAAGAGTCAAATTAAAATTAGGACAATGAACGAGGGAATTTAAAAGATTTAATTCAATTCTATATTTTTCTACATTTTGTTTGATCTTTTCCCAATTAACAAAAAATTTATATCCTCGGTTAGTATCAACAAGAGTATCATGAAAATAATCCACTAAATCATCGAAGGATTTATTGCTGAAGAAACTCTGATAGAGAGATAAATTCATCCTACTTTTTCTCCATAGTTGCGAATAATCAATTCATTGATTTCTCCACGTCGATTAGCATTACAGTTAATAAATCTCTTTGCAGGAACTCTTTCTATAAAATATCCTTTATAAAGTTCATCAAAAAAAATATCTTCTTGTTTTTCGTTTTTTGGATCGGAATTACTTTGGATAAGGAATGCACCACGCTTATCCATTTCTCGAAAATACTGAGCTAGTCGCTTCTGATCGTTTTCAGAAAAACCTTCTTTAGAATAGGATGTAAAACTGGAAGTTGAATTAATTGGTCGATAAGGAGGATCAAGGTACACTAAGGTTCCATTTTGAATAAATTGAGTAGAAAGGAAAAAGTCTCCACAAATAATTTCTGTATCTTGAAGAGCATAACTTGCTTCAATTATGGTTTTTTTATCACATATCGCTGGATTTTTGTAGCGACCAAAAGGGACATTAAAGTCACCTTTCTTATTCAAACGGAAAAGGCCGTTATAACAGGTTTTATTAAGGAAGATCAGCCAGGATGCTCTTTCTATCCAATTCTGATTGAAGTGAATATAGTCTAAGGATTTTCTCTGAATATTATATTGGTTCCGAATTTGATAGAAATATTTACTCCGATTTTCCTCAGAAAGCTTGAGATAGTCATTTTGTAATTGTTCAAGCCTTTTGATAAGTAACTCAGGTTCTTTTTGAACAACTCGATAGCCTAAGATAAGTTCGGGATTAGAATCGATTAGATACGACTCGTTGATATGAAAGTGTTTCTTGAGAAAGAAAAACACTGCTCCACTTCCAATAAAAGGCTCAACATATCTATCGATCTGGAGACTTAAGAGTATGTGTATTGGGAGGCGTGTAACTATAGCATTTAAAAGTTGAGTCTTCCCCCCTGCCCATTTTAAAAAGGGCTTGGATTGTATTCTTCCCTCAATAACTTTCATGTTTTATTCACCGAGATTATTTATCCTCTTTTATTTTAAATCATTTATTATGAGTAAAACTTATTTATCAATGTTTTTTAAATTGCGGTTAGAAAAATAGGGTTATGGCAACTCTCTTTCAGAAAACTTATTACAACCATTTAAATTATACCTGTAAATTTTTCTGGAACAACCCATTTACGAACATTTACAACATAACAGTTAAGTCCAAATAATCACAGGGCGGGGTCTATTATACAATTTAAAGAGGATAACGAGACATCCTCCGATAAAATGTAAGATGTTTTAAACAAAATTGTGGCTGTTGGGGTTGGTTATCCAGGGAACTGGGTTCACTTGACTCTAAAATTCCAACTTCGTTTTTTTATTGTTTCAGTCAATAATATAGGAACGAGGTACATGTCATGATACACAACCTCCTCCCCCTCATACCTCATAAAGAAAAAGAATCCGTTGCCGTTCCACTCTCACAGATCTGACAATATCCTAACCAAGAATGAGCATGAGGTTATTCTATTTTTATAAAACAGTAGAACCGAGATCATCTTCCTCAAGCCACGTCTATTATTTTTTATACAATTCAGGAATCAAGATCCAGCCTTCAGATTCTCACTTGTTTTATCTATATGGCTCTAATATAAATCGAGCTCTCTCTAATCTCAAAATCTCAAATGGATTAATACACTTAATGCCTAGACCGATGCAGGCATTGGGAATCTTAATCTTCTTGTATGAAGTTGATGCAATCTCATGGGTAACTATAGTATGCTTGTGGGCCAATGCATAAGCTACTAAATAATAATCAGCAACCTGGAAAAAGGTATTTACAGCGGTAGGCTCATAATTTTGACTGGTAGCCCAATCGCTGACTTTGCTGAGAACAGATAACATAGCGTTATCTGGCTTGAGGAAGAAATCTGGACTGCATTTCGCTACCCAATCTGTAAGTTCATCGTCACCTGCTTTGATTTCATCACTAACTCTTTCGATACTAAAAACTTTTCTTGAAACATTGTTAAACGTAAGCCAGTCCCAAAAAGCTGGACAGAAATCGAGACCATAGTGAAGGTTTTTTGCCTGTATGAAAACATTGGCATCAAGTAAATGCATATGTGGGGTCTATCATACAATTTTGAATCTGTTGAATTAGAGAAACAATTAAAAAAACAAAAGATGAGATCCTCACGCCATTAGATACTGAGAGGGAGAGGGCGCGTGAGGGCGAGGGGGAGAAAAAGGAGAAGAAAAGCGGGCTCAGGATGACGCCAGTGGCGTGAAATTTTTGGCCTCAGGTCTTAATTCTCGAATTTAGATGGGTTTAATCTCATTTATTTATCATCGGTTTTAATTAATTAAACCTCAGTAAAATAACTTTTATAAATATTTATTAGTAATGAAGTGAATCAAATCGTCAATATCTTGAAGATGAGATTGCAGTATTTGGTAGAGTCTTTCGTCATCAACTTTCCAGTAAAGATGGACTAATAAATTTCTGAATTTAGCCATATTCGCCAAATCCTGAGCAAGTTTAGTGGGAATGATTTTCTTTTCTCCAAGAAGAACAAAACCATCAGCATAGCTTTCTGGTACACCCCACTGTTCACGAGATAATATATGATGACATATATCTATGCATCCTTCCACGACAACAATGAAATAATATTTAACACTTCCTAAAACTTTAAGATCACCAATGATTTTTTCTTTTTTTTCTTTTTGAAATTCTTTTAAAATACTTAAGGCTTT
>Ga0334887_1001758_pt1 | contig 26928 bp, 18 predicted proteins | sample GraSluR1_MG_10_FD_207217 | JGI IMG/M metagenome (GOLD analysis project Ga0334887, IMG submission 207217) | Sludge microbial communities from methane-producing bioreactor in Wageningen University, Netherlands - Granular Sludge_18_07-R1 | ecosystem: Engineered > Bioreactor > Anaerobic >...
TCGTCACGGGGAATCCCGCGACAGGCGTCACCACCGCCTCCATCGCCGCGTCGCTGCGGGGAATCCGCGAAGCCGTCGGCCCCGACCCGATTCTCGCCGCGGGGAAGATGCACGCCGCAGGCTCCGCAACCGACGCGGGAAGCGACATCGTCGACGAAGCGATCATCGGACGGTGGATCGACGCGGGGGCCGACATCGTGCTCCTCCCCGCCCCCGGCACCGTTCCGGGAATCTCGCCGGAGCGGGTTCGCGACCTCGTCGGCGTCGTCCACGCCGGGGGGGCGCTGGCAATGACCGCCATCGGTACCTCGCAGGAGGGTTCGGACGAGGCGACGATCCGGCAGATCGCGCTCTGGGCGAAGAGCTGCGGGGCCGACCTGCACCACATCGGCGACTCGGGCTACCCCGGCATCGCCGTGCCGGAAAACATCCTTGCCTACTCCATCGTCATCCGGGGACGCCGTCACGCATGGCGCCGGATGGCGGCATCCATCGCGAGGTGACGCGCATGTTCTGGTTCGGCAAGAAAAACTTGAAACTGCTGGCCCCCCTCTCCGGACGAGTGGTTCCGCTGGAGGATGTTCCGGACAAGGTCTTCGCCGGAAAGATGCTCGGCGACGGCGTCGCTCTCGACCCCGACGACGACGGACTGGTCGTCGCCCCCTGCGACGGAGATCTGGTCGCGCTCTTCCCGACCGGACATGCTTTCGGCATCAGGGGGCACAAGGGGATTGAAGTGCTCGTCCACATCGGCATAGAGACCGTGGCGCTGGAAGGAGAAGGGTTTACGCCGATCGCAAAAGCGGGAAGCAAAGTGAAGGCGGGCGATCCGATCGTCCGCTTCGACAAGGCCATCCTCGCAGCGAAGGCCCCCTCCATTCTCACGCCCGTCATCATCACCACGGGCGACCGGGTGAAGTCCTTCAAGGCCGCGAGCGGTACGGTGCGGGCCGGGAAGGACGTTCTCCTCGACATCGAACCGGCCTGAGCGGAGCGGGCGGACACTCACGAGGCGAGGGGGCGAATAGTGGTTTCGCCCCCTCGCGGTTGTCGCTTCTCGCGAACGGACCGGCAGGCCCCGCAATTTCGCGAAATCGCGCCGGAGGGCCCCGAAAGCCGGGAATCTCTCGTTTCCCTCCCCCGGGCATCATTCGTTTTTGCCTCGAAAGACCTCCTTCTGATATCATAGGATGACTATTCCAATTTTCGAAGGGGAGTGAAACATGTGCGCAACGTACGGCGATATGCTTTTTTTATGTGCGTTTACCTGCTGCTCGAACTCATCCTGTCCCAAGTTTCTTCCGAAGCCGCCGTCCGACCGCTCAAACAGTCCTACGCGCCGGACGAACCCATCGAGATCGTCTACGACAACCTTCCCGGAAGCCAGACCGACTGGATTTCTCTTGCTCCGAGGGACTACGCCGACGACCGGTACGGCGAGTGGTTCTACACCGGGGGCATGCGTTCAGGCAGCCATATCTTCGGCGGGTTGTCCGCAGGAGTCTACGAAGCGCGGGTGTATCACGACTGGCCTGCGGGCGGATACGTCGTACAGGAGCGAGCCGCCGTCTTCGTCCAGGAGACGGCTCCGCAGCAGCCCGGCCCGGCGCTCGTCGAGATTCGTCCGACTCCTCGCCCGGAGCCTCGTCTCTCTCCCGTCCCGGAACCCGTCGAGGTCATATGGTCGGCGTCCGGACAGGGAACGCTCTTCGCTCCCGGCCACGGAGTCCATAACTACCGCATCCACGAACTGGACGCCAGGCGCTTCCTCAACGGCGGCACGCTGATCGTCGATGTTCGCATCGGCTCGGGGCAAAGCTGGGCGTCGGTCGACCTCTACGGGGAAGGTCAGCCCCTCGCGACCTCGGGAGTGCCCCAGGCCCTTGCGAGCGCGTGGGATCTGCCTCCGAACTCGAACCGGCGCATCACGCATGCTTTCCGGAAAGGGCAGATCTTCCGCCTCTGCTTCGAAGGAAACTGGGGATCGCCGCAGGGCGCCACCAACACCTACACCTACAGCGCGACGATCAAGCCCGTATCCGACCACGAACCGATTCTCCCGCCCCTCCCCGAGGCTGAAACGGACGCCGCGCCCCCGGAAACCGCGGGGAACCGGCGCGCTGCGGAGGCGCTCTGGCGGCAGGCGGCGCTGCTTCAGCAGCAGAAACGATACGAAGAGGCGTTGGCGAAGTACAGAGAAGGGCTCGCGCTCTCCGAGGACCCGGCAGTCACGAAACATGCCGACGCGATGGAAACATGCCTCGTACGTCTGGGGACGCTGCCAAATATCGCCGCCCGTCCGGAAGCGGCGGAAATCGAGATCTTCAACAACTGGAACAAGGCTGGGGTGTTGAACAACCCCTCCGGCCCTCCCTCGCCGACGCGCTTCACGATCTCCCGACCGCACGCGATCACCTACATCAACACGTACCACTACTTCAACAATGGAACTCCGGCCGGAAGCATCACGCTCGTCCACCAGGACGGCACGCTCTACGGACCGTGGCCCGCGACCGGAAGCGACGGACAGGGGGGCGTGCCGAACGCCGTCTGGGAGGCGACGCCGGGGACGACGCTGAAGCCAGGGACGTACACCGTCTTCGACTCGCACCCGCCGACGTGGTCCCACAACGCGCAGTCCGATCTGCGAGGCTTCGTTCTCGTGAAAGGACGTGCCATTCCGTAGTTTTTTGCGCGGGAGGATCACCCTTCCCGATCAAGAACAAGTATGAGCGATACTGGGAAGGACAGCTTTCCGGGGCATTATTACATCTCTTTCTTTTCATTTCTTTATAAAAAACGATCCGTTTTTTCTTCGGAAAAAACTCGTATCTGGTATCATTAAGTATATACTTGATCAGCAAAGGAGAGTGGGTCACATGAGAACCAAGCGGTCAATCCTCTGCGCGCTGTTGCTTTTAACGTGCGTCCTGTATTCAAGCGGCGCCTTTGCCGCGGTACGGCTCGTCAAGCCGTCATATCAGCCGAACGAGCCCATTACCGTGATCTTCGAGAACTTACCCGGGAATAAGCAGGACTGGATTACCCTGATTCCCAAAGGCACGCCCGACAATAAGTACGGCGAATGGTTCTACACCAAAGGCGCGCGCTCCGGCAGACACACATTCGCCGGGAAACCCGCCGGGCAGTATGAGATTCGCGTCTACCACAACTGGCCTGCGGGCGGCTACACTGTTCGCGAACGCCTCCCGTTCTCCGTGGTGGCGCAGCCCCAGCTTCCTCCCCCTTCTTCGTCGCAGCGTCTGAGAAGTGCGAAGACCTCCTATCAGCCGAACGAGCCTATCGAAATAGTCTTCGAGAACTTCCCCGGGAACAAGCAGGACTGGATCACCCTGATTCCAAAAGGCACGCCCGATAATCAGTACGGAGAATGGTTCTACACCGGAGGCGCCCGCTCCGGCAGACACACATTCACGGGAAAACCCGCCGGCGAGTATGAAGTCAGAGCGTATTTCGACTGGCCGAAAGGCGGCTTTACGGTTCGCGAACGGCTGTCGCTCTCGGTGAAGGCGACAGCCGCCGCTCCTTCGGAGCGTGACATCTACAACAACTGCAACACGGCCAGGGTTGTCAACAACCCTTCCGGCCCCCCGGCGCCCACTCGTTTTACTCTCGACCGCCCGCACCTTGTCACGTACATCAACACCTACCACTACTTCAATCAGGGGCAGCATCCGGAAACCATTGTCCTCGTCCATCAGGATGGAACGGTGTACGTCCCGTGGCGGACCAACGGGCTCCCCGGCCAGGGAGGAGTGTCGAACACATCATGTGAAGCGCCCCCGAACGTACAGCTGAAACCGGGGACGTACACAGTCCGCGACTCTCATCCGGCGACATGGTCCCAAAAATCACAGTCGAATGCACAAGGATTCGTCCTCGTAAAGGGGTGAACGACACTATAAACCTTTTTTTGGGGGCCGGAAGGCACGTCTCGATTTCGGCCCCCCCATTTCACTGAAGGAGGAGATACCATGCGGACTCTTTCCGCGGAAACCGGCTATTCACGGAGACTGGACGCGTTCTTCAAGCACCCTGCGGTCGACGCGGTCATGCTCGTCCTTATCTTGCTCTCGGTCGCCGTGGCGGCAGGGTCCCTGCTCTTCGACCATGAAGGACTCGAACATCTCAACCTCTACTTCTCGCTCCTCTTCTCGGTGGAATTGACGGCGCGCTACTTCACCTACGCCTCAAGCAAGCGCGAGTACTTCGCCGACTGGTGGATGGACTGGATCGCCACCATTCCGTGGGACGTTTTCCTCTTCTTCCTCTTCCCCGGGGGAGGCGCTTCGATGCTCCGCCTGCTCCGACTGCCCAGGATCTTCCGTCTGCTCCGCTTCCGCCACCTCAAGCGCTCCGACGCGGCGCGCTGGCTCTCCTACCGCTTTCGCCGCCTGATGGAGGTCTCCATCTTCCGACAGATTCTGACGATGCTCCTCGTTTCGTTCGTCTTCGTCTGGATCTTCACCGCCGTCCTGGACAGGTTGGGCGTGCAGTCGGACCACGGCGACAACTTCTGGTTCTCCGTCATCACGATGATCAGCTCCGACAGCATCTTCGAAGTCCAGAACCAGGAGATGCTGGTCAAGGTGCTCGTCCTCATTCTCTCGTTCATCGGAATCGTCCTCTTCAACGGCATCCTCATCGCCATTATCATCGGCAAGCTGATGGAACACCTCGACGACCTGAAACAGGGGCGCGGCGACGTGCGCGAACGGGGGCACATCATCCTGCTCGGCTGGAACGAGTGCATCCCGCACATCGTCAACGAGCTGGAGTCCTACTGCACAACGGAGCGGAAGCGCTTGATCAGGGTCGTGGTGATGCGGGAGCACCCTCCCGAATCCTCCGAGCAGATCGTCGAGTCGACGCCGCACGTCGAAGTGATCTCCCGTACGGGCAGTTTCCAGAACGCGCAGGCGCTCGAGCGCATCTCCGCGCACAAGGCATCGGCGGTGATCGTTCTCGGCGGACAGGCGGCCGACAGGAAGCTCTCGGAGCGGCTGAACGACCCCATCGTCACGCGGACGCTCGTCGCGCTGGAAACGCTGCTCGACAACAAGCCGAACGAGCGGCATTCTCCGGTGATCGTGCTGAACTACCTCGACCTGAGCAGAAGCTGCCATGTGACCGAGTTCCTGCGCCCGTTCGGGAACAGAGGCACGAAGGTCTTCTTCAACCCGCTCTTCTTCACCGGCAAGCTGATCGCGTCCATGTGCATCAACCCCTACGCGGAGGACATCTTCAACGAACTCCTCACTCCCGAGGGGAACGAATTCCACTTCGTCCGTCTGCCCCCGGGGGAGAGGATGCTCTGGCGCGACATGATGAACGCCTTTCCGAAATCGATTCCGGCGGGGTACCGGGACGCGTCGGGCGAGCTTCGGATGGTCCCGCGCCCGGATGAAGAGGTTCCCGAGTCCGGGGAAGTCGTCGTCCTCAGCGAGGACTCCTACGACGCTTCGATCTTCGTTCCCCCGCCCTCCGGAAGAACGCCGGATGCCCGTACTCCGTCGCCCCGCTGCAAAGACGTCCTCCCCTCCGGGATGCTCGTCATCGTCGGCGTCAATCCGCAACTTCCGTTCATCGTGGAGGAGACAAGCTCGCTCGGCATGACGGTGCATATCGTCGACAACCAGACGAAGGAAGAGTTCTCGGCTTGGTACGCCGAATACTCCAGGACGCCGCTCCCGGAGGCCGTCGTCTTCCGCGAATGCCGCTTCCGCTCCGAGGAGGAGGTATGCGCCGCCATCGACATTGCAGCCGCCGACAGGGTCATTCTTCTTGCCGACGGACACCTGCTCGACGCCGCCACACCCGACCAAATCGACGCGGAGACCATCTCGAAGCTGCTGATGCTCAGCCAACTGATCGAAGAGCAAGGGCGGGAGCACATCCATCTGATTGTCGAGACGCTCACCGTCGATTCCGAGGTGGTGGTGCGCAACATCAGAAACTGCTCCAACGTCATCGGCCCGCTGACCATCGGCCGCCTGCTGACCACCTTCACCCTCCAGCCAGAATTCGAAGCGCTCTTCCGCACGATCATCCAGTACGGAGAGATCGACATCGCGTGCCGCCCGGCGAAAGGCGCCATCCCCGGCTGGAAGCCGGGCGAAACCACCTTCGCCGATCTGCTCGCAGGCTCGCGCAACAGCTGCATTCCGTTGGGGTGGGTCAAACTCCCCGAGGAGGGGGCTGCCGAGGAAACAACGATGCGCCGCGCCGCGCCCAAGGTGGAGCTGAACCCGCCGAAAAGTGCGATTGTTCCGGAGAGATCGGAGATCGTTTTTTTGCACCGCCAGGGAGAGGAAACGCGCCGCACGCAGCATGAGTAAAACGGGAGTATAATGAAACGTTGTCGCTTGCCGAGGCTTCCGGCGCCGCTCAAGCGGGCTTCTCTCGGGAGTGAAAAGGTGTCCGTCGAATATCCTTGCGCTACTGTTTCGGGGCAAAAAAATTGGAGGCTTTCTATGAACGCAACGATCGTCATCAGAAACGAAAAAGAGGCTGATTATAAAGTTGTCGAAGAGATAACAAGGAAGTCTTTTTGGAATTTATACGTACCGGGGTGTACGGAGCACTATTTAGTCCATGTCATGCGGCCCCACAAGGACTTTCTGGCGGAGTTGGATTTTGTGATCGAAGTCGACGGTCGAATCATCGGGAACATCATGTATACCAAAACACGGCTCGTCGACGAATCCGGAGAAGAAAAGAACATCCTCACCTTCGGCCCGGTGTGCATTGTGCCCGAGTATCAAAGAAAAGGGTACGGGAAAAAACTCATGGAGCACTCCTTCGAACACGCGATCGAACTTGGGTACGACGTGATCGTCATCTTCGGCAACCCCAACAATTACGTCAGCCGCGGTTTCAAGAGCTGCAAAAAGTTCAACGTCTGTCTCGGGAACGGAACATTCCCCGCGGCGATGATGGTAAAAGAACTGAAACCGGGCGTCCTGGACGGAAGAAAGTGGACGTACCATCAAAGCCCCGTGTTCGAGATAGACGAACACGAAGCCGCACGCTTCGACGAGAGCTTGGAGCCCTGGGAGAAAAAGCACGAACCGAGTCAGGAAGAGTTTTACATTCATTGCCATTCCGTTATGCAGTGACTGAACTTTTGCGGCATAGTGCACCGTCGCTTTGCTTCCGGACGTCGCGGCAGGCGTTTCAACGTGTTGATAAAGAGGGCGGATAACGGTAGTATGATGAGGAGCATATCCCTCGCTGTGGAGTCTTCCTCCGCCGGCCGGACGATGCTCCATCCCGCAAGGAACGAAAAAAACGCCGAAAGGAGTGAGCGAGTATGCTGCAAACCGTCTTGCCGCTTGTGGACCACGGAAAGATCGGTCTTTCGCCCGCGCCGTGGACGATGCACGAGTTCTTCGCCGGAAGCGGTCTGGTCGCCTACGGCCTGAAGGGCATGTTCGCTCCCCTTTGGGCGAACGATATCTGCCCGCAGAAGGCGAGCGTCTACGAGGCGAATTTCGGTTCGGAGCATTTCCTCCTGAACGACATCAAGAACGTCCGCGGCGCCGACCTGTCGTTCGCGCACCTGTCATGGGCGAGCTTCCCCTGTCAGGACCTGTCGCTGGCGGGCGCGATAGGCGGCATCGAAGCCTGCCGCAGCGGCCTTGTCTGGGAGTGGCTCCGTATCCTCGACGAGATGCCCGCGAAGCCTCGCGTTCTGCTGGTCGAAAACGTCTCCGGGCTTCTCTCCGCAGGAAGCGGCGCACACTACAGGAAACTGCATTCGGCGCTCGTCGACAGAGGGTACGACTGCGGAGCGATCATGCTGGACGCGTCCCGTTTCGTGCCGCAGTCGCGCCCCAGGGTGTTCGTCATCGCCGTCGAGCGCGGACGCCGCATTCCGGAGGAGCTTGTCGGTTCCGCTCCGTGCTGGCTGCACAACAAGGCGGCCGCGGAGCTGGGCAAGACGCTGCCAGGCTGGATATGGTGGCGTTCGGAAGAGCCTCCGAAGCGCCGTACGCGACTGGAGGACATCCTCGAACCGGACGTTCCGTTCGACAAGGACGACGTCCTTCGACTGATTCCGGAGAGGCACAGGGAAAAGCTCGACGAACACGCCACGGTCTACGCGACCGGGTACAGGAGGACCCGCCAGGGGCGACAGCGGCTCGAGCTCCGTTTCGACGGCATCGCCGGGTGCTTGAGGACGCCGGAGGGCGGGAGCAGCAAGCAGTTCTTGGTGGTCAAAAAAGACGGCGAGGTGCATGCGCGGCTGCTCACCGTCCGCGAAACCGCCCGCCTGATGGGCGCACCCGACAGCTTCAGGCTTCCCGGTAGCGCCAACGACGGATACAAGGCCATGGGCGACGCCGTGGCGCTTCCCGTCGCGCGCTTCATCGGCGAACGCTTTTTGCTGAAGATAGCGGAGGCGGCGTACGATGACGCAGAGAAAATCAGAACCTTAAAAAGACCCAAATTGTTACTTGTTTGACTTAGCCACGATATGGCACTGCCGATGGAACGACCGAGACACTTGGATAGCCGTTGTTGGCCAAAAACACCTTCACGCTATCAATTGTTATTGCTTGATTAGCGGTTGGTCCAACTCGAACTTCAACAATTGGCAATAGATTAGAACCACTATGTTTCCGGAAACTCTCGTCATACAAATCGGAACTACAAATATACGGAATAATTCTACCTCCATTAACTCTGTGTTTTACACTTCCAAAATGCTTAGTATGGTTTCCAGAAACCACCAAACGAATTTCTTGTTCTGCAGCAAATGCGGCGTGTTTAAAAAGCATAAACTCAAGCGATAACGAACTTGCTAGTTCCTGAGCCCAATTCTCTTCATTAACAGGATATCCGTAGGCTAAATCCCTTCGAAATTCTATTGAATACTTCGCAATAGTCCGCAGAAGGTATTTACATTTGACCATATCCTCATAAATTACTTTTTGTGGCACCATAATAGGCATCACTGAAAAATGGCTCAGCCCAGAACACAGATTATTTTGAAAGACAACAACCACAGCATCGTTACTATTTGCGTAACCTCTCCATTGTTCTAAGCTGTCAGTTAAACTTGAAAATGAACAGACATAATATGTTTCATTTGGGCTCCTTGTTAAATAATCAACAGTTTTTTTCAGAATTGAAACAAAATATTTTCGGCGCGGTCGAGAAGCCGCTCGCAAAAGCAACTCAGTAGCTATCCGACAACCATTTTTATACTCTTCTGTGTCATTTAAAAAACGGAAGTCAGAAAGCCAAAAACCGCCAGACTCTACTATACCCACCAAACCTTTCAGATTTGTGTAGTGCGCCAGCAAGAATCCATCACAGGCAAAACAATCACAATAACGCAGCTTATACCCATTCACATCAAAACGTGCTCTAAGAAATCCAAAATGACATGAATCAGCAGAAAGAGTATTCATTTTTAGTCAACATAAGATCGAAAAGCGCGCAAGGTTTGCCATTTTTGCACGAATGAGAACTTCTTCTTTTCAACATCATCCCCTCCTAAGTCCAAAAAGTTCCAACACGCTTAACGCTCATAAATAAATAAAACCCAACAACACATTTAACACACAACAAACAAAACCTACTTTTCCCTTTATCATCTTAAAAACACATCATATTATTGCTTTTAGTAATAATTACTAGCTTCGCTATCCTCAATCCAGTTTCAACGACAGCTACTATTTCGCATCAAAAATTCTCCAACCTTCCATTTCCACACCATTTCTACCACACCCCGCACAATTCGGCAAGCTTTTCAATCTATTGATAAACAGGCCGGATGAATGTACTATTGGGAAGCGGCATGTCGCCGACGGCTGTTTTCTTCGGGCAGGCTTTTTCCCCCGCAAGGAATGCGTCGATTTCTTGATACAGGAGGGGTTGCGATGGCGGTTAATCCTGATCTGGGCAAGTTCATCCCCGTGCGCACCGAGGACCTCGTGGACGTTTTGTGCGAGGAGGAGACCCTTTCGGCGGAGGACAGGGAGAAGCTCCGCCGCGTCGCCGAACTGGTCGAGGCGACGTACCACTACGATTTTCACGGCACGCTGAAGGAAGCGCGGGGGGCCTACCACATCTTCAACCCCGACGCCGACACGCTGAAGATCTGCCCGCCCGGCGAAAGCATGGACGCCCGCTTCGACAGCATGGTGAAGGCGCTGGAAGAAATCCTCGTGGCGGCGAACTACCGCGAGTTCCCCATCGCCGAGCTGAACGCGCTGATGACGAAGGCGGCCCCCAGGGGGCTGAACGTTAAGGTCAACCTCGAAAACTACGAGAAAATCATGATCTATCGAAGAGGGACGAAACAGGTTCCCAAGCCGAAGGAGCCGCTCTCCTGGTGGAAGTCGCTCCGGAAGAAGGACGCGCCCGCCGCGCCGGAGATGGAGGAGATGATCCAGCGCCTGCTCATCCTGATCAAGCTGAAGAGCCAGGAGGACATGGAACAGTTCTACGACACCTTCATCAAGACCGCCGGGGAGACCGAGAGAGAGCGGGAGCGCCGCATGACCCGCGAGGCGGTGCTCGGAAAGAAGGAGAAAGAGCCGGAGCCGAAGAAGGGCAACGGCGGGCCGAAGGTGCCCACGATCTTCCTGAAGGTTTTCAAGAACGTCCCGGCATCGACGCTGCAGACGCTCTTCCCGGACGTGACCATCCAGATGACCCTGATGGACAAGGGGAAGATCGTTTTGCCGATCATCGCGGGCTTTTTGAGCGTGGTGAACCGCGTCGTTCCGGCGCTGCTCGTCGTCGGCACGCTGATCGCCGCGATCGTCGCCGGACGGAACATCGACTGGGCGCACTTCAAGGAGCAGCTCTTCCCGATCCTCGCGGCCTTCTCCATCGTGGGAACGATCACCTTCAAGGTGTTCACGAAGTACAAGCTCACAAAGGAGAAGCACCAGGCGAAGCTGATGAAGACGCTCTACTTCCACAACCTGGACAACAACGCCGGCGTTTTCGACTTCCTCGTCCACGAGGCGGAGGAAGAAGAGTGCAAAGAGGCGCTGCTCGCCTACTACTTCCTTCTGGCCGAACGGAACGCGAACGGGGAACCGTTCACGGAGGAGGAGCTGGACGACCGCATCGAACAGTGGATCGAAGAGAAGTTCGGCGTGCATCTCGACTTCGAGGTGGACGACGCGCTCCGCAAGCTGGAGGACAAGAAACTTCTCGTGAAGGAGGGCGACCGCTACCTCGTCCCGTCGATCGACGACACGTTGGTGAAGCTCGACGAGCTGTGGGACACCATCTTCATGTACAGCAACGAGGCGGAGGGGAACGCGTAAGAAGCGAGGCCCTCGAATACACGAACAGCCGGGGAGCGGTCCGCCGCCCTCCGGCTGTTTTTCACTCGCGCTTGCGCACGCCGTTTCGCTCTCGCCGCCTGCGGTCGCGCCTCAGGGCGTGCCGTCCGCGTTGTGCTGAGCCCCTCTCCCCCGTGCTCGCCGCAACGCATGCGATCACATCGCAGGACTCCCGTCCGCAAAGGGCGGAGGTCTCTCTTCTCCGGCGGAGAAAATCAGGCCGCCCTTCCCCGCCGCCGCGCCCTGAAACGGAGCAGCTCGCCGACGAGCAGCACCGGCGACGTGCCGACGATGATCAGCAGCCAGTCGGCGAGGCTCAGCGGCACCGTCCTGAAGACCTTCCCGCCGAACTGCACCATCAGAATCTGCCCCGCGAGGACGAGCAGGACGATGGCCGCGAACCATCTGTTCTCCGTCAGACCACTGAAGGCCGAGGTTTCGAGGCCGAGGCAGCGCGCGTTGAAGAGGTTCCAGATCTGGAGCATCACGAAGACGCAGAAGAAAACGGTCAGCTCGTACGGAGAGACGCCGTCGCCGCGGATCAGCAGCAGCATGGAGGCGAGGACGGCCACGAAGAAGATTCCGTAGCCGAAGATCCCTCTGGCCATCCCCGGCGTGACGATGAAGGCCTCCGGGTTCCTCGGACCGTTCTTCATCACCTCGGCGTGCGGCGGTTCCGTCGCCAGGGCGAGCGCCGCGAAGGTGTCCATGATCAGGTTGACCCAGAGCATCTGGATCACCGTCAGGGGCAGCTCGATTCCGACCACGGGGCCGAGCAGCACGATCAGGAGCGCCGTCACGTTCACCGTGAGCTGAAAGAGCAGGAAGCGCTGGATATTCTGGTAGAGCGCCCTCCCCCACAGAATCGCGTTCACGATGCCGGCGAACGAGTCGTCGAGCAGCACGATGTCGCTCGCCTCCTTCGCCACGGCGGTTCCGCGCTTCCCCATCGAGAGACCGACGTTCGCATGGTTCAGCGCCGGGGCGTCGTTCGTCCCGTCGCCCGTGACCGCGACGACCTCCCCCTTCTCCTGCAGCGCCTTCACCAGCTTCAGCTTGTGCGAGGGCCGCGCCCGCGAGAGGACTTTCAGCTCGTCGAGCAGCCGCGTCCGCGTCTCAGGAGCGTCGACCATCGACTCGAACTCGTCCCCCGTGAGCATGGCGAACTCCGCCTCCGGACCGTCGCCGACCAGCCCTATCTGCCGGCCGATCTCGCGCGCCGTCTCCCTGTTGTCGCCGGTGACGATCTTCACGGCGATACCCGCCCCCGCGCAGGCGCGGATGGCGTCGGGAACGTCGTCGCGCACCGGGTCCGCAATGGCGGCGAAGCCGAGCCACGTCAGCCCGTTCATCATCTCTTCGACGGACGCTTCCTTCCCCTCGGAAATCCCGCGTCGGAGGGCGAAGCCGAGGGCCCGCATCCCGCGCGCCTGGAAGGACCGTATGGAGGCGAGAATCTCCTCCTTCACCCCGCCCGTCAGCGCCTCTTCGCCGGACTGCGAAAGTATCGAGGCGCACTTTTCGAGCAGAATCTCGGGCGCACCCTTCGCGTGGAGTACGAGTCCGCCGTCGCGCCCGCGTCCGAAGGTGGCCATGTACTTGCGCTCGGTGGAGAAGGTGAGCTGGTCCAGCACGTCGAACGAGTCGCGCAGCGCCTTGTAGTCCTCCCCCCGCCCGTCGAGCCAGAGCAGCAGCGCTCCCTCCGTGGGGTTCCCCAGCGCTTCCGTCTCCCCTCCCGACTTCGAGAGGTTCGCCGTCGAGTTCGCCGCCATCGCCTCGTGGAGGAATTCCGGAGAGGCGGTCAGCGAGGGGACGCGCGTCTCGTGGACGTGCATCGCGTTCTTCGTCAGCGTGCCGGTCTTGTCGGTGCAGATCACTGTCGCGGCGCCGATGGTCTCGCAGGCGTGCATCTTGCGCACCAGATTGTTCGAGGCGGTCATCTTCCGCATGCTGTAGGCGAGCGAAAGCGTGACGCTCATCGCCAGCCCCTCGGGGACGGCGACCACGATCAGCGTGATGGAGATCATGAAGAACTGGAGAAAGCGCCTCCCGGCGTCCGCGTCCAGAAAATCGGCAGGAGACGAGGGGAGCGCGCCCAGCCCCCACGCCGCGCCCGAAGCGAGCGCGAAAAAGGCGCTGCCGTAGAGCAGCGGCTTCAGCCATGCCGCAAGCCCCTCCCGTTGCAGCCACTCCGGGCGCGTTCGCGGACGGCCCGCGACGTCGAAGAAGTCGTAGGCGATCGGCAGCCAGACGCGGACCAGCACGGCGAGCACCGAGACGATCAGGATCGATGTGAAGATCCACTGCCCCCGCTCCATGACGATCTCGCCGGAGAGCGCGGCGTGGACGCTCAGCGCGACGAAGAGCAGCGCCGCGACGCCGAACCCGACGACGCCGATCACCTTGCTCAGTCCGTCGAGCTGGCGGCTCAGCGGCGTGCGCTCCTCGGAGACCGCCGCAGCCTCCCTGGCCGTCTTTCCGATCTCCGTGGCGTCGCCGACGCTCTCGATGCGAAAGACCCCGTGTCCGTCCTGCACCATCGTCCCCCTGTACACGCGGTGCGGCGGGTAGGTGGCCTCCTTGCGTTTTTCCGCGCCCCTCGGGTCGTCCTCGCCGAACTTGGAGACGGCCTTCGACTCCCCGGTGAGCGTCGATTCGTCGACCTGCAAGGCGACGGCCTCCTCGACGACGGCGTCGGCGGGAACCTCCTCCCCCGTCTCCAGCAACAGGATATCCGCCACCACAAGCTCCTTCTTCGGCACGCTCCGGTACTCGCCGTCCCGGATCACCTTGAACTCGACGTCGTCGTTCACCTTGTTGAGGATGTCGAACTCCTTCCCCGCCTTGTACTCGTTGACGAAGGCCATGGTGGTGGCGAGGAAGATCGCCACGACGATGCCCACGGCCTCCACGTACTCGTTGTGCGCGAGCCCAACCAGAAAGGCGATGCCCGCCGCGATCAGCAGAATCCTGATCACCGGATCGTCGTACTTCTCCAGGTACAGCTTCCACCAGGGCTCCCGCACCGGCGGCGTAAGCACGTTTTCGCCGTGCGTTCTCCTGCTCTCCAGAACCTCTTGCGAGGTCAAGCCTTTGAACTGTTTCTGCATACCGCACCTCCGATTATCCACGCGGACGGTCGACGAGGGCCGTCTTCCCGAATTCCTGCGCAACTGCTCCATTATACGCTTTCAGGGCGTGCTATACTTTCAGCGCGGACGCACCCCGCAGCGGGACGTCCGCGCTGAAAAGCCGAGTACAGGAGGAGTTACGATGGAGGAACAAAAAGAGCCGGGCACGTTCATCCCCGTGCGCACCGACGACCTCGTGCGGGCTCTGTGCGAAGAGAGAACGCTCTCCGGGGAAGAGCGGGAGAAGTTCAGAAAAGTAGCGGCGCTCGTCGAGGCGCTCTATCACTACGACTTTCACGACGCGCTGAAAGAGGCGCGGGGAACCTACCACTTCTTCAACCCGGACGCCGACACGCTGAAACGCTACGCGCCGGACACCGACGCCGACAAGAAGTTCGACGCGATGGTAGCGGCGCTCGAAAAAATCCTCGTCGCCGCGAACTACAGGGAGTTCCCCCTCGACGAACTCGACGCGCTGATGACGCAGGCCGCGCCCGAGGGGCTCGACGTGCGGGTCGACCTCGGCGGATACGAGAAGATCATGATCTACCGCAGGGGGTCGAAGCGGGCTCCGAAGACGAAGCCCCCGCTCTCCCGGCTGGGTCTTTTCCGGAAGAAGGCGGCGACGCCGGAGACCGAAGAAATCATCCAGCGCCTTCTGATCCTGATCAAGCTGAAGAGCGGCGAGAATATGGAGCAGTTCTCCAACTCCTTCATCGAAACCGCCGGCGAGACCGAGCGGCAGCGCGCGCGCCGCATGGCCGGAGAGGCCGTCTTCGGCAAGAAGCGGGCGAAAAGGTCCGACGCCGCCTCGGGGGCGCCCGCCATCTTCCTGAAGGTCTTCAAGAACGTGCCCGTCTCCGCGCTGGAAACGCTCTTCCCGGACGTGACCGTCCGGATGACGCTGCTCGACAAGGGGTTGATCCTCCTCCCCCTGCTCGGCGGGCTGCTCGGCGTGGTGAACCGCGTCGTTCCCGCGTTGCTCGTCATCGGCACGATCATCGCCGCGCTGGTCGCCGGGCGCGCGGTCGACTGGGGGGAGTTCCGGAACCATCTTTTCCCCATTCTCACCGCGTTCTCCGTCGTCGGCGTGATCGCCTTCAAGGTCTTCTCCAAGTACAGAATCACGAAGGAAAAGCACCAGGCGAAGCTGATGAAGACGCTCTACTTCCACAACCTGGACAACAACGCCGGGGTCTTCGACTTCCTCGTGCAGGAAGCCGAGGAGGAGGAGTGCAAGGAGGCGCTGTTGGCCTACTACTTCCTGTTGACGGAGCGGAACGCGAACGGAGAGCCGTTCACCGAAGAAGAGCTGGACCGCCGCATAGAGCGGTGGATGGAGGAACGCTTCGGCATGACGCTCGATTTCGAGGTGGACGACGCCCTCCGCAAGCTGGAGGAGAAGAAGCTCCTCCTAAAGGACGGCGACCGCTATCTCGTGCCGCCGATCGACGAGACGCTGGTCACGCTCGACTCGCTGTGGGACGGCGTGTTCGAGTACAGCAACGCGAGGAGCCGGTAACCGGATAGTTTCTCCTGACCTGACCGTAGCCCGTCGAAGAGACAGGTGGTTTTTCACGCTATATTAATGTATTGAGGGAGGCCCCACATGCTAAAGAACAGCGAGTTCTTGTCCAAAGACGGAGAAGTCTATGCCCTTTGGGAACAAGCCGTCCCTATTCTCTCGGATATGGCGGAAGGCCGCAACGTGGGCGAGGAGAGAGAGGAAGCGCTCTGGTCCCTGATCGACGTTCTAACGGACCTGATGGAAGGCAATGATGTCGGAAGCGCGTGCAGGAAAGCAATCTTGGAGAAAGCGTTCCGCTATTTTGAAAAAGATTGCCACGGAATATTTGAACCGCTCATCGAGCTGCTCTTATCGTCATGCGTGGATAAGGAGGACTTCGAGCTGCTTGGCGAGTTGCTCAAAACAATCGGTGAATCCCTTCCTGAATGGTGCGATCCTTCTTTTATGACGGAACTCTACAAGAAGCTCGGCGACAAAGAGTCGTATCTTGCTGACCGTTCGAAGACACTGTGCTACGCCGTCGACTATCTCGATCTTGCAAAATTCCACCGCGACGAGGGGAACTGGGACGAGGCCATGAGCGTCGCGGAACGTGGACTCGCCACAGCTAAGGGCTCTCTATGGAAGCTTCGCTCTTTCGTCATAGAAAGACTGGACGAGACAGGGGAAACCGCGAGAGCTGCCGCACTTCGATTCGAACAGTTCATCGAATCGCTCTCTTGGGAATCATTAATGGAGTTTTTCGCCGCGTGCCCGGAAGAGGAGCGTCCCGCCTATGAAAAACGGATCGCGGAGACGATAAAAAAAGCTGAACCGGAAACGAGAATCCGGTACTTCATCTTTCGTCGGGATTTCAAAGAAGCTCTTCGGGTATTCCAGAGGCACGGGCGGTCGATGATCTGGAGAGACGACGAATTTTCGGCGGCCGAAGAACTCGAGGAGCATTTTCCGAGACAGATGTACGAGTGCTGCATGGAGAGCATGGGGAACCTGTACGCCGACGCCGGCGGAAACGAGTACGAGCGCAGGGCGCGGATGATGGCCGCCGTGCGGCGAATTCTGACGATGCACCTGGGACAGGAAAAGCAATGGCTGGAATTCGCCCGAACGGTAAAAAAACGGAACGCCAGACGGCCGGCTCTTCAGGAAGAGTTCGCTCGGTGGGTTCCGGGCTGGGAGGAACTCTAGAGATCAACGACGCGAAGGGCGTTCGCGCTCTTCGCGTCTCTCGGGTGTTTACGACCGTAGGAGATTTTTCAAGGCGGCGTGTACCTTCTCGCGCGACTTCGGATTGATCGCGTAGTATCGTTTGAACTCCTCCCCCAGAAGCGAGAGGATACGCAGGGCTTGGTTGTCCGGCTCCGACATGCTCACCGCGCTCTCCTTTCCGGCGGTCGCAACGATGATCGAAATGCGGTTGAAGAGACTGAATAAATCTTTCAATCCTGGGTTTTTTACGACCGTCCCTCTGGAATCCAGAAGTTTTTTACCGCTTTCCGAGAGCACTCTTCTCAGCTCGCTCTCCCCGAAATTGTAGAGAGCGAGGGCGACCAACAGCAGAAAGACTATCCCGCCAACCTGCTGCTCGGTCTCCAGGCATCCCGGGTTATCGAAGAAGAGCCGTCTTCCCGTGAGGAATCGCATACCTCTCGCGAAGCGCCACTGCCGATTGTACAACGCGAGAAGTTCCTCTGCGCAGGGAGCGCCCGTGCCGAGGGCGTTGGTGGCGAGAATGAACCGTCCGAGTTTCGAGCGTATGATTTCCTCCGCGTCGCAATGAAGGTTCAGCTCGCACTCCAGACGATAGACCGTCTCGGAGTCTTCGGATTTGCTCCCTTTCTTCTTCCGCTTCGATACGGCATTCACGCCGAACAAGCCTTCTATCTCCGGATATTCTGAAAAAAAATCGTTGGACGCTGCCAGCGCGTCTTCATCCGTGGAAAAATCCACCTTGCAGAGCTTCGCGGCCGCTTTTTGAATTTCGCGCAGCCTCTTCTCCATAATCCTGTCCATCGATTTCGCGGCCTGCTTCTCCGCGGCGGCTTCGGACTCGACAAGAATCCAGCGGTGTTCTTCGTTTCCGCAGGCGACAAGAGTTTCCAGCAAGGAGCAGTCGGGATCGGACGATGGAAGAAGCGCGTCGTTGGTATTCATCAGTCTCCCCGCCTCTTCCACTTTTTCCGGGACGCGGGCGAGCCATGTGTACGCGATATCGCCGAAACGCGCCGAGGTATAATAAGAAGCGTCGGCCATTCCGAAGAGCATGTTGTTCCTTTGGGTCGAGAGGGATCGCGCAGCCAGATCGAGAGTGCCGACATAATATGCGGGCCTTGTATAGTCGCAATAATCGCAAAACGGCATCATGAAGAGGGGCGCTCCGCTTCCGTCGACCGCCATTCTAAAACTATACCGCCGAGAGATCGCATCCGTCAAGAAAGCGATCTCCTCCGCTTCCAACGATGCCTCCTCGGACGGGATAATTTCCAGAGCAACGCCGGCCTCTTGCATCGAGACTAAAAAGTTGACCACACTGCCGTGAAGATTGATGTGCTGCGGAAGCAGGGGCAGCAGACACTCTCCGGCGAACTCGTTGTACAGCCGTTGCACACCGTACTCGCCGATGGCCTGAAGAAGCGCTCCTATCCTTTCGTCGTTCATCTGTTCGCGTCGGACCTCGGGACCGAGCAAGAGTTCAATCGGCAGAGCCCCGAACACCTCGCCGCCCAAGCGGAGGCTTAAATACTCTGACTTCAGCATTTGGATGACCAGGCCCTTGGCAAGGTGTCCGAACGACGCTTTCCCTTCAGCAGCCCCCGGCAGATGCCTGTCGATAAACTCGACTAAACCAAGCCGGTCGGCGAATGCCGCCACCAGACCACAGTGCCCCATCTCAAAAGTCCCGGAGATGTAGATATCGCTTATTTTCAAAGATTTCCGCCCCCCCCCCGCATACAGTGAATTCGAAATCGGATTCAACGAGACCCAAGATACCACTTGGAAGCGCATGCTACAAGAAGGAGACAAACATCTCTCGGCGCCGGGGCGTCGGGGAGGCACTCCGCTCATGTTTTTTAAACAACGGATTTCTGATTCAGCGAGTACAGCGACCGAATCTTTTTTCAATATCGCACTCCGAATACTCCGGCACGCGAGGAGGACACGGGGCGCCATACTCCTCCATGATGCGAAACAGAGCTTTTCGGCTCGCTAGGACGCTTGCCTTCTTCCACCAGTCCCTTTCCTCTCACTCCGTACGGCTCATCTTCACAGGGCCGATCGAGCATTGCTGCGAAAACTCTTGCTATTGCCGCATCCGGAAAAGAGGGGTGGGAAAAACCACCTCTCTTTTTTCCTGCGCCGCAGTTTTACAATACGCGTACCGGAGGAACGCTTGGATACTCCGGTTGTTGGCGTGCAAGGGAAAAGGCGGTCGAAGGGTGCGCCGGAAGGGCCGCTCCCGCGATTCGGAGATGACAAAGGAGATGATCGTATGCGTTCCGCTCTGCTACCAGTGAACAGACGATGTTTGTGCTTTCTTGTGTGCTTTCTTGTGCTCTTTCTCGCGTTCTTCCTCGTATCGGCCTCCGAAGGGGCCGTCCTCTATGTCAACACAGGCGCCGTAGGAGCGAACAACGGCGCCTCGTGGACCGACGCCTTCAGAAGCCTGCAGGATGCGTTGAGCGCGGCCGTCTCCGGCGACGAAATCTGGGTGGCCGCCGGAATCTACAGACCGACGACCGGATTCGACCGTTCCATATCGTTCGTGCTGAAGAACGGCGTCGCGCTCTACGGAGGTTTCGCGGGAACGGAGACGTCGAGAGAGCAACGGAAGTGGGACGCGAACGAAACCGTGCTGTCGGGGTACATCGGCGTTCCCGGATCGGCCGCGGACAACAGCTACCACGTGGTGGTCGCCGACGGAACGAACAGCAGCGCCGTTCTCGACGGATTCACCATCACCGGAGGGAACGCGAACGGGGCGACGGACGCGTTCAAGCGGGGCGGCGGGATGCATAACGACGGGGGGAGCCCGACGGTGCGGAATTGCAGTTTCGTCTCCAACCGCGCCGACAAGTACGGCGGCGGAATCTACAACTACAACGGAAGCCCCGAGATCACGAACTGCATCATTTCGGAGAACAGCTCCGGAGAGTACGGCGGCGGGATGCACATCTGGTGGGACGCATCCTCGCCCGTGCTGACGAACTGCACCTTCATCTCCAACGTCGCCTACTGGGGAGGAGGCGTTTGCAACTACCTCAGCGGATCGCCGAAGTTTATCGAATGCGTCTTCGAGCAGAATTTCGCCTCCGGGTACGGGGGCGGGATGTACAACGAAAACGGCGGGCCGGAGGTGATCCGCTCCGTCTTCTCATGGAACCACGCGACTCTCGACGGGGGCGGCATGCTCACCAAGGGCGGCGTCGCGAAAAAAGTCGAAGACTGCACTTTCTCGCAGAACAGCGCCGGAAACAACGGAGGCGCCATGTACAATCAGTACGTCTTCAGCGGGCTTTCCGTCGCGAACTCGACCTTCTTCGGCAACATCGCGGGAATCGGCGGCGGCATGTACAACTGGGCCTCCAGCAACCCCCTCGTCGTCAACTGCACGTTCTCGGCGAACGCGGCGACGACCGGCGGCGGTATGTTTACCTCGAACGGCGCCAGTCCGACGATGATGAACTGCACCTTCGCGGGAAACAGAGCGGACTTCGGAGGGCGAGCGCTGCACGTCAGGCAATCGAGCAATCCCGTGGCCACGAACACCATCTTCTGGGGGAACGGTTCGGCCTTCGGACAGATTCAGATCGAAAACACCGCGACGCTCACCGCGACCTACTCGATCACCGATCAGCCCGGCGCCGGGAACATCACGGGCGATCCTCTGCTGGGAGCCCTCGCGGACAACGGCGGCCCCACGAGAACGCACGCGCTTCTCGCCGGCAGCGCCGCGGTGAACGCAGGAACGTCGACCGGCGCTCCGGCGACGGACCAGCGCGGAGTGGCACGCCCCCAAGGCGCGGGCGTGGACATCGGCGCCTTTGAACAGGGCGGCGCAACTCCTGTTCCAGTTCCTGGCCCGTCCGGCAGCGGAGGCGGGTGCAGCGTCGGATTCTCTCCGTGGGCGCTGCTGCTCATCCTGCCTCTGGCGTTCGCGACGCGCCGGTAGCGATCAGTTGAATGCACAAGAGGGCGACGAAAGCCGCCCTCTTGTGCATCGACCCAAGATTTGATCAAAAAGAAGCAGGTTTCGCAACACTCATTTCAACGGATCAGAAACTCCAAAGGAATCCCCAGCTCTTTGTGCAAATTGCGCACCATACGCAAGGAAAGCCCCCGTTTCCGGTTCAGCACTTCGTAGACTCTGTTCAGCCTCCCGATGCAGGGGACGAGATCGACTGGAGTCAACCCCTTCCGCTCCATCGCAAACCGGACCGCTTCCACAGGATCGACCGGAGGCATAGGAAAAGTGCGCGCCTCGTAGACCTCGACAAGAGTCGTCAGCACATCGAGCCGGTCCCCCTCCGGCGTATCGGGCTCCGCATCCATAAGGGCCTCGATCTCGCGAAGCGCCTCCTCATAATCATCGGTTGTTTTAATCGGTCGAATCTCCCGCGTCGCGATCATTTCTCCACACCCCCTATACTTCTGAAGCGTCGATACGGTCGTAGGCCTCATGCGTCCCGATGAAGCGAATGTAGACTACCCCGTATCCATAGTTTATCTTTACCACTAAACGGTATTTATTTCCTGCTATGTTGAAAACTGCCCGACCGGATTTCAAGATACTTGCGCTTCTAAAGTCTCTCTTCACATCCGCCGGAGATGCCCAGCGTACGCTTTTATCAAAAGAGTACCATTGAGCTAATGGCGTTCCGGCGTCATGGAATTCGCTTTGTTCATAGAAAGCCTTCAATGTTGAGAGCGCAATGATCCTCATAGAGATATATTAGTCCCATTTCGGGATTTAGGCAAGAAGATTCTTTTGGCCTGCTCTCATCAGTTCGACGAAAATACCCCTACAAGGCATATCTTTCTCCCCGCTGCGGACTAATCATCGCCAGCCTCGCTGAAAACGACGGCGAACCGATCACTTCGCCGCGCGCCAGATCTCCCACACCACCCGCCGGACCTCCGGATCGACTTCGTAGTAGCGCTCGAACTCCTCTCCCAGAAGAGAGAGGATGCGGCGGGCCGACCCTTCCGTCGACTCGTTCATCCAGAGCAGGGACGAAACGCGCTTCTTTCCGTCCGCAGCCTTGAGGAGACAGGCAGAGTCGAAAAGATTGAACAACTCCTTCAGCGTCGGATGCTCCATGACTTTGCCTCTCCAGTCCAGCATAGGCTCGCCGCTCTGCGCGACTCTTCTTCGCAACTCGCTCTCCGAATGGTTGTAGAGCGCGAGGGTGAGCGTCAGCAGAAATGCCATGCCGCCGACCCGGGCGAAGCTCTCTACGCACTTATGATCGGACAGGTACATGATCTTCCCCATGAGGATGCGCATTCCGCGTGCGAAGCGCCCCTGCCGATTGTGCAGAGCGAGGATCCCGTCTGCCGAGGGCGCGTCCGCACCGACCGAATTTGTAGCCAGAACAAAACGTCTTTGCCTGCGGCGCATCATCTTTTCGGCATCCCGGCGCCGGCCGCTCTCACACTCCGCCTTATGACAGGATTGAGAATCCCCTGCTCCGATCTTCCGTTGTGGCTGGGAGAAAAGGTCGCCGCTTTCGGGCGTTCTTTTCCAGATATCGTCCAGAGGCGTACCGGAGACGGAGGAGATCGGTTCCTTGAAAGGATCCGCCGCAAAGGCAGTCTCCTCCGTCTCCCCCGATTCGACGAGAATCCATCGCTGCTCCGCGCCTCCGATGGTGACGGACGTTTCAAGCAACCGGAGGTTCGGGTCGGAGGAGGGAACGAGTTCCTCGTCGGTGTCGAGCAGGCATGCGGCTTTCGTGTTCTTTTCGGAAACTCGGGCGACCCATCGGAAGCTCTGCTCCTCCGGATTCATCTCCGAGTGAAAGGATGCGTCGCCCATATCGAAGAACATACCGTTCCTCAGTGCGGAGAGTTCGCCCGCAACCTTCCGGATGGCGTCCCCGTAAACGGGCCTTTTAAAGATGCAACAATCTTCGAGGGGGGACATGGAGAGCGGCGTTCCGTTCCCGTCCACCACGGTAGCGAAGGAGTACCCTTTCAGCAGCTTCTCGCAGCGATCCGCATATCTCGCATGCTCCTTGTAGTCAGACTCCGACGAGGCGAGTTGCAACACGAAATCGTCGTTCGCCACCTGACGGATACAAAAGTTCACCTTACCTCCGTGCAGATTGATCCCGTCGGGCAGCCGAGATAAAAGACACTCGCGGACGAACGCATCGTAGAGGGCGGAAGGACCGTAGTCGCCGACCGCCTGAAGGAAATCCCCGATCCTTCGTTCGTTCAGGTGAGAAGGCAGAACTCCGCGACCAAGAAGCTGGTGCGTGGGAAGACTGTTGAAAAAAAAGCCGCCGAATCCGATACGCTTGAACCGGGCATGAAGGATCTGGATAATCAGCCCCTTCGCGATCACTCCGAACGACGCGCCTTCTCTGCGAGGTTCCGGCAGATGCCTGTCGAGAAAGTCGACGATGCCTAACCGCTCCGCGAATGCGGCTACTACACCGCAGTTTTGGAACTCCACACCCCCGACGATACGAGCACCGCTTAGATTACCCATAAATTCCCGCCTCCATCGTGCATGAGAATCAAAATCGCACTGCGAAGAGCGCCTTCAGAACCGGACTTTTTTCCGTCCGCATCACGGGTGCTCTTGAAGATATCGGACATACGAATACAAACGCCGAGCATTTTTCCACGCATTAGCAATCAAGCACAAGGCGCACGCCTTCCTCAATCCGCTTCATGACTTCCTCTTCTACGGTTCCAAGTCTTCGGACGAGCCGATCCTTGGAGATAGTCAATATCTGTTCGCACTTGCAATACGACGGAGACGAAAGACCCGTACGGGGATGCGGTTCAAGCGGAATATGGAACGGGATGTCTCTTCCCTTGGTGCTGAGAGCACATACGATGGTGTTAGGGTATCTTGGATTGCTATTCGCAGCGTCCGTCTGGAGAACAAGTGTCGGGCGGCTTCCAGCCTGCTCCGATCCTCTCGACGGAGACCAATCCACAAGCCATATCTCCCCGCGGCGAGGACTATTCATCGTTGAGAATCTCCCTCTGCGCTTCGGAGGCGAATTCAACATCACCTTCGTCCGCTGCTTCGCTGAAAGCATCGTACAGAAGGCGTCGTTTCTCCTCTTCGATCATTTTCCTCGCACCCTCGACGAGAAAGGAGTTCATACTGACTTTCCTGCGGCGGGAGAGCCGCTGACACTCTCGATGCATTTCTTCCGGTATTCGCACAGTGACGGTTTTTTGCATGAAGCGTCCTCCTCTGCATGCATTTTTTACATCATTTTCCGTGCGTTTTATGATAGCACAAACAGATGAAAAGAGGTGCGGATCAATGCAAAAACTCTGCCGGTCTTTCTGTGCATTCCCAAGACTCGGAGTCCCTTCATTTTCCCTCAACGAGAGAGGGCGGCTTTTGCCGCCCTCTTTCGTCTTCCCTTCCTACTCGCCGCAGAGCCAGCCGAAGAAGCGGCTCCAGAAAAGCGGGTAGTTCGCCCACTCGACGAACTCCTTCGGCCCCCAGTGCGGGGCGCAGTCGGAGGCAAAGGCGGCCGTGCGCCCCTTGCCGACGAGGCGGACCGCCACGAAGGGGTCTTTGCCGGCCGAGGCCAGCAGGCGGCCTTCGGGGCGGAGCGTCGTCCGGTTGTACCCCAGAAAGTGCGGCCACGCACCGATTCCCTGCATCATCGGGTGCCCCTCCTCCGTGGTGACGGGGGTGATTCCCTCGGGCTTCTCCACCCTGTCGTCGACGTTCGCGATCTTGACGGGCAGTATCTCGTCGACGGCCGTGTCGGCATAGCGCGCCTTGCCGTCGATCCCCGCGAAGGAGAGGTAGCCGCCGATCATGGCGAAGCCGCCGCCCTGCTCGACGTACTCGCGGACGACCTCCAGTCTGTTCGGCATCACCTTGCTTCTGTTGAACGTGTCGCCCGAGAGCAGCAGCGAGTTGGCCCCTATGTCGGAGAGGGCGACCGCGCCGTACGCGGCAAGCTCCTTCGCCGTGAAGGGGAAGCCGTCCGCGACTTCGTGCCCCGGCAGATGCACGACCTCGAAGCCGTGCTTCTCCAGCGCTTCCTTCAGCCATCCGATGCCCGTTTCGTACTCGCAGCTCGTGAAGATGTCGAACCCCTTGATGTGGGAGATGTGCTTCACCCACGACTCTCCCGCGATCAGCACGCGCTTGTTCATGAACGCTCCTCCTTGTGACGCCCGCACCAGTCCAGAATAAGGCGGGCGTAGATTTCGATGTAGTCCAGATAGTCCTTCACTTCGACATACTCGTCGGGCGAGTGGCACTGCTCCAATCGTCCGGGCCCCGTGATCACCACGGGCATCTTGCCGATGTTCCGCAGCAGCCTGGCGTCGTTCCCCGCCGGGGAGCCGACCACGGGCGGCGCCTCTTTGCGCACGGACGCGATGCTCTCCTCGACGGCGAGCACGAAGGGGTGCTCCCGTTCCATCTCGAACGCGCCCCCCGCCTGGTAGACGGAGATCTCCGGCGGGTTGTCGCGCAGCCACGGGTCGCCCGCGGCGCGGAGGAGCAGGCGCTCCGTCACCTCTTTGACCACGGAGTCGTGGCTCATCGTCTCCGGATGGTAGTGGAGGCAGAGCTTGAAGACGCAGCGGTCCGGCACGGTCGAGCCCGCCGTTCCCCCTTCGATGACGCCGACGTTGAGATTGGGGGGAGGGAGAAGGGGGTGCTTGTAGCGCATCAGCCACTCGTGTTCGAGGTCGTTGAGCGCGCCCATCAGCAGAACCGCCTTCTCGATGGCGTTGACGCCCTTCCACTTGCTGCCCGAGTGCAACGCGACGCCGCGCACCTCCACCTTGAAGAAGACGAACCCCATGTGCGCCACGGTGACGGAGCCGTCCGACGGCTCGCAGACCACCGCCGCGTCCGCCCCGTGCCCCGCGAGCATCGCGGCGAGGGAACCGTTCCCCCCGCCCTCCTCGTCCACCACGGAGAGGATGCGCACGTCGCCGGGGAGCGGAATCCCCGCGTCCTGCAACAGCTTCACTCCGAGCACGGAGGCCAGCAGGCCGCCCTTCATGTCGCACGTCCCGAGCCCCCAGATCTTGCCGTCGCGCACCTGCGCGTCGAGCGGGTCGAAGCTCCACAGCTCTCTCGGGCCCGACGGCATGGTGTCGATATGGCCGTCGAAGAGGAGCGACCGCCCCTCCCCGCCCTTGAAACGGGCGATCAGGTTCCACCGGGAGAAGCCGTCGCCCGAGTAGACGTGGCCGGGGTTTCCCTCGCCGAAGCGCGCGAGCCCGTCCTGGATGATCTCCTCGGTCAGCGGTTCGCGGACGGTCTCCGCGCCCATCTCGCGCAGCAGCGCCTCCATCCAGAGCTGTCCCCGTTCCTCGCCGCCGCCCTCGAAGCCGTGGCCGATCACCGCGGTGTCCAGCGAGGCCAGCTCCAGCAGGCGCGCGACATACTCGTCCCGACGCAGGCGCAGCGTCTCTTTCAGCGTATCCGCCACAGAACTTCCCCCTTAACGAGAGTAGAGCGCGAAGCAGTCGTAGATGATCTTCCAGAACTTCTCGAAGTCCACGTCCACGGCGACCTCCGCGTTGGGGCCGTTCGGCCGGGCGAGGACGCCGCCTCCCTCGTACAGCTCTTTCCCAGGTCCCTCCTGGTGTTCGAGGCCGAAGTAGTCGCACGACGTCCGTCCGTAGGTCAGCGAGCCGCGAAGCTCGATCTCCACGCGCATCGGCTTCGTCGTGAAGCACGTCGGGTCGATCAGCCACGCCATGCAGG
>Ga0334887_1001763_pt1 | contig 26885 bp, 32 predicted proteins | sample GraSluR1_MG_10_FD_207217 | JGI IMG/M metagenome (GOLD analysis project Ga0334887, IMG submission 207217) | Sludge microbial communities from methane-producing bioreactor in Wageningen University, Netherlands - Granular Sludge_18_07-R1 | ecosystem: Engineered > Bioreactor > Anaerobic >...
AGGTCCGTGGCTCAATTGGCAGAGCACCGGTCTCCAAAACCGGGGGTTGCAGGTTCAAGTCCTGCCGGGCCTGCCATTATGTTCAAGTTCAGGAGGCCGTGATTCTATGAAATTTTTCAGTTTTGTCCGCGAAGCAAGGGCGGAGTTAAAGAGAGTGACATGGCCCAGCCGTCAGCAGGTCTGGTACTCTACTCTCGTCGTAATCGCGGTAACATTTATCGTGGCGGCCTACCTTGGACTGGTCGATGTTTTGCTGACGGCGATATTTTCAAGGGTCATCCGATAGAGAGCCAAAGGTTTTTCCTATTGGGTGAAAGCCACTTCCTCAGGAGGACAGGGGGCCGAGAAAGGCCCCCTTTTAAGTGATGAACGATAAGAGCGAAAGGCACTGGTACATTGTCCAGACATATTCGGGTTACGAAAACAGGGTAATGGCCAACCTTCAGCAGCGCATTGCCACCATGGGCATGGACGAGAAGATATTTCATGTTCTCGTCCCGATCGAGGAAAGGGTCACCGTCAAGGATGGCAAAAGCAAGCGCACAAAGAGGAAGGTCTTCCCCAGCTATGTCCTTGTGGACATGATACTGGATGACCAGTCCTGGTATGTCGTTCGTCATACCCCGGGAGTCACGGGTTTTGTGGGGGCGGGCAGTTACCCCATCCCACTGACGGAACGGGAAGTAAGCGAGATCATGAACAAGATCGGCAAGGAACAGATCAAGCCCAAAGTTGAGATCGACCTCAAACCCGGCGACGCGGTCCGGGTCAAGGCCGGACCTTTCGAGGGACAGGTTGGCCCTGTTGTCGAGGTTCTGGAAGACAAAGGGAAGGTCAAGTTCTCTGTAACTGTTTTCGGCAGGGATACACTGGTCGAGTCCGATTACGCCGATCTTGAGAAGATCTGAAACTGTCTTTTAAAGCCCTGCCTCGTTTCAGGGCTAATGTAGGAGGGAAACTCGCAAATGGCAAAGAAAGTAATAGCACAGATCAAGCTTCAGTTGCCTGCAGGCAAGGCGACACCAGCTCCCCCTGTAGGTCCGGCGCTTGGACAGCACGGCGTTAATATCATGGAGTTCTGCAAACAGTTCAACGCCAAAACGGCGGATCAGCCCGGTATGATCATCCCCGCTGTTCTCACAGTCTACGCGGACAGGAGTTTTACCTTCATTCTCAAGACGCCTCCCGCGAGCGTCCTTCTGAAGAAGGCCGCTGGTCTCGAAAAGGCCTCCGGGGAGCCGAACAAGGTAAAGGTGGGAAAAGTAACCCTTGACCAGGTTCGGGAGATCGCGGAACTCAAAAAGGTCGACCTCAACGCCAACGATGTGAACGCCGCCATGGAGATGATCAAGGGAACCGCCAACTCCATGGGTATCGAGGTCGTCTGAATCAGGGAGTAATTTTTTTCGAAAATGCAGCATCTGCCCCACTGTGCGGCAGAATCCGGTGGGAGAGCGCAGAAGCGTTCGCCTGGACCACGGGGAGGAATAGAAATGAAAAGGAGAAGCAAAAGATACAAGGCAGTAGCAGAAAAAGCGTCCGCAATGGGGTTGCTTGGTCTCAGGGATGCCATTGCCTTCGCGAAGGAGAACGCCACCGCAAAATTTGACGAAAGCGTTGAATTGCACGTTCGCCTTGGGGTTGATCCCAGGCATGCCGACCAGCAGGTCCGCAGCACTATTGTTCTCCCTCACGGGACCGGTGTGGTCAAGAAGGTTCTTGTCATAGCCGGGGGCGAAAAGTTCAAGGAAGCCCAGGATGCAGGGGCCGATTTTGTTGGTGGAGAAGACATGGTTCCGAAGATCGAGGGAGGATGGCTTGATTTCGATGCCGTCATAGTTACCCCTGATATGATGAAATCCGTCGGTAAACTCGGGAAAATTCTCGGGCCTCGTGGTCTCATGCCAAGCGCCAAGACGGGCACCGTAACCTTTGAAGTGGCTTCCGCCATTGCCGAGATAAAGGCCGGCAAGGTGGAATTCCGTGTCGACAAGTTTGGTATCATCCACAACTCCTTCGGCAAGGCAGGCTTCCCGATGGAGAACCTCTACGAGAACGGCAAGGCTCTTCTCGGGGCCATCCAGAAGGCAAAGCCGGCTGTGGCCAAGGGGCAGTACATGAAGAGTATTGCGATTACATCCACAATGGGAGCATCTGTAAGGGTGGATCCCGCTGTTGCATTGAAAGAGATCACCGAATAGCCCGTTAGGTGTTTTACCTGGGCTGAGCAGATTTAAAAAAACAGAATACTGGTAACGGCCGAAGACAGCTGGTGCGCTAAGAGGCGCTTAAATTTTTGCCCGCCGAGGTCTGGAAGAAGCGAAACGCAAGGTTTTGTCCTGTGTATCGGTCTCCCGGATCCCGGAGGGGTTCGGGAGATTTTTTATGTAAGGAGGTGAATAAATGCCTTCAGAAGCAAGAATCGAGCAGGTAGCGGTATTAAGGGAGAAACTGGACGGGGCTGAAGCGGTCTTCGTATGCGAATACAGGGGCCTCACTGTTGCAAAGATCACGGCTCTAAGGGCATCGATCCGCAACGGCGGCGGAGAGATGACCGTAGCCAAGAATACCCTCATGGAAATTGCCATGCGCGAAGAATCATTGCCGGTCCCCGAAGAGATGATGACTGGCCCCAACTCGTTTACGATCACAAAGTTGGACCCGGCTGCCATTGCAAAGGTGATTCGCGATTTTGCAAAGGAAAAAGGAAACGAAGCGCTGATTATAAAAGGCGCGATCCTGGGTAACCAGATACTGAAAGTGGAGCAGGTCAGGGCACTGGCCGACCTTCCGTCAAGGGAAGTCCTGCTTGCGCAGCTTGCCGGTACTCTGATAGGACCTGTAAGAGGCCTTGTAACGGTTCTTTCAGGGAATACCCGCGGGCTCGTAACATGCCTGTCCCGGATAAAGGAACAGAAAGAAGAGCAGGCGGCATAGTCTGTCCGGGAAGAACAAAAACCAAAACAACGAAAATCATAAGGAGGAACATGAAATGACCGCAGCCAAAAAGGCAGCAGAAGTTGAAGAGGGAGCAGAAGTGATGGAGGAAAAGAAGCCCGCGAAGAAGGCGGCTTCCAAGGGACTTTCAAAAGATGACATCATTGCCGCTATCGAGCAGATGTCCGTTCTCGAACTTTCCGAACTGGTCAAGGAACTCGAGGATAAATTTGGGGTATCAGCCTCGGCTCCCGCAATGGCGATGCCGATGATGGGCATGATGCCCGGCGCCGCAGCACCCGCCGAGGAAGAGAAGACCGAGTTTGACGTTATCCTCAAGAGTGCCGGTTCCAACAAGATAGGCGCCATCAAGGTCGTTCGCGAGATCACCGCCCTCGGCCTCAAGGAAGCCAAAGAACTCGTCGACAACGCCCCCAAGCCGGTCAAGGAAGGCGTTACCAAGGAAGAGGCCGAAGAGATCAAGAAGAAGATCGAAGAGGCCGGCGCCGAGGTCGAACTCAAGTAGTTTTTTGAACAAACCGCAAGTCGATTTACGATGTATCTCAAGAGGCCCCCGCAAGGGGGCTTTTCTGTTATCATTTTGAAAATATGCTCTTCCTTCATGCCTGATGCGGTATAATGCTACTGTAAAGAAGAAGTGCGAGTCTGGGGGGCCGAGGGTGTCGAACAAGGATCGCAAGGGCGGTTTCGCGGTGATATCGGTGCTGGTGATACTCCTGATACTGACTTTCCTCAGCGCCATCATCATGGATCTTGCCCTGAACGCTCACAGCACGACCATGGAGATGATCGAGAACAAGAAACTCTACAATGCCGCCCAGAGCGGGGCCGAGTGGGGAGTAGCCATGCTTGTGGCAAACAGGGACGACCTGGACGATGATGTAAAGGACGGTATCTCGGGGATATCCTTCAGTCCAACCAACCCTGTCCACATTAACGCTATTCGCGCGACCGTCAACGGAGGAACATACCTGGACTCCACCCAGCCCGCTTCGTCCATGTTCGGGACAGGTATCACCGTGGAGGTCGACATCCTGGACTGCAACTACGAGCCCCCCACCAACTACCACTCGCTCCTGCCCCCGGTGAAGTTGCCAGCATCAAGTGGAGGCGAAGGCGGCGGGGGTGGACCCTCAGGTATTCCCCCGGGGACTTCGGCCATTATCGACCCAAGCCGCGTTCTGGGTCTGGGTGGCGGGGGAACACAGACCCTGGCTTTTGTTGTAAGGTCGACGGCCTCAATGGCAGGAAAAAGCACGACAGTCGAGACAATGGTAGAGATACAAAGGTGATCGATCCCGGTTCACTTCTTTTGGGTGGTGGTTTGCCGTGAAAAGGAAAACAGAGAAAGGAATCCGGCATGTTCCTTTTCTGATCCTCCTTCTCGCTGGGTTAACATTATTTGGCGGGGAGGTCAGTGCCGCTGATGTTGTCGTGTCGGGTGATATCTGGCCTATGTGGCCTGAGCCCGATGTCAGGATAAAGGATCTGGATGTTCTGGAACCAGCAACATTTCTTAGTATAGGGAGAGATGTTGTAGCCTGGCCTTTCTTTGGTAGTACGACAGTCTCCGGCGGTTATCTGAACTTCGTTGACTCTGGTCTCTATTTCACAATAAAAAAAGAAGACGGCAGTTTCGTTACGGTGCAACCAATTAAATCCTCTATTGATGACCTGTTTATTGTCACAGGGAACACTTCAATAAAGGATCCCTCAGACGGAGAGACAACCTCAGGTTTCAGGTCAGCAGCGGTATTCCCGGAATATTCATCTTCGTGGCTTAACGGCATTCCCAACGAAGATATTGGCAGTGCTGATATAACAAAATGGAAATCTTTTCTGATGGGTAATTTCGCCGATTCGGGACACGCTCCCCCGATGGTTGTCTGGCCAGAGGATCCGTGGCTTAAGGCATATAGGATAGGAGGCTACGAAGTTCCGGCTAAATGGAAGGATCGCGTGGTGTGTCTTTGGCCGACCAACCAGGGTCTCCTTCACGGTTTCGAGGTATACCCCAAAGACGTCTCACCTTACGTCAACAGAAAATGGGGAGTTGTTCCAAACCCTGCCTTTCGTCAGACTCTCTATCACGAGTTGAGAAACATTTACAGGAACAGCGGTTATTATCGCATAACCCTCCTTGATGGGCCTGTCACCGTGAGAGATGTTGAGATTGACGGGGAATGGAGAAGAATAGCGGTAGGGACTACAGGCATGGGAACAAAACAGGTTCTCAAACCACAGGACGCATGGCTGAAACTGGGGCAGAACACTGTAGATACACCTATTCCCTCGCCCTCGGTTTCAGACAAAGGTCGAGCGTTCGGGGTATATGCTTTTGACATAACCGATCTTCAGGCCTCCGCCACTCCCACCACACTGGATCCGTTATGGTCAGTTTCGAATGTATTTTTTGAAACATCGGCCAATGATTTTGCGGATTACTTCCCGGAGAAAAAAACAGCGGCCGCGAAATCTGATTACGCAGAATATGCCGGTCTCAAATTTTCTGCCAGCAAACCCCTTATAGGCTACACGAAAGACGAGAGCGGGAACAGGATATGGCATGTCATCATCCTGGGAGTTGAAAAAGGGACCAACAAGTACAAATGGCTGGATGTTGACCCTTCAGATGGTTCAGTCCTAAGGTCAGGGTATTTTCGCAACCTCAGCACGAACCAGGATGAGGTGCTTCCCGAGATACTTGAAAAAAAGAACGGACCGGTACTTTATACCCAGGAACAAGCGGAATCGCTTTTCCCCAGCAGAATACTGGCAGCCTTCCCTCCACCGGATTCCTCCTATAACGAACCTCTGATGAGTGATGTTTATGTCTACCTTTCCAATGGCGGGATCTACAGATGGGACCTTAACGAGGAAAGCCATGCTCCCTCATGGATAATCACTCTTGTCAACAACGATGGACAGGCGACCAGTCCTCTGACTGATTTTGATATCAGTTACCTTGATGGGAGCACTTTTATGGCTGCAAATGTTGTCCTTACTTTTCAGGGGGGATCCGATCACGAGACCGAGGGTCTTGTTGTACTTAACCTGTCAGAGATCGAAAAACAGACGATAAGTGATAGGGGTTCCGGCATAAAGGTCCCCCCGGGTCAGGATGGAGATGTTGTAGATTCCTCTAACGACTATCTGCTGGTTCTTCAGTTGCAGTTGGAGAAGGGAGCATATACTCCGGAAAGCAAGACGGTACTTGCCTCCCCGGTATTTATTCTTGAAAGGCTATACCTGGCTTTTTATGAACTGAATACGAAAGGAAAAGGAAGCGAGGTATCAAGGCTTTACACACTTCTCTTCGGTGGGATGATGGGGCAGGGGAAGAACCAGAAACTCGAGGAGGGGACCCTGGAGAATCTCAAGGATTTGATCAACCTTGATGATGTTGAGGCCGCAATGATGATGATCGATTCCTCGGGTCAATTGGTCCTGCTTGATACATCGGGAAATGTTCTCGCGACCCTTGATACCGGGCTCGACCCTGGGTCCGGGGGCGAGGGTGAAGGTTCGGAGATTACAGGTTCCGGGGTCAGCACCGTCTACTGGAAGATCGTCAATTGATCAGGGAGCGCTATAATAGACACATGCGAATAGATACCCACGTCCACGTGTACCCCCCTGAAGTACAGGCCGACTGGCAGAAGATCGCCGAAAGGGAGCCCCACTTTGCCTCCATATGCTCCGGCAAGGTCCACAAGTGGGCACTTGCGGAGGATGTCGTTGCCCGCATGGAAACAGACGGGATAGACCAGTCATGGATAACGGGATTTGCCTTCCGAGACCCTGGGCTTTGCCGGATCTGCAACGATTACGTCAAAGACTCTGTGAAGAGATACCCGGCGTTGCTGAAAGGCCTCGCTGTAGTTAACCCCATGTCCCCTGGTTTTGAAAAGGAAATATCCAGATGCTCGGAACAGGGAACGATAGGAGTGGGTGAACTCTTCCCCGACGGTCAGGTTTTCGACATCGCGGATATACGCCAGACCTGGCGCCTGGTTGCCGAATGCCACAGCAGGGGTCTTTTTATCATGCTTCATACGGCAGAGCCCGTAGGGCGTGAATATCCCGGCAAAGGCAGAACAGGGCCACGTGAAGCAGCTGCTTTCTGTACCAACCATCCGGAGGTGCAGGTTGTTTTTGCCCACATGGGTGGAGGCCTCTGGGGCTACGAGACTCTCAAGGAAATGAAACTCTATCTCCAGAACGCGTGGTACGATACAGCCGCTGCCCCCTACCTTTATTTTCCACAGGTGTTTTCCTCTGTATTCGCGGCTGGAGCGGGGGGAAAACTGCTTTACGGTAGTGATTTTCCTCTCCTCGGTGCGGAGAGATACCTGAAGATGCTGGATGATTCCGGACTCGAAGAAGACTCCATTTCGATGGTCATGGGCGGTAATGCCGAAGATCTGCTCAAAAGGGCAAAAAAGATTTGAGAATGTGTTGACATACGTCGTTGAGGTCGATATACTAACCTTCGCGCCGACCTGGCGTAAGAGGGCGTATAGCTCAGCGGAAGAGCACCTGCCTTACACGCAGGGGGTCACAGGTTCGAACCCTGTTTCGCCCACCAGGAAACCAATCAAAGGTTATAATAGATGCAATGGGGTTGTAGCTCAGTCGGTTAGAGCGCCGGCCTGTCACGCCGGAGGTCGCGAGTTCGAGTCTCGTCAGCCCCGCCATTTCCTTGACAAGTAAGGCGAGATAGCTCAGTAGGTAGAGCAGCGGACTGAAAATCCGCGTGTCCCCAGTTCGATTCTGGGTCTCGCCACCATCTGTAAATATGGAATGGGAGAGGCGGAAGTAGCTCAGTGGTAGAGCACAACCTTGCCAAGGTTGGGGTCGCGGGTTCAAATCCCGTCTTCCGCTCCATTTTTTATTAAGGGCGGCATAGCCAAGTGGTAAGGCAGAGGACTGCAAATCCTTTATCCCCGGTTCGAATCCGGGTGCCGCCTCCACATAAGCCCGGCAGGTTTTAAAAAATTCCTCGGTAGCTCAGTTGGCAGAGCGGGTGGCTGTTAATCCGCCAGCTGGCGGATCGCAGGTTCGGACGAAACGGTTTATATTTAGGTTTAAAATTCCTCGGTAGCTCAGTTGGCAGAGCGGGTGGCTGTTAACCACTAGGTCGCAGGTTCGAGTCCTGCCCGAGGAGCCAGAAAATCATCAGACGGCCTGAAAAGGCCGTCTTTTTTCCTTCCGTTCACCGTTGACCGTTTACGTCTTTCGGTCTTTGCCTTTCCAGTTTCCAGACGCCAGTCTCCTGCTTCCTTGGTTTTGTCTGTCATCCTGAGCGCAGCGAAGGATCTGCTTTTCGTAAATCGTAAATCGTGATTGGTGAATCGAAAGTTCAAAACACAACGCAACCCGGATTCTTCGCAAGGCTCAGAATGACAAAGCACTTGCCCTCCAGGCTTTTCCCTCCTCACCTCTCACCTCTCACCTCTCACGCCCTTGCCTTGCCTTCCCGTTTACCGTTCACCGTTCACCGTTTACGCAGTTGAATTTGGTTTTTTCGCCTCACGTCTAACGTCTTACGGCTCTTTTGTCCTTCCAGTATCCTGATCCCCCTCTCCAGTCTCCTCGCTTTTCTGCTTCCTGATCCGGGAAATAATCCTGTTCATGACCCGGAACCGTACCACCCCGATCATCCCGGCAAAAACACCCACGGGGATCGAGACAAATCCCGCAAGCCAGAACCAGTGCGAATCCGCCGCGAAATGGATCATCGTGAACCCGGCAAGCACAAGTGCCACCGCCGATCGAAGATAGGCAAGGAGGGTCCTCTCGTTGGCCAGGAGAGTCCTGTCAATGGCAAGTTCGTCCCTGAGGATCAGGTCCTCGGCGTTGTATCTGGTATAGGTCGAGCCGTTGTTTTCCTTGTTCATATCTGTCTCCTGCCAGATTCAGGTTAGTAGCAAAAATAAACCTGATTTTCTCACTCATTCTATATTACATAGTTGAACGTGGCAAAAAATAAAACCAGTCTTCGGTTTGCCCTGTTAATCACAAGAAGTTAAAATAATACCCATGTGAAAAACAGAAAGGGAGATGCCCCAAATGCCCCTGACCCGTGAGAAGAGAAGAGGCTTTACCCTTGTCGAACTATTGGTTGTTCTGGTAATAATCGGGATACTGGCTGGCAGCCTCCTGCTTGTTTTTTCCAGATCGCAAGCCAGGGCCAGGTCAGCAGTGATAATCGGTGACCTCCGGGTCCTCAAGAGCGCGGCCACTCTGTATTACCTTGACAACGGCTCCTGGCCTGCCACCACAGCTGCGGCCTGGACGATAGTCAGGGACTATATCGGGAGTGATTCCCTGGTATCTAACCCGCAAGGGAAGGAGCAGGAGAAGATCTACGCGATCAGGAGGGTAGGCGATACTGCCGCAAACAACCCAGGCTCGGTCTGGGTGGTGGCAAATGTCAACGACAACAGCAGCCTTGGCATAAATGCTGCTGTCAGGGCCGTGCTCACATCCAGGCAGGCCGAATTCGGGTTCGTCAACAACGCCTTCAATCCCTACAATAACCACCTCATAATCATGATGCCCGTATACAGGCCGTGACTGTGATCAGAAGTGAACCCATGAACAGGCAGGTTCTGGTTAACGATCTTATGCAGAAGGGATACTCCTATACCATCACCGAGCCGGAGGGGGAGAATTTTCACCCCGGGTTCAGGCCAGACCTTACCCCCGCTGAAATGCTGGAAATGGGCGTATTCGGGGGGAAATACATGACCGACTGTGCTGACGAGTTCCCCGCATGGTGGTTCGAAAACGCTCGTTTGTGTACCGAGAAGCATGACCCGGCCCTGAACCTCTTTGGAGTGAACGCCTCGAAACCCCTTTCCTACTGGAGACAAAAGGGGTGGATACATCATGAGGATCCCAGGGGGTGGTTCCAGTGGTACTGCCGCTATCACATGGGGCGAAGGTGCCCCGATGATCTCAGGCAGATATCGCGGTGGAAGGCCATGACACGACATATTGCGCAACTGAGAAAATACTGTTTTGCCGGGGACCTGGAATGCAGGAAAAGACAGCGGCAGGCCCTGCTTCACTGGGCATACGACAGCAGGAAAATTTAGGCAACGGAGGTGTAAGCAATGAGAAACAGACCCATGTCAAAGATCATTGGTATCATGGTGGTTCTGATCCTTGCAGCCGCGTCTGCCGGGTTCGGGTCGGAGCTCCTGCTTTCGGTATCATCGGACAATGCGGAGTTTGCCTTTGATATTTTTTCGAGTATCCGGGCTAAAGAGGGGAACCTCTTTTTCTCCCCCTACAGCATATCCTCCGCTCTTGCCATGACCTACGGCGGGGCAGCAGGAGAGACGGCATCCCAGATGGAAAAGGCTCTGCGTTTTACCGGCGGGCAGGAACTTACTCACAGGGCCTTCAGCGAACTCGGGGAACGCATGGCCGAGATCCAGAAAGAAGGGAATGTGGAACTCTCGATAGCGAACTCGATCTGGCCGCAGTCAGGATACCCATTCCTCAAGGAATACCTGTCGCTACTTGATGAAAATTACGGGGTCGAAATAACCCCCCTGGACTATGCCCGCGAGCCGGAACCCTCCAGAGAGAGGATCAACGGCTGGGTCGAAGAGATTACAAAGGAAAAGATCAAGGAACTTATCCCCCAGGGAAGCATCGATCCTCTGACCCGCATGGTGCTGGTGAACGCCATATACTTCAAGGGGAACTGGGAAGATCAGTTCGACCCCGAGGCGACGGAAGAAGCCCCCTTCACCCTCTCGTCGGGCAAGGAAGTGAACGCCCCTCTCATGAGCAGATCAGGGAACTACAAATATGCGGAACTCCCCGGGTTCCAGATGATAGAACTGCCCTATGCCGGCCGGGATCTCTCCATGATAGTGTTGCTTCCAGACACCGACACTCCCCTGTCGTCCCTTGAAAAAAAGATGACCCTGGAGAACTTTGAAACCTGGAAGAAGTTCCTGAAAGAAGAGAGAGTAATACTCTTCCTGCCAAAATTCAGGATAACCTGGGGTACTGTCTCTCTTGTGGAGACCCTGCACTCCCTCGGCATGGTGGACGCCTTCAGCAGCAGCAAGGCAAATTTCTCGGGTATGGATGGCCGACCGGACTGGCTCTATATAACAGATGTCCTCCACAAGGCCTTTGTCGACGTCAACGAGGAGGGCACCGAGGCAGCGGCCGCCACGGCGGTTGTGGTTGGGGCAAGATCCGTCGCGGCCCCTCCCGTCGTTTTCCGCGCGGATCGTCCCTTTCTGTTCATCATCCAGGAGAACAGCACCGGCAACATACTCTTCATGGGCAGGGTTAACGAACCGGAGAAATAAACAACGTTCTGGCATGAGTGGTTACATATAAGGAGGGATAATGAATGAAATGGAATCCAGGATCGATCTCCAGGGCCTTGTTTCTCGGCCTTTATGCCCTGGCGGTATTTGTGGCTCCGCTGGATGCGGCTCAGCTGACCATACTTCACGTCAATGACACGCACGGTCATATCTGGAACGAAGAGGGAAAGGGAGGCTTCGATGCCCTTGCGCTGCTTGTGGAAGAGATCCGTCGTGAAGTTGCCTCAAATGGCGGGGATGTAATCTTCCTGCACGCCGGGGATGTCAACACCGGGATTCCGGAGTCTGATCTGCAGGAGGCTCTCTGCGATATTTCACTTCTCAGGGAAATGGGTTGTGACGCCATGGTCCTGGGTAACCACGAGTTCGATAACCCGTTGGCCCTGTTGCGTTTCCAGGAGTCCTTTGCCCGCTTTCCGTTCATTTCGGCGAATTTTGTGGATTCATGGGGAAAATTGGCTTTCCCCCCTTATGTGACCAAGGAGTTCGATGACCTCAAGGTTGCGGTTTTCGGTCTGACCACGGAGAGTACTGCCCGATCCGAGCCCCTGTACCTGGAGGGGGGATCCTTCCTCAATGCCGTTGATACTGCAAGGGATCTGGTTCCAAGACTGCGGGAGAATGCCGATGTTGTCATTGCCCTCGGTCACCTTGGCTGGGGAAATGTTGTACCAGGTTCTACAGGTTCCGCAGATCTTGCCAGGGCCTCCATCAAAGGTCTGGACGTGATAATCGACGGGCATTCCCACACGCTCTTTGATAACGCGGTTCTTATAGGATCAACACTTGTTGCCCAGGCAGGGGCTTTCGGCAAATATCTGGGTCGTTTTGACCTTGAGATAGAAGATGGGCGGATAACGGACTGGAAATGGAAGGCCATCCCGATCGATCCGGCCGGGGGAGAAGATCCGGAAATTACGAACCGTCTGGATTATTACGAATGGGTCGGCTCAAGAAAGATCGACCAGGTCATAGGAAGCACCCGGACCCTTTTGGATGGTGAACGAGTCAAGGTCCGCTCTGGAGAGACAAACCTCACCCGTCTCGTGGTTGATGCCATCCGGGAGGTGGCGGGAGCGGATATCGCCGTAGTAAATGCCGGTGGTATAAGGGATTCCATCCAGGCAGGTGATATCCGGATGCGGGATGTAATGGCGGTTCTCCCATTCCAGAACAGCCTGGTTGTAATGGACCTCAGTGGAAGCGATATTGCTGAGATCCTTGGATCGATATCGCAAATAAAGCCTGGATTGGGCGGTTTCCCTCACGTTTCCGGGATTGGGGCCCGTTCCGTTGAAGCAGGAAAGGATCAGATAACAATAGGCGGAGTCCCTCTCGATCCGGCAAAAACCTATCGCCTGGCGACAAGTACCTACCTTGCCTCCGGGGCCGACGGTTACGATGCGATGATCCCGTTCAGCAAGCGCGCTGTGGATATCGGCTTCACCGACACAGATGCCCTTGCCCGCTACATTGAAGACCACTCACCGATAGATGAAAAAGCCGGGGCAAAGTAGCGCCCCGGCAAAAACCAGGCCCGGAACTGAAAGATCCGTTTACCGTTTACGCAGTTGACCCTGCTGTCATCCTGAGGAGCGAAGCGACGAAGCGGAACCCGCCAGCAGGCGGACGTTCCGCGCCCTTTGCCCACCGGCGGAGATCTGTCCTTGACCCAGATTCTTCCTCCCGTTGGTTGTCAGAATGACAAACCACACGATTCACGACTCACGGTCCCAGTATTTCCACAAGAATGTCGGTTATCCTGTTACCACCCGTGATGTTGAGATCCATCGGGCAGGCTGATACGGCGCAGACCAGGTTCATCAGAGGCCTGAAGATTATATGGTCTCCGGCCTTTGAAATAACGGGAAGATGGACAAGATTGCCGTCGGCGTCGATGTCGGCGTTCTCGAATATATTGAGCGGATCGGGTATATCCCTCCGCTCCAGGCCCCATGGCGCGAGGACTTCTTCAAAGTTCGCAACGCAGCTCCTGTGTTCCTCGACGCCGTAGTCTATCCTGTACCTCTGCTCGTCGCATGCAGGAATGAGCATGTCGTGGGTTCCTACGGTGTCCGTCACAATCTCCATCATGGGCCTGCGCAGGTTCGTCCGCAGCGAGTCACCGACCTTGAACCCGACAGAGTGCAGTCCGAGGCGGGTATGCGAGCAAGAGAATTTTTCCGACAGGTTGTCCCTGTTGAAGGCTACAAGGTCCGCTATCTGTCCGCCTTCCATGTCGATCACAGTGAAAGTTGTTCCCTTTTCAACCTCAAAAGCCCGGGCATGGCCGGCTGGAACAATGATCCTGTTCATTGATTTTCCCTCTGGGTGCATTCAGACCATTCCTTTCATTGATATTTATAAAAAAAGAAAAAGGGCAACTCCCGCAGCGATGACGGCAGCGATGTAGAAACGCAGAAGGCCGCAGTTCATGGAGAACAGTAAACCATATAGAGGAGCCGAAAGATCGGACGCTGTTGCAAAAATATCGCTGACATCGGGAATGTCGTGCGAGCCGGGCTCGAACCACCTCCGGAACAACCGGAAGATAAAGAGCCCCAGGGCCAGGGTAACCATGGCTGGCAAAAGGTTTTTTATCCCAAAAAGGTTACTGCCATAAAATCCCCCGAGCCTGGTGAAAAAGCCGGGCATAACGCCAAGAGCCACCGTTGCGGCCGCGGGCAAGAGCATGCCCAGGTTCCTGAAGGAGTCCTTTCTTCCTCCCGGAATCTGCTCCCCCATTGGTTCTGGCCGTTGCACCGGTTCCCTTACAAAGGCAAAAAAACCTACCTTGCAGAATGATATTACCGTCCCGACCCCTGCCGCCTGAAGTATCCAGTACCATGCAGGGTTGGGCGCCTCGTAGAGAGCGGCCTTGATCATGGCCTTGCTCGCGAAGCCGCTGAACCCCGGGCAGCCGGATATACTCAATGCGCCCACCAGAAAAAGCATAAAGGTGACGGGCATTTCCCTGGCGGCCCCTCCCAGGTGACCCAGATCCCTTGTCCCGTAGATTTTTTCCAGGGTTCCAACCGAGAGAAAGAGCAGACCCTTGAAGAGGCCATGTGCAACGGCATGGAAAAACCCGGCTGCAATCCCGAGAGCGGTCCCCGCGCCGAAAGCGGTGATAATGTAGCCCAACTGGCTGATGGTATGGTAGGCGAGCAGCCTCTTGGCGTCATGCTGCAGCAGGGCCTGGCCAACACCGTAAAGGGCCATTGCTGAACCGGTAGCCAGAAAGAATGTACCTGTTTCGGGCGAGGCAAGCTTTGCCAGGCCGAAGATGCCTATCTTCACGGCAAAGCCGGAGAGGAGCGCGCTGGCTGGCGAAGGTGCCCTGCTGTGGACCTCGGGAAGCCAGAAATGCAGCACAGGAAAGGCGGCCTTTAAGCCAAGACCGGTAAGGAAGAGCCACAGGAGATTTCCCGGAACCGGGCCTATGGAAATGGTTCCCGTTTCTGCGCTCAGGAGGGCTGTTCCCGCCAGCAGGAATCCTGCTCCAACAAGCTGGGAGAAAATGTAAAGCCGTGCCGCTCCAGGATCCTGAAGAAGGATCATGGAAAAAAGTGCCAGTGAGGATAATTCCACAAATATCGTAAAGAGAAACCAGTTGCCGGACATTACCGCAAGGCATGAGGAGAGGCAGAAAGCCCACGGAGCCCCAAAGAAGGTTACTCTCCTCCAGAAAGTCCTTTCTTCGCAGTAACCGAGGCTGTAAATGGAGACGGCTACCGTCATGAAAACGACCAGGGCCGACATAAACAGAGAAAAATTGTCGATCCGCAACGATTGATGAACCGTTTCGAACATCATTTCATCCTCTTCCTAGAGAATCAGCATCAGGAGGACCAGAAAAGCCAGGGCCACAAAAACGAAGATATTGAGGCGGCCCGGGTGGCAGCACCCCGAAGCCCTGTTTAAAGCACACAAAGGCCCTTCTTCCATCGACAGGTATATCCTTATGTCGGGGAGTCCCTGTTGAGGTATTCCCGTGATCCTCCGCCTTGCAAGCAGAACAATGATGCCCGCTGCGACGGTTGCCAGAAACGACCCCGGCTTTCCCGACCCGGAAAGAGTCTCCGGGACGCTTCGGATCGGTTCCAGGATCCCGGAAAAAAAAGAATCCGTCGAGAGGACCAACAGAAGGATCAGGATCGCCGATATGGCAAAACCCGAACCTTTTCCCGACTCTGCCTGTTTTTCTGTTTCCCCTTTAAAGAAAAGGGGGACCGTGATGTTCAGGAGGTAGCCCGACGCCAGCATTCCGGCCGAAGCCAGCAGGAAGGGCTGCAACCAATGTGCTGCCTCGCCAAGAGATGAGATGACGGAATTCTTCAGAAGATATGAAGCGGTTCCCGGCAGCCCGGCAGCAAAAAAAGCCCCGGTCACCAGGGGCGCGACGGTGGCAAAGTGACTTCTTCCGATTCCTTCCAGGGCTGATATGTCCCTGGTCCCGAAAGTTTTCTCCAGGATGCCTGCAGACATGAAGAGGGTTCCCTTTATGATGGCATGAGAGAAAGCGTAGGCCGCCGCTATCGAAGTTGCCCCGGCACCGATGGCGGTGGTCATGAAGCCCAGGTGGCTCATGGTTGAGTACGCGAGTACCCTCTTGATGTCCCTTGGGAAAACCGCCATAAAGGCTCCGAATAAAGCCATGACTGTGCCGATCAGCACAAGGGGGGTGAAGGGTTCCGGGAAAGCCCTGATAAGCCCCAGTATACCTGTCTTGACTGCGAAACCTGAAAGCAGGGCGCTTGCGGGAGAAGGGGCCTTCCCGTGGGCCTCGGGAAGCCAGAAGTGAAGCAGGGGGAAGGCTGCCTTGATCCCGAAACCCGCAAGGAAGAAAACCTTCCAGGGTTCAGGCACAGGGCCGATAGCAAGGGACCCCGTGTCCGAGAAGACCCCGGCGGCCCCCACCAGGATCAGCCCCGCGGCGGTCAGCTGGGAGAGAAGGTATACCATGGCGGCCCGGGGATCCTTCATGGAGATCATGCTCCACAGAGACAGGGTAAGGATCTCCAGGAACAGGACGAAAAGAAGCCAGTTACCTGATGACAATATTCCTGTGGAAGACGCCGCCGCGGCTGCCAGAAGGATCCTGAATCGCTTTTTATCCCTGCCGCTGCCGAAATACCATTCCCCGAAAAGCGCCGTCGACAGGAAAAGAAAAAATGCTGCGGCACCGAAGGGCATGTTCATGCCCGTGAACATATTCGAAAGGCTCATCTGCCTGTCACCAGTTCCACATAAGCCCCCACATCCACCGCAGTATCGCCGATTGAAGAGAAGAACTCCCGCGAAATGGGGGAGAAGGCCGTTGCTCCCAGCACCAGGCATAAAAGGGCAAAACTGGTTACCAATGCCAGTGAAATCCCCTTTCTTCGAATCCTTCGGGGGGGTGCTGCTGACGCGCTTTCTGATCGTTCATCTTCCGGCGAAATGAAGGCAGAAAGGACCCGCAGGTAGTATGCTGCGGAGATCACTGTGCCTGCCGCAATTACCAGCGCGGGGATCACCGTTCCGGCCCCGGCAGAGGAGAGAATGATGAACCACTTGCTCATGAACCCGTTCATAGGCGGTATGCCAACAATGGCGGCCGACAAAACGGTGAAGGACGAAACCCATAGGGGGTGGCTCTTCCATAGGCCCTTAAGCCCGCAAATCTCCCTGGTCTTCTTGTCTTCCGCAAGGGTTCCTGCGGTAATGAAAAGTCCCATCTTCATAAGCATGTGATTGAAGGCGTGGAAGACCGCCGCCGCTGCCCCGGCCGCGCTGGCGCACCCTACGCCGATAAGGATGTAACCGATCTGGGCCACCGTGGAATAGGCCAGCAGCCTCTTGATGTCATCCTGCCTCAGTGCCATCAGGTGTCCCCCAAGGACGGAAATAGAACCAATTATCGTGATCGCCAGGAAAACATTTCCTCCGGTCCCCAGGAAGAAAAGGTAACTAACACGCATAATGGCATATATGGAGACCTTCACGAGGACGCCCGAAAGAAGGGCGCTTACGGCGGTTTGGGCAGAGGAATGGGCATCGGGGAGCCAGAAGTGTACGGGGAAGGCGCCGGTCTTGACCGCAAGTCCCAGCAAGAGGCAGGCAGAGATGGCCGTCAGGGTCTCCCCGGGAATGGATGGAAGCGTCTCCGCCAGAAGAGCCATGTTGAGAATTCCCGTTGCCATGAAAGTGAGGGCCGTACCAAGGAGGATGAAAAGGGCCCCTATGGTCCCCAGGACAAGGTACTTGAGCCCCGCCTCGAGGGCCTGCCATGACATGGAGAAGGCCACCAGCAGATAGGCCGCCACGGAAAAAATTTCGTAGAAGACAAAAAGGTTGAAAAGGTCCCCCGTGAGCAGAATTCCGTTCATCGACGCGATCAGCAGGAAGAAGATCGTATAGTACCTCCACGGGCCCCCGCGGAACTTTTCCAGGGAGCAGGCCAGAGCGGCGGCTGTCCCGATGGATGCGAGCAACAGGAAGGCCGAGGAGAGGTGGTCAGCTACGAGAACTATCCCCAGATCTGGAGCCCAGCCCCCCAACAGGTAGACGGCAGGGGAGAACCAGCCCGTGAATGCGGCAGCCAGCGCAGCCGATATCGAGGCCAGCCCCATGAAACCTATCAGGGAGACCGAAAGGGTCTTCCTTGCAAGGTGGAAAAGAGGTATCAGGAATGCCGCAAGAAGGGGTACCACTATGGCCAGGACGAGGGTCATCCGCGCAACCCCCTGATCCTGTCAAGGTCGACGGTCTTGTAGTGCCTGTGGAGCTTGATTATGAATGCCAGCGCGAGGGCAATATCGCTCGCCCCTATAACTATGGCCGTAAGGGTAAAAGCGTGAGGCAGCGGGTTAACGGGGTTGCCGGAAAAAGGGGCGATCGGTGGGGTCCCACCGGGTATAAACCCCGAGGTGACGATGATCAGAAGTACCGCTGCTTCCATCAGGGCAAGGCCGATCACTGTCTTGAAGAGGTTTCTCCTTGTCATGATGGTGTAAAGGCCAATACAAAAAATTATTAAAGCGGAAGTGTAGCCCATGGTCACCATCATCAGTGCCCCCTTCCGGGATGTTCTCCGCCCTCTTCAAGCAATTTGATGATGCTGTAAAAGATCGTCGAAAGCCCAGCGCCAACCTTGAGGGCCACGGCGACATTAAGGACCGGTATGGCGCCGGCGGAGAAGATGGACCCCGATTGGCCAGGAGGAAAACCCGCCGAAAGGTTCGAAAGAAACCCCGCACCTGAAATAAGCCCCAGAATCCCCACTCCGGAGAAGAGCAGCGCGCCGGCGGACTCCATGAGGTCCTTTTTCCAGGGGGGAAAATGTACGGATTCGAAACTGGAGCCGTAGACCACGCACAAGAGAACAGTGACGGTGGCGAATATTGTGCCTCCCTGGAAACCTCCCCCCGGAGAGAGATGCCCCGCAAGAACGATAGCGGAGGCATACATCAGAATAAAGGGAACTATCAGACCTATCCCCCTTCTTGCTATGAATGAGAGTCCTCTCGAGGAACGGTGGAACTTCCTCCTCGAGAAAAGCATTGAAATGCCGCATACGGCAGTAAAGATAACCGTCGATTCGCCGAGGGTGTCGAAAGCCCTGTAATCGAAAAGAATTGCCGCCACAACGTTCCTTGCTCCGGTTTCCTCCGGGGTGTTTGCAAGGTAGTGTTCTGCTGCCCCGGTCACATGCGCGGGCTGGTCAATGGCCGCGATCCCCTGGTAAAGAAGCAGCCCCAGGGAAACGCACAGGACCATTGCCGCCAGACGGAAAAGGAACGGACGGGTGTTCATTCCTCATCATCCTCCTCCCCGTAACACTCCGGTTTTTCAGTTTGTGAGAATGCCACAAGGAAAAGGGCAGTGACTATTCCTGAATTGATCACGGCCTGTGTAAGGGCCACGTCCGGAGCCTGCATAATTGCGAAAGCAGTGGCAAGAAGTATCCCGAAGACCGACAAGGCAATGACCGAACTCAGTATGTCGCCGATACTGGATGCGACTACAGCTGTTGCAACAAGAAAAACATAGAGGAAAGCTACGAAAACCGTGCTCATTTCTCTTTACCGCCTTCTATCTGCCCGTATTGGTCCACAATGGCGACACCGGGTTTGAAGCCGTGCCTGTAACAAGCCCTCGCAATGGCATGGGATGCGATGGGGTTTGTCGCCAGGAGGAAAACCGCTACAAGTACCAGTTTTGTGGCCATCTGCCACGAGGGGGCGATGAGGGCTGCCCCCGCGAGAATAAGCACCGCACCCCCCGAAAGAGCCTTGGTACCGGCATGAATACGGGTGTAGATGTCGGGAAAACGGATGATCCCCACCACCGAGGCAAATGAGAAAAAAGTCCCTGCAGCCATCAGAAGAAAAGCCAGGTTCCTCAATACGATCCCGGTCATAGGTGGAGTTCCCCGTGTTCGAAGAATTTCGCCATGATAAGAACATCCGCGAAGGCCAGAACAGCGAATGCGATGGCGATATCCGCAAAGACCGTATTATCAAAAACAAGGCCCATAAGAGCCAGCATTGTCGTCAATATCACCGATACGGCGTCTGCGGCGACGATTCTGTCAGGTACCGTTGGCCCCACCATGACCCGCCAGAAGCCCAGGGCGGCGAGAAAGAGCAGTATCCATAATATGGCGCTAATCACTCAAACACACCTCCCAGGATGCCTTCCATGGATACCACTTCATCCCTGAGGGAAGAAGCGTCGAGGCTGTCCAGGTCCAGAGAGTGAATAAAGAGATCGTGGCGTGAAATGTCCATATCTACCGTCAGAGTCCCGGGGGTCAGGGTTATGTAGTTGGCCAAAAATACAATGGTGGTCTTGTTCTTGAGGTGTGAGTGGACCCTTACTATGCCAGGTCTCAACTGTATGGATGGCTTGATGGCAAGGATCGCCACCTCGGCAGATGCTTTTGTCAGATCCGCCATAAACCCGGGCAGTGCCATCAGGGCTTTCAGCGGACGGAAGTTAAGGGGTTCCGGGTCGTGGACATAAATGTGTCTGGAACCCGAAAATAGTGGTTTCCATGTCACAAAAGTAATCAGCAGACTTAGAGCCAGACCAACCAGGATAGAATCTGCCTTGACAGATCCCGTGAGCGCTACCCACAGCAGAAGCAGGGAAAAAACAAGTGTAAGAGGGATTTTCAAGGATGAACTCAAGGCGGAATAGCCTCCCTTCCATATCTGTTCCTTTGAATCTGCATTATCGATTATAAGATCTCGGGCATATTACCGAAAGTACGGATATAATTTGAATTGGGCGCTTCCAGAGCCCCGGGAAGGAGTAACAGGTATGGGTGCCGGGAGAGAAAACAGGTTTTTCCCCAAGGGGCGTATCGAGGCCCTGTGTGATGGAATATTCGCGATAGTAATGACCCTGCTCGTTTTGGACCTCAGGGCTCCCTGGTTCAATGGGCGCCTGGGGCGTGGTCCTTTTCTTGAGTTCATATCTGGTATCGGGGAACCCCTCTTCAATTTTGCCGTCAGTTTTGTGGTGCTTTCCATGCTCTGGATATGGCACCACAGGCAGTTCAGGGAGATACTGAAAATGGACTCCTTTGCTCTCGCGGTCAATCTTTCCTTCCTTGCTGTGGTAAGTCTGGTCCCCTTTTCCACATCCGTCCTCAGCCGTTTCATGGATCTCTGGGAAGCCGACCTGATCTTCCATGCCAACATAATGCTGGCTGGCCTCCTTCTTGTGCTTAACTGGCACTACGCGACCAGTGACAAAAGACTTGTCGACGCGGAGATGGATAAAGAAACAGTCAGAACAGGGTTCAAATCGATCGCCATAGCCCCGATGGTAGCGCTTCTGGGGATGATTCTATCCCTTGCCATCAGGGGAGACAGCACATTCGTCTATCTTATGGTGCCTTTCATGGGGACCTTGGGTCACAGAGACAATTAACCCCGGGAGGGATCCTGGCGCTTCCTTCGAAAATGCCTCACGGCAGGTACTGCCATTGCGAAGACAGCCATCGACCAGGCGAGAGTTCGCATAAGAATGGAATCAAAATCGGTCCCTATCATTACCGCGTGAGATGTTGCCACAATGAAAGCGAAGTAGTTGAGCAGGTGTATCTTCCTCCAGAAGGGGATCTTTCGGCTGTACCTTGCGGTCAGGGCTGTCAGTATGAAGAGGGGCAGAGCCACTCGTCCACCGAAGAGCAAAAACCCCTTCAGGCTCTGGAAATGAGGTATAAAAACCGTCGGAGTGCCAAAGGAGACCCATGTGGCCACGGCGTGTGTCACCATCAGGAGCAGCGCCGACACGGCGAAAACATGGTGGACCTGCATGAAGGTCTTCCCCGATAGTTTCATCGACTCCTTTGGAAACGCGGGGGTCACGATGGCGAAAAAAGAAGAGGCGTAGGCCAATATTCCTGTAGCGCGTATCGTGGCGTATACGGGATCGGGGGACGGGATCGTCTATAGATGGTAGGCTGTAATGACCGAAAAGAAGGCCAAAGGTGCCAGAAAGAAAGAAACAGCGGGGGAACGATCCATCAGGGACACCTCTTTTCAGGTAATGTTTTCGTTCCACAAGTTTATCATACCAGCAGTTCGCAACATTCGGGAGGAACAGGAGTCTATGCCGTCATTGCCGGTAGAAGGAAAGAGAAAAGATGAGACGGGAGCCGGGCTTAGGTCGGCCCTTGCAGCGTACGTGACATGGGGTCTTCTGCCCCTTTACTGGAAATTCCTTGCGGAAGTGCCTGCCCTGGAGATACTTTCCCACAGGATAGTCTGGTCGATGCTTTTTGTTTCGGCCATTCTTCTGTTCCAGGGGAGGATCAGTGAGATTTCCGCGATATTCCGGTCCCCGGGGACCATGTTCCTGCTTTTTTTGAGCAGTCTGTTCATAGGAGCCAACTGGCTGGTCTACATCTGGGCCGTAAATGCGGGAAAGGTCCTCGAGACGAGCCTGGGATACTATACCAACCCTCTAATGAACGTATTCCTCGGTTTTTTATTTTTCAGGGAAAGGATGGAACGTATCCAGTGGTTGGCAATCCTTGTCGCTGCGGCTGGCGTGCTGTTCCAGGTAGCAAGATACGGCAAATTTCCGTGGGTTGCCCTGACACTGGCCACATCCTTTGCCCTCTATGGTCTGATAAGAAAACAGGTCCGGGTTGACGCTATTCCCGGCCTTCTCACCGAAACATCTTTTCTTGCGCTACCGGCCCTTCTGTATCTGGCACATGCCGGAGCCTCTTCAAGAGGGCTTTTCCTGGCGGGAGACCCGGAGAGGGATCTCCTGCTTCTGGGTACGGGCATTGTCACATCGGTTCCGCTTCTCTGGTTTGCCTTCGGAGCGAGAAGGCTCCGTCTTTCCACCCTGGGGTTCCTGCAATATGTCGCCCCGACGCTAACCTTCATTCTCGGGACGGTTTTTTTCCACGAACCTCTCGATATGCCAAAGGTGGTCACCTTCGTGTGCATCTGGATAGCCCTCGCGCTTTATACCTGGGGGAGCCTGCGAGCCTCCAGGCGGGTTTCCGGGATAGTTGAGGCTTGAAATACCATTTATTGGAGGTTCAGGAATGAAAGTTCTTCTTCGTTCGAAAACAGGCATTGCTATTGCCACAGCCATGATCCTGTTTATGTCCCTGAGGCCCTTTCTGACCGGCCTCTGAACCTTGTCGCGCCAGGGGAGACCAGGATCGGCAGCCCATTCCTGGTTTATGTCTCAGCCCCGAAAATAATCGAAGACCTGATAATTACGTGGGAGGGAGCAACTGTTTCTCCCGAAGTGGAGATCCTTGCGGGGGGGTGCGAGGCGATGGTGCTTGTGGGAACCGATGTGGGAAGCTCGAAACCGGGGCCCGGGGTCCTTGAGGTCTCATCTGTTATCGAGGGGGAGAGCTTTAGCATTACACGCCACATCGATGTGATCCACAGGGAATTCCCGGTCCAGAGACTGTCCCTTCCCGCAGGAATGGTCACGCCGCCAGAAGGGGTCCTGGAGCGTATCAAAATAGAGAGGGAAGAATCCCTGAAGGCCCTTGAGACAATGACATCTGCCAGGAAGTGGACCATCCCTTTCACCCGTCCTGTACCCGGCGTCATCACCAGCCCCTACGGGTTCAGGAGGATACTTAACGGCCAGCCAAGGGCTCCTCACAGGGGTGTCGACTACAGGGCCCGCGAAGGCGACCCGATACTCGCCGCCGCAGACGGGACTGTTGTCCTGTCCGCCGATCATTACTACGCCGGAGAGTGTCTCTATGTAGACCACGGCAACGGGGTAGTGACCGTCTACATGCACCTCTCCAGGAGACTTGCCGAAGAGGGTGACCTGGTATCGGCCGGAGATGTAATTGCCCTTGCGGGGAGGACGGGAAGGGTCACCGGGCCGCACCTCCATTTCGGTTTGAGCCTCCAGGGGAAAATGGTCGACCCCGAACCTCTGTTGGAGAAAAGCAAATAAAAAAGTAGAATAGGGTGTATTGTGTGTTAAGAAACAGAAGATAAAAAAGGCGGGTGTGTTGATTGCTGACAAGGGGGATCAAGGGTACTCCGCTTTACATTATCGTGGCGGGTTTTGCCGTTCTGCTCACCGGTCTGGCGGTGACCCCTCTCAGGTGGATAGGGCTTGCTCTCCTCTTTCTCGGGGTTTTCATGCATCTCTCCAATTGCTGCCGGAAAAAAGCCTGTCCCTTCTGCGGGGCAAGGATCCCCTGTGACAGTGAAAAATGCTCGTTCTGCGGCAAATGGGTCGCTCCCTGCGGTAAAGGCGACCCGGAGGTCAAGAAACAGTAAAAATCCTGATCAGGACCTACTCCTCCGGGCAGGCAGCCTCCATGGAAGACATTATCTCCTCCCACTTCTGCATCATGGCGCCGCTCTCTTTTTCCAGGCGGGAACGTTCCACCATCAGCCTTTTGACCTTTTCCGAGTTAGAAAGAACTAGCGGGTCGGCAAGCGACGTATCGATGGAAGCGATCTCTTTTTCGGCCCTCTCGATGCCCTCCTCTATGGGAGAGAGTTTGTCCAGGAATTTTTTCCTTTCGCGGTAGATCCTGTTCCTTGTCTCAGCCTCAAGCCTTTTCTTTTCCTTCTGCCCGCCGTCCTGAGGCAGGTCCCCGGTTTTCGAGGTTTCGTCCCTGCCCGCAGCGATCCTGGCCGCTTCCCTCTTCTCTATGAACCAGGAGTAGTTGCCGGGATAATCAAATATTTTCCCGTCCCTTATCTCGATCACCCTGTCCACAAGGTTGTCCAGGAAATCCCTGTCGTGGGAAACAATTACGATTGTGCCGCCGTACCCGAGAAGGGCTTCCTGGAAAAGATCTCTGGTGGCCATATCGAGGTGATTCGTCGGTTCGTCGAGAATAAGCAGGTTCGTCTTCGACAACAATATTTTCAGCAGGGCTAGCCGGGATTTTTCCCCTCCGGAAAGCACACCAACGGGTTTTTCTATGTCGTTCCCCGAAAAAAGAAAAGAGCCCAGAAGGTTTCTTCTTTGAGGTTCGTCAAAGACGGAAGGAGCTTTTCTGATCTCATCCCAGACGGAGTGCCCGTAATCCAGATTGTCGGCGCTTTCCTGCGAAAAGAAAGCACTAATGACCCTGTGCCCCATCCTGACCGTGCCTTCCGACGGGTTTTCCTTTCCGGCCAAAAGCCGTGTAAGCGTCGATTTTCCGGCTCCGTTGATGCCGACCAGGGCGGTCCTCTCCCCCCTGCGTATCGTCAGGTCCACCCCGGAGAAAACGGTCTTTCCTTCGTAGGAGTGGGCTACATCCTCGGCGCGGATCACTTCCAGGCCGCTCCTCGGGCACTCGGGGAATCTCATCGATACCCTTCGAGCCGCGGACTGGGCCTCAAGAGTTACTGTCTTGTCAAGTTTTCTGATCCTGCTCTGGACCTGGGTTGCCTTGGTGGCCTTGTACCGGAACCTCTCGATAAACTCCATTGTTCTTGCGGTCTCTTTTGCCTGGCGTTTCCGGCTTTTTTCCTCTATCTCAAGTTCCTTCTCCCTCTTTTCCACGTAACTGGAAAAATTGCCTGAGTAGAGCCTTGTCTTCCCTCCGGAAAGCTCTGCCGTGCTGGTTGTCAGCCTGTCCAGGAACCTGCGGTCATGGGAGATCGCCAGCAGTGTGCCGGGAAAGGACAGAAGATAACTCTCGAGCCATTCCATGCTCTCCGTATCGAGATGGTTCGTAGGCTCGTCCAGAAGAAGAATGTCCGGGCGGCAAAGCAAGATTGATGCCAGGGAGGCCCGCATCTTCCACCCTCCGGAAAACTCCGTGCAGTTTCTGGCCCCGTCACCGTCCCTGAACCCCAGTCCTTTAAGGATCTTCGATGCTCTGGCCTCGAAACCGTATCCTTCAGCAGATTCAAATCTTCTGACAGCCCTTTCATGCCTCTCGATCAGCCCTCTGCGTTTCTGCTCCTCCAGCCCGGGCACGGAAAGGTCCTCACCTATCCGGGCGATCTCCCTCTCCAGGGACGATATCCCCGCCCGATCCTTGAGAAAATCCATGAGCCTGTCACTCCCGATCTCCACAAGGTCCTGGGGAAGATAACCCAGCCTGGAAGATGAAGGGATCGAAACATCGCCCCTGTCGGGTGATACCTCTCCGTTGATCAGCCTGAAAAGGGTCGTCTTCCCGGCACCGTTGTCGCCGACGATCCCAAGCCTCGTCCCTTTGGGTACAGAGAGGGATAACCCTTCAAAGACCTGCTTGCCGCCCAGAACCAGGAAGATGCCGCTGCAGCGTATCAAGCGGCATCTCCGAAAAGATCAAAATCGAGTTTTTCCGTCATGGCGGCCTAGATAGGGTTTTCTTCTCCCGGGCGATATACGAGGACGGAGCAGTGGGAATAGCGTGTGACGTTAGTGGTGGTGCTTCCCACCATCATGTGCTCGATCCCGCTGCTTCCCTTGAACCCTATCACAATGAGGTTGAATCCTCCCTCTTTGGCCGTATTGATGATTATTTCCGAGGTGTCTCCCTGCCCGAAAATGATCTGGTGTTCATGTTGTCCTTTTTCGGGGTTCTTCTCCTCGGCTTTTTTGATGAGGTACTGGATCTTCTTTTGGGCGCTTTCCCTGGCTTCTTTGGTCACATCGGGCTGGATCCAGGTCCCGTAACCCTTCCACATGTGCGGGTTGGGGAGGACATGGAGAAAGGAGACTTCCACATCCAGGCGGTGGGCCAGTGAGTTCCCGTAGTCTACGAGTTTGGCCGCGAGATCTCCCATTTCGACGCAAACGAGGATTTTCCTTGGCATTTTGGTTTCCTCCCTGCAGATTGTTTGTCTTCACCGGGAATTATACGACAGAAACGTACCTGCGTATCTCTTCCAGAGTTTTCCGTTGCTTCGGTGCCGCCAGGGGGCGGTCGGTAAAACCCAGGCTGATGATGAGGTCCACCCTGGATCTCCTCGGGAGGTCCAGGAGCTTTTTTACCTTCTTTCCGTCGAACCATCCGAAAAAACAGCTTCCGATATTCTCCTCGGCCGCCTGGAGAACGATGTGTTCACAGGCGATCCCGATATCTACGAGGGTGAAATCCATCCCCCGCATAAAACCCCCGAACATGGC
>Ga0334887_1001769_pt1 | contig 26805 bp, 26 predicted proteins | sample GraSluR1_MG_10_FD_207217 | JGI IMG/M metagenome (GOLD analysis project Ga0334887, IMG submission 207217) | Sludge microbial communities from methane-producing bioreactor in Wageningen University, Netherlands - Granular Sludge_18_07-R1 | ecosystem: Engineered > Bioreactor > Anaerobic >...
TATCAAAAACAGAAGGTGATTTTTCTGCCACTGTTAAGGTTAGCGGATCTGGAAAGTCAGCCCAATTAGATGCAATTGTTCATGGGTTAACAAGAGCTTTGGAAAAATATGATCCTAAGTTGAGACCTTTCTTTAAGGAAGAAGGCTTGTTAACAAGAGATCCCCGAATGAAAGAAACACGCAAACCAGGTAGAGGCGGAAAAGCCCGTCGCAAAAGACAGTCGCCAAAGAGATAAGTCACAACTTCTAGAATTTTTTAGACTCGAGTTAATCAAAATAAACTTAAGTTTACCAAACTTTTTTCCTCAGAGGTTTACCAACACGGAAGTTAACTACTCGATGTGATTTAACAACTTGCTTCTCAGACTCTTCTCCAAATGGCACTACTAGTTTGTCATCAACCTTATTTACGTAAAAAGTTCCAAAACTAGAGATTACCACCTTGTCTCCTTTTTCTAGAGAACGAGATATTTCATCAAATACAACATCCACAGCTTCCTTTGCTGCCTTTTTAGGTAAGTGGGCTTTTTTTGCTATTATGTCGATGAGTTCAGATTTTGTCATATTTTCCTTTCTAGATTTATATTAAGTCTGATATTAAGTGTATTAGTTTGATGTATCAAGTCAAGTGGTATTTTTTTAAAGTTTTTTTGAATTTAAATAATTTAACCACCTTTTGTTTAAAAATTGTTTAAGGTGTTATCTAAAGATAGCCAAATTTATGTAATGCCACTACACTTGCTCCTAAAAAGTCAAAACCTACATCAGTTACCGTAGCAGTTCTTCCAATAACTGTTGATTGGTGAATTTCGTCAAAAATAGCATAAAGCAAGCAGATTAGCAAGGCATTAAACCAAATTTTTTCAAAAGGATAATTAAGTTTGGTAAAACCTTTAATAATTAAAATATACAATATTGCATAGACAAAAATATGGGCAGTTTTTTTTAAAACGAAATCAATCACTGATAGAGATAGTGCTGGCAAAACTTGTTGAGAAGATAGAAAATAAATTATTAAAGCCCACACTATAGCAGGCAAAAAAGCTTTGGAATATTTAAGGGTACTACTTTTCATATAGTAATTTGCTTGCAGATAGTAGCAGCAGACCTCCAATTATAACAGCTATTAATTGATTTTTGGCAATTCTAACGAAGCTATTACCTGCATAACTAATTGGTAAAACTAAAGCCTCTCCTTCATCAGAAAGTGTAGTAAAAGAGTCAATGGTTAATTTTTTATCAAGTGTGTCTCTCAATCTCAGAATATGATTTTGGATCAATTTTTCTTCATCTGATTGATTTTGGTTTTTTTGTATTGAGTTAGAAAGATAAGAGCCGGTCATTTTACTAGTTTAAAATTTCAAATTTAAATATAGTCAAGAAAATTGAAGTTTAACTGTCAAATATTAATTACATATTCACTTTAAGTCGGTTTGACTCAAGCAGTTCGTTTCGTTAAAGTAGGAATGTCTATCACACATTAATTTTATATAAATTTTTCGTAGCTAAAACTAAAAACCTTTTTAAAAAGTTGATTATGAGTCAGGATAAACCTTCATTCAATTGGAAAATCACTGGTCAAGCCGGACATGGTGTGATGTTAGCTTCTATGTTGATGGCTAAAATGGCAAAACGCCATGGCATGCAGGCCTTTAATTATCTGGAATATCCTTCTTTAATTAAAGGCGGTCACCAAACTGGCCAAGTCTGTGCAGATTTTACCTGTGCTTCTTGCCAGCGTAAAAAATTAGATGTGATCGTCATTTACACTCAAGAAAGTTTTGCAGTCCACAAACAGGAAATTACTGATGACACAATCATAATTTATAATTCTGATTTTGAAGAGTTAAGTGAGGAAATTAAAAATATATATCAGGGCAGGATTCAACAAATGCCCTTGGCTTCCTGGGCCAAAGAAATTACAGGTACTACACTGGCAGCCAACACTGTTTCTTTAGGAGTTTCAGCCCTAGCAATAGGGCTTGATCCTGATATTTGTAAACAAGTGATTGGTGACGCCTTTGATTCTCAAGAAATTATTGATAAAAATTTAGCTGCCTTTGACAGGGGTTATTTAGAAGCAAGTAAAGTTATTGATAGTAAATTTAGCATTACTCCTCAGGAGGATAAAAACATTTTGTTAAATGGCAACGAAGCCCTTGGTTTGGGGGCTTTATCAGGGGGGCTGCAGTTTTATAGTGCCTATCCTATGACTCCCTCTACTGGATTACTCCATTTTTTAAATGAACACAAACACAAGCTGCCGATTGTAGTTAAGCAAGTTGAAGATGAAATTGGTGCTATTCACGAAGCTATCGGTGCTTCTGTAGCAGGAGCAAGAGCTATGACAGGAAGTTCAGGTGGAGGTTTTGCTTTGATGGTTGAGGCTTTAGCTTTTGCTGGAGGGGCTGAAATACCACTGGTTATTTTAGAAGGACAAAGGACTGGTCCAGCTACGGGCGCACCAACCTGGACTGCTCAAAGCGACTTATCTTTCGTTTTAACAGCAGGACATGGCATATTCCCCAAAGTGGTTTTAACACCTGGTACGGTTGAAGAGCATTTTCAATTAGCACAAAAAGCTATGTATTTAGCTGAAAAATACCAACTGCCAATTGTTATTTTGTCTGATAAATATATTTTAGAGTCTCATCAAACTATGCCTGCTCCTGATATGGTCTTTATTAACGAACGTCAGAGCATGGTTGATAAATCAGAATTATCCGCCGATGAAAGCTATTTGCGTTATTTAGATACAGAATCGGGAATCTCCAAACGCAGTATCCCAGGGCAAGAGTTTGGTTTGCAATTAACAAATTCTTATGAGCACGATCAATGGGGATTTGCAACTGAAGACGCTCAAACTATTGAAAAATCTGTAAATAAGAGAGCCAGAAAAATGAGCCTAATTTTACAAGAATTGCCTCAACCGAAACTAATAGGCTCAGATCAGGCAGAGATAACATTGGTCGGATGGGGTTCAACTATAAATGTTTTAAGAGAAACAGTTAAAGCCTTAGATAAAAAGGTGAACGCGATTCATCTTGCCTGTATGCATCCATTTCCAGTTGAAAGTTTTAAGCAACTGACTTCAACCTCTCAAAAATTAATCATGGTCGAGGGTAATGTTGATGGTCAAGGAGAAGCTTGGATAAAACAGCAAACAGGGATAGGAATGGATGATCGCATTAGACGCTTTGATGGCCGTCCTTTTTATGCAGAGGATTTAGTGGAATCCCTAACTAATTTAGAGAAAAATTCAGCTAATAGTGAAAAGAAAAATTTAATGGGAAGACTTTCTTTTACCGGTAAATAATTTATGAAAATAACAAAAAAAACTATTAAATCTTCAATTACCCCTACTTGGTGTCCAGGCTGTGGAAATTTTGGGATTTTAAGAGCTTTTCATTCAGCACTGGAAGAATTAGAGCTCAACCATGAAGAAGTATTAATTATTTATGGAGTGGGGTGTGGGCCAAATGAAGCTGATTTTAATAGAACTTATGGAATTCATTCTTTGCATGGTCGGGAATTACCCAATGCCATTGGTGCAAAGTTAGCCAATCATGATTTGAAGGTAATTGTGGTTGGAGGAGATGGTGATTTATATGGGGAAGGCGCCAATCATTTAATGTTTTCCGCCAGGGGAAACCACGATATCACCACTTTAGTACACAATAACTGGCGTTATAGTTTAACCACTGGGCAAGCTTCCCCTACCTCTCCACAAAACACTGTTACTAAAACAACCCCAGAAGGTTCAATTGAAACTCCCCTCAATCCTTTACAATTAGCTCTTTCTTTGCAGACGACGTTTGTGGCTCAGGGATACTCAGGAAATTATCAGCAACTCAAGGAAATTATTAAGGCAGGGATTATGCATCGTGGATTTTCTTTAATAGATATTATTCAGCCCTGCATTACTTTTAACAAGGATCATGATTTTGATTGGTACAAACAAAACATTATAGAATTAAAGGATCATGATCCAAAAGATTGGCAGAAGGCATATGAATTAAGCAGCTCTGAAAGGGAAAAAATTGCTACTGGGGTTTATTTTCAAAATGAAGATATTCCAGCCTACCACGAACAATTGGTTCAGCTAAAAGAAAAAACCTTAATAAATCAGTGGCAGCATGAGATTGATTTAAGCAACGTAATTCAGGAGTATGCTTAAAGTTTAAAATTTAGTTTAATAATTTTTCAAGGAGCTGGCAATATTCTTTTTCCTTAATCTTAATGATTTGGGCGTGACTTCCAGCATTTCGTCAGCTGCGATTAATGTTAAAAATTGTTCTAGGGATGGTTTCCAAGCAGGCGCTAAAACAACCATGGTGTCTGCACTGGCAGCTCTCATATTTGTTAGTTTTTTGCCCTTAGCTACGTTCATAACCATATCTTCGCTTCGTTTATTAAAACCAACCACTTGCCCGGCATAAACTTGCTCTCCAGGATCAACAATCATTTTACCTCTTTGCTGTGTCTTATTCAGAGCATAGGCTGTGGTTTGACCTAATTGCTGTGCAATAATAGCCCCTCCTCGATGCCATTCCGCTTGAGGACCTTGGGATCTAAATTCTAAAAACGTACTATGGATAACTCCTTCGCCTGAACTGGTAGTCAAAAGTTCCTGCCGATATCCAATTAAGTTAGCAGTGGCAATTTCATATTCAAACCGACTACCATGCTTAACTTGCTTTATATTTATTAAGACAGCCCTCCTTTTTGACATAGCAGCAGTTACATCTCCAGTCATCTTTTTAGGGACCTCTATAATGACGTATTCCCAAGGTTCAAGAATCTGTCCATTATCTTCTTTTAGTACTGCCTCAGTACGAGATAATGAAAATTCATAACTTTCTCTTCTCATCGTTTCAATTAAGATAGCCAAATGAAGTTCACCTCGTCCAATTAAAGTCACGCCATCATTTTCTTGATTGGGAATTACTTTGAGACCAACATTAGTTTCAAGCTCTTTTTTTAACCTGTCTTTAAGCTGTCTGGAGGTAGAAAATTGGGCTTCTTGTCCGGCAAAAGGTGAAGTATTTACCGATAGTTGAATTTTAACTGTTGGCTCGCTGATTTCCAGCTGAGGCAGTGCTTCTGGATGTTCTGGGTTGGTAATTGTTTCTCCAATTTGAGGATCAGGCAATCCAGCTAAAGCAATTATCTCTCCAGCTGCTGCTTTATTAACTGATTTTCTATTCAAGCCTTCATGTATAAATAGATAATCAACATTAGCCATCACTTTTTCGCCAGAAGCTTTAATTAGACAAATCTTTTCTCCTGCCTTAATTGATCCATTGAAAATCTTACCAATTACAATTTTTCCTAAATGATTATCCCAATCCAAAGAATTAACTTGAATTTGCAAAGGTGCGTCAGGATTACCCTTAGGAGCAGGAATTGTTTCAATTAAAGTTTTAAAAAAAGATTGAAGGTTATCGCTATCCTTAATGTAATAAGACTGATCACTTTCAAGATTAATTTCAAATCCAACTATACCAATAATGCCTTTGGCATAAAGAATTGGGAAATCAAGCTGATTTTCATCATCTGCCAGATCTAAAAATAAATCCATTACTTCTTGTTCCACCTCTTTTACTCTTTGATCTTTACGGTCAACCTTATTAATAATAACAATGGGGGTTAGTTTAAGTTTTAAAGCTAAGCTAAGAACAAATTTAGTTTGAGACAAGACTCCTTCTGCAGCATCAATCAGCAAGATGCAGCCATCAGCCATATTCAAAACGCGTTCAACCTCACCTGAAAAATCTGCATGTCCGGGAGTATCAAGAATGTTAATTTTATATCCATTCCAATTAACAGCAGTGTTTTTAGCAAGAATTGTTACCCCTTTTTCTCTTTCAAGCTCATTGCTATCCAAGATAGTAGATTGACTCATCTCTTTTTGGTGAGCATCAAAAGTTTGGGTTTGCTTAAGCATAGCATCAACCAAGGTGGTTTTACCGTGGTCAACATGGGCAATAATAGCAATATTTCGAATATTCTTTTGATTCATTTTATTTGGCTAGGGACTTAATGGAATTAGTCTGACTGCAGACATTAATTTTCCTCAGCGAACATTCAATTTTACTCCTTTATTAGAAGAAAGTAAAAGGGACTATCTAGATTAGACTATTTTGAGATGACCCCCGACTGCGCAACAATTAATTTAATTTTATGATCTTGAGAATTTGTGGGCAGTTCTTCAACTACCTGAAAATCATAAGCTAGAGCAATTGATAAAGTGCTAGGATTATTGTTTAAATATTGATCATAAAAGCCACCACCTCTTCCCAGCCGCTCTAATTTTCTACTAAAAGCAAGTCCAGGAGTAATGCAAATATCAACTTTTTTAACATAGGCTTGAGAAGCGATAGGCTCCAAAATTCCAAATCCACCCCTCTTAAAGGAGTTAAAATGATTAATTTTTACTGGGATCATCTGATTCTTGTTTATAATTTTTGGAACAGTAACTATTTTTTTATTTGCCAACAGTTTGGTGATTAAATTATGGGTTTTAACCTCATTGCCATGAGATATATATATGAAAAAACTTTCAGCTTGTTGAAATTGAGGTAATTTTTTTAAATTAAAAATAACTTGTTGTGAATATTGCTCGATTTGATCACTGGTTAAGTTATTAAGTTGAGTACTAAATTTTTTTCTTAAATTTTGCTTGCTGCCAGTCAGTTCATGCTGTTGATTAAACATAATTCATATTATAACTTTTTGACAGTAAATAGAGTATTTTTATCTGGCCACTGCTGAATTGTCTACTCTATTGAGTTATAATTCAGTTCGTAATAATTTAAATATTAATTATTTATAAAGATAGGTTAGCCTTAATGAAATATTTAAAAAAAACAGATTCTCAAATTTTTTCTTTAATTAAATCAGAAGAACAGCGTCAAAAAGAAACCTTAATGATGATTCCTTCAGAAAACATGGCATCGCAAGCAGTTTTAGAGGCTGTTGGTTCTTGTTTGGGCAATAAATATGCAGAAGGTTATCCTGGCAAGCGCTATTATCAGGGACAAGAATTTATTGATGAGGTAGAACTATTAGCTATTGACAGAGCTAAGAAAGTTTTTAAGGTGCCCCATGCTAATGTTCAGGCGCTTTCTGGTTCACCAGCTAATTTAGCAGCTTATGTTGCGGTTCTTAATCCTGGAGACAAGCTGATGGGATTGGATTTAGCCCATGGGGGCCACCTAACCCATGGTTCAAAAGTTTCTGCGTCAGCGATTTTCTTTAGAAGTGTGACCTATAAGCTTGGTAGCAATGGACAGATGGATTATGAAGAAATTGAAAAAATCGCTTTAAAAGAAAGGCCAAAATTAATTGTGGCAGGTATCACAGCCTATCCACTTCAGCTTGATTGGGCTAGGTTTGCTAAAATTGCAGATAAAGTAGGAGCTTATTTGTTGGCTGATATTTCACATTTGGCTGGCTTGGTTGCAGGTGGTGTTTATCCTAGCCCGACACCTTATGCGCATCTTATTACCACAACTACTCATAAAACCCTGAGAGGTCCTAGGGGAGCTTTGATTATGGTAACTGATAAGGGTTTGCGAAAAAATCCTGAGTTAGCAAAAAAGGTTGATCAGGCAGTTTTTCCGCGCCTGCAGGGTGGCCCGCACATTAATGCAATAGCAGGTATAGCTGTTGCTCTAAAAGAAGCTCAAACCCTCCATTTTCAAAAATATGCTGTTCAGGTTATAAGGAACAGTCAAGTTTTAGCTCGATCCTTACTGGAATATGATTTCCAATTAATAGCTGGAGGTAGTGATACTCATTTGATTTTGATTGATTTAACAAATAAAAAAATATTGGGCAATACGGCTGCAGAGGCTTTAGAAGCGGCTAATATCGTGTTGAATCGTAACTCTGTACCAAATGATTCAAATTCACCATTTTATCCCTCTGGGATAAGAATGGGTACGCCTGGAGTTACTACTAGGGGTATGGGAACTGAGGAAATGGAATTGATTGCATGGTACATTAATGATGTTATCAATGATGTTGCCAGAATTAAGCAGGAGCGGCAATTTACTTTAGCAGATGAGAAAAAAGCACCTATTCGCGAAGAAATTATAAGTCAGTCGTCAGTAGTCAAAAAAGTGGCTAAAGAAATTAAAGGATTGTGTAAAAAATTTCCAATTCCGGTTCAAAATTAATCTTTGATAAATTTTTACAATAAAAGCAAGAAAAAATTTCTATGAAAACTGATATTCAGATTGCTCAAGAAGCCAATCTTAAGCCAATTAAAGAAATCGCTACACAGATTGGTATAGATCAGAGTCATTTGGAGCTATATGGTCGGTATAAGGCTAAAATATCTCAAAATATTTGGACGGATTTGGATAAAAAACCAGACGGTAAATTAGTATTAGTGACTGCCATGACCCCAACACCAGCAGGTGAGGGCAAAACCACGACCACTGTAGGCTTAGGACAAGCCCTGTGGAGCTTGGGTAAAAAATCAATGATTTGTTTGCGCGAACCCTCTCTTGGTCCATGTTTTGGCATTAAGGGCGGAGCTGCTGGAGGAGGTTATTCTCAAGTTTTACCTATGGAGGAAATAAACCTTCATTTTACAGGTGATATCCATGCTGTTGGTGCTGCAAATAATTTACTAGCAGCAATGATAGATAACCATATTTATGCTGGTAATAAATTGGGTATAAATCCAAAAAAAATTAATTGGCCACGCTGTTTAGATATCTCTGACCGAAGTTTGCGTGAAATAGTTGTTGGTTTGGGAGCTGGCAACGGGCTGGTAAGAGAGGACAGTTTTATTATTAGTGTCGCTTCTGAAATTATGGCTATTGTTTGTTTAAGTAGCTCTTTGGAAGAACTTAAAAATCGTTTAGAAGAAATTATTGTAGCTGAAACTTATGACAAAAAACCTATAACAGCTAAAGATCTAAAAGCGGCTGGTTCAATGACTGTCCTTTTAAAGGATGCTCTCAAACCAAATTTGGTGCAAACTTTAGAAGGCTCGCCGGCCTTAATCCATGGTGGTCCTTTTGCTAATATTGCCCATGGCTGTAATTCTCTAATGGCCACTAAACTAGCTTTAAAATTATCGGATATCGTCGTGACAGAGGCAGGCTTTGGTTCTGATTTAGGAGCTGAAAAGTTTTTTGATATTAAATGTAGGTTGGGTGATTTAAAACCAAATGCGATAGTGTTGGTGGCTACAATTAGAGCTCTTAAGCATCATGGAGGAGGCTATCTAACTTCTGGAATAGAAAATTTGGGCAAACACATCGATAATTTAAAAAAATTTGGTTTACCTGTGGTTGTGGCATTGAATCAATTTTCTTCAGATACAGCTGAAGAGCGACAGGTGGTGTCTGATTACTGCGCACAAAGGCAAGTAAAGTTGGTTGTTTCTGATGTTTGGGCCAGGGGTTCACAAGGAGGAAGAGAGTTAGCACATGAGGTTTTGAGATTAGCAAAGCAGCCCAATAGTTTTGATTATTTATATAATCCCAAGATGGGTATTAAAAAAGCTGTGGAGTTGTTAGCAAGAGAAATTTATGGAGCTGATGGTGTAAACTGGTCGCCTCAAGCCAAAAGAAATATTAAACGCTATAAAAATTGGGGCGTTAAAAATTTACCGGTTTGTGTTGCAAAGACTCAGGCTTCACTGTCTGATAACCCTAAGTTGTTGGGTAGACCCAAGGGTTTTAAAATAACAGTTAAAGAAGTTAAATTAAATCAGGGGGCAAATTTTTTTGTAATTATTGCTGGCAACATATTAAGAATGCCTGGTTTGCCCAAAACACCAGCAGCAGAGCAAATAGACATTAACAAACAAGGCCAAGCAGTTGGGCTGTTTTAAAAATTAAATCAAAACCTAATCATGGCCACTCTTATTAACGGTAAAAAGATAGCGCAAGAGTTAAAAAACAAAATTATTTTGCAGGTACAGCAAATGGAGCAAAGACCAGGATTAGCGGTTATATTAGTTGGCTCTGATCCTGCCTCTAAAATTTATGTGGAGAATAAGGAAGAAGCTTGTCAGGCAGTAGGTTTTTATTCCAAAAAAATAGTTTTATCTAAAGATACTTCTCAGGAAATGCTGATTAAGGAAATCAAGAAACTTAATCATGACCCAAAAATTCATGGCATTTTAGTGCAGATGCCTCTTCCTAAGCACCTCAGTCAAGATCAAATCATTCAAGCAATTGATCCTAGCAAAGATGTTGATTGCCTGCATCCTTTAAATATGGGGCAGATGATGGCACTAAAAGAATTACCGGCACTGGATCAGCTTTTGACTCCTTGTACTCCCAAAGGGATTTTAAAACTAATCAAAAGTACTAATGTTACTATTGCAGGTAAAAAAGCAGTGGTTATTGGTCGCAGTCAGCTGGTGGGCAAACCGATTTCTTTGATGTTGCTGGCAGAAGATGCCACCGTCACCATGGCCCATAGTCGTACCCAAGATTTGGCTAAAGCTTGTCAACAAGCAGATATTTTGGTGGTTGCTGTTGGTCACTTGAACTTAATTACTCAAGAGATGGTCAAGCCAAGGTCAATCGTAATTGATGTGGGGATTAATCGGTTAAATGGGCAAGTAGTAGGTGATATTGAGTTTGAATCAGTTAAGCAAGTGGCTGGTTTTATTACTCCTGTTCCGGGTGGTGTTGGGCCTATGACAATTGCTTGTTTGCTAGAAAACACATTGATTTTGAAAAATAAGCAATTTTTATGAATAAAATTCAGCTACAAAGATTTTTGCTGGGAATAGTTTCTAATAGAAAACTGTTGATTGTAGTTGTGATTTTTTTACTACTGTCTTCCTCAATTGGTTCTTATCTCTTTTTTTTAAACAGAGCTCAATCTGTTGAAAAGGTAGGGGTTGAAACAGAAGATTTTTCTCAGGGGATTGTTTTAGGTGGGGAGCCTGATGATGTAACAACTTTAAACATTTTATTATTAGGGTATGGCGGTCCTGGTCATGATGGGCCATATTTAACTGATGCTATCCAAATCGTTCATATTAATTTTGAAGACTCTAAGGTTGGCTTAATTTCAATTCCAAGGGATTTATGGGTGGAATTGCCAAATGGTAATAAGGCAAAAATTAATCAGGCACTAACTTTAGCTGAGGATAGATCTAAACTGGTATTAAGTGGGAGCAGTGTAGCCAAACACATGGCTGAAATTGTTACTGGCTTGCAGATTGATTATTTTGTGGGAGCTGATTTTGTTGGTTTTAAAAGAGCTATTGGTGAAAATTTGGGCGGTATTGTAGTGGATGTTCCCGAAAGATTAGAGGATAGATGGTATCCAATAAGAGGGGAGGAATTAAATCCGTGCGGGTACTCTCAGGAAGAAATTGTAGAGTTAACAGTTCAATATTCAGGCTTTGAGTTAGAAAAGCATTTTGAGTGTCGCTATGATCACATTCATTATGATGTTGGCCCAAACGAAATGGAGGGCTATGATGCTTTAGCTTATGTGCGTTCTAGGCATGGTTCTGCAGGTGGAGATTTTTCGCGTAGCAAAAGGCAGCAGGCGTTATTAAAAGGTGTGCGTGATAGACTTTTTGAGTTGGATGTTTTAGCTGATTTGCCTGCTTTTTTTAAAAAAATTTCAAACAACATGACAACTGATGTTAATTTAGAAATATTGCAATATTTAGCTCCTACTTTAAAAAATGGATTAAAGTTTGAGATAAAAGAAGTTGTCTTAAGCACTGACAATGTGCTAACTACGGGGACATCTGCGAATGGCCAATTTATTGTCATGCCTAAAGAAGGAACTCAGCAATGGGGCGAAGTTCACGACTTTGTAAATTCAGGTTTAGAATAATATTTGCTGTTTAAGACTTTTTGGTCATATTTTTAATTAACTTGATTTTTTCTTGACGTGATAGCTGTTTTATTTCATGCTCTTTTTGCAATGCTTGAGATTTATTTAGATTCATCTCTGTATAAATTAACTTAATTGGAGTTCTGCCTTTGGTGTATTTTGCTCCGACATTGTTGTTGTGCTTCTTAAGACGTTTACCTAAATCATTAGTGCAGCCAGTATAAAAAGTGCCATCTTTGCATTTAGCAATGTAAACAAGCCAATTTTTTTTTGACATGGGTAAGATTTATTAATAATGCCCATTAGTTATTTAAACACGTTAGCTTTATTTTTATAATCAAAAAAACTCGCTTTATTCAAGCGAGTTTTTAGTGCATCTCACATTAAGATGTTTGCTGCTTATGCAATTGCTTCTTCAGTTTGAACTAAAGCAACATTGACAGCCTGAGGGCCTTGACGGCCTTCGGTAACAACAAATTCAACTTTAGTACCTTCACGCAATTCGTTGGGGTCACAATTGAGTTCATTGACATGAGCAAACAGATCATTGCCACCTCCATCCGGAGCAATAAAACCATAACCTTTGGCAGTATTGAACCATTTGACGGTACCGGTTTGTTTTTGATCAGTATCTTCCGTACCGGTTTGTTTTTGATCGTTGTCTTCCATGGTGTCCTTTCATATTAGACTAATTAATAATACGTAAAAATCAAAGAATAAAGCATTAAATATAGGGATGTTTTTTTACAAGAAGATGTCTTAAATGATTAGTTGAAATAGAATTATAACAAGTTTTCTAGAGCAAAGATAGGGGAAGTCAAAAAAGGGTACAAGAAATTTTTTTGAGCAGCAAGAACCTAAGTAAAGCTAATACTAATGTAAAATATGTTTTATGATATAATTTGAGTTAATATGACGAGAAAACCAGAACAAATAATCAACCTTTCACCAGGAGATAAATTAACAGTTTTAGTTTCATCTCAGGGTAGAGAAAAAAAAGTTACTGAAGAGAAAACTGATCAAGAACCTGCTTCAGTTAATGAGCTGAGGAATTTAATAAGGAGATACTCTGAAGAGATTGTCTATAAAACCTTAGGGCAGGAATATGATGACGATGTTTCTTTAACCATATCCATTAAAAACGAGATAATGCCGCTTATCGATAATTTAAGGGAAAATAATTTACTTACGAGAGAATTTATTACACAGTTAACCAGAAGAATTTTTTCAGAATCTAGTTTTCAATTTTCTCAAGAGCAAATTAAGAGCATTTCTGAGGGCTTTGCTGATTATGTATTAAGCTTAAGCTAGCTTAAGTAAGTTTTGCAATTAGTATGTGAGGGTAAGGTGGGGTTCAACTATAAAGTTTAGTAAAAATTTTTAGCTCCCGTTTTTAACAGTTTTTTTAGCACTATATAAAATTATTGATATCAGAAAGATTATATTTATAAGAGACATTGTGTCGGCTAATTTTTGAATCTTGGTTCGAGTGAGGACTACTGCAACAGAAGATTTCCCTGAAGGAATTTTAATTTCAATAGTCCCTTTATTGGTAGTTTGTTTTTCAACTAAGCTACCATTAATTTTTACATCCCAAGCTGGATAGTTCCAAATAGGGAGAATTAACGTTGATGGCTCCTTGGATTCTGCCAAAAACTGCAATCGGCTACTGCCACTTGTTGGCTGTTGGAGCTTTGTAATGACAGTACCAGATTCTTGCTCCGATATGATGTTTCCAAATTGATTAGGTTTAAAGTTTGTCCCAGCAGGCATGAGTTCCCAGGAGATGTCGGTAGAGCCATAATAGCTTTGTGTATTCTTAAGAAAGTCTTGATCACTTTTCCAATCTAAAGGCCAAGGATATCTATAATTTCTAATATTTATTGCAGCAATGATCAGTAGGCTTAATCCTACCAATGCTCTTTTTTTACCCGTAAGCTGGCTGATAATCCAACCCGAAAGATAAGAGCCAACTACGCTTGTGGCTGCTAATATTCTCCAGGGATACTGAAGATACTTAAGAGGGGTGACTATTTCCCAAACTACTGAAGAATGTTTGGTCATTAAAAAAAACAAAATTACAGTAATGACAGAAAAAATTAAGGCCTTGGTATGTTGGAATTTATGAACAAATAAAATAATGACAGATATTAACCAAGAAAGCAGTAATGCCACGCCTATTTGGAAAGACATTCCATCACTTGCGCCAGCTACTGAGTACCCAAAGCCCCACGGTGAATATAATAATTGCTGTATAGTGGGCCAGTGATCACGATGGTTAATTAAAATAGAATGTCCTATTTTTACCCAGGATTTTTCAAATAAAAATGGCAGAAAATAAAATGACGAGACTCCAACGCCACATGCAGTCCAGAATATTAAACTACCCATTTTTTTCCATGAAAATTTTCTAAAGAGTAGATAAGCGGCATAAACTCCCAAGGGTAGAAAAAAAATAATGACGGAAAGTAAGTGGGACAAGATCATCCCGGCAACACCAGTTGCAACGAGTACTCCACCTTGAATTTTTTTATGTTTAAATTCCGGACCACTATTAATTTGCAATAATTTATTTAATCCCCAACCAATTAAGGGAGCAAACATGAGTGAGTAGTAGCCACCTATCTGTCCAGTGACATATAAAGTTAGGAATCGAAAAGGAACAAGTGCAAATATCGTAGTTCCAACTAAAGACGCCACAAAATCAGCATGACACCTCATCCATTTGTAAAAAAACCAAAGTGAGAGGAATGTAACTAACACCAAAGAAAAACGCCAGCTTTCGGTTGTACTTAAACCAATCAGTTGGAAAATAGCAACAGTGTAATAAGGAAGAGGATAAAAAAATTGAAAGATTGGATAACTATACTGATAAGCTAAGTCTGCTGCCATCCTTACGGGAAATTGCCCTCTTTTTAGTTCTGAAAAAAAATGAAGTGATCTTACAATATGCATCTCCCCATCATGGGTTTGAAACATCCCTGGCTGATTAAAGGCATGCTGTAAAACAAAGTAGGTGAGTAAAATAATGACGGCAGTAGAAATAAAGCTAGGATGTTGAATAACTTTGCTAAACCAAATTATTAATTTTTTGATATTCGGCATTAGAAAAATTTTGAGATAATAAAAGTAGGTTTTTGTTATGATTAGACCTACTTACATTTTTATTCATTTTAACTGATATTGCCAATAAGTACTTGTTTTTGATGCGGAGGTGGTGGGATTTACTGCTTGCTATGCTCTCGCATAGCTCCCAGTATAAGCAGGCTCGTGAACTATTTATATTCATAATTTGATCACTCGCTTGCTTGACTTCTCATCCCACTTTTCTTTCACGATTACTAATAATCATTGATTTATCAATGATTATTAGTAATGCGGAGGTGGTGGGATTCGAACCCACGGAGCTGTGAAGCTCACGCTTTCCAAGCGTGTGCAATTGACCACTATGCGACACCTCCAGATTGTTTTCAACTCTTCCTGCTAAAGAATAGAGAAGACTATTTTATCATCTCTATACTTGCTTGTCTTGGGTTTACTTGTAGTATTAATAATTATGTCAAACTTTTCTCAACAAGTTTACATTTTGCTAAAACAAGTTCCCGCAGGTAGGGTCACAACTTACAAGTCTTTAGGTCAGGCTATTAATTCATCCGCATATCAGGCTATTGGCCAAGCACTAAAGCGTAATCCTGATGCTCCCAACATACCCTGTCACAGAGTGGTGAGCTCTAATGGTAGTGTGGGCGGTTTTGCAGGGGAAAGAGAAGGCAAGATGATTGAGAAAAAGAAAAAGCTACTGAGAAGTGAGGGGATAAAAATTAAAGAGAATAGAATTGAAGATTTTGAAAAAGTTTTGTTTGATGAGTTTGAGGTGTGAGTTAAAGGGGTTGTTTATTAGAAATGGGAGCGGTGCACTGCTCACGCTACTTTGCAGCGTTCCCAGTATTACTCAGGTTTTCGCTAACTTGACGGCAGGATTTACTGCTCGCTATACTCTCGCATAGCTCCCAGTATAAGCAGGTTCGTGAACTATTTATATTCATGATTTGTTCACTCACTTGCTTGACTTCTCATCCCACTCATCATTCACATACTACAAAAATTAGGATATATCCTAATTTTTATAGTATGCGGAAGCGGTGGGATTCGAACCCACGAACCGGAAAACCCGGTCAGGTTTAGCAAACCTGTGCAATTGGCCACTATGCGACGCTTCCATATTTCAACCATTGCTATGGTTTTGTGAAAACCTATTATATCAGTTTGAAGTTTAAATCAGAAATCTTTTTTTTATTCATTATTCATAAATAAAAACAATTTCCTGGTTAAATATGATGAATTTCTGTGTTAAAATATTTATTGAATTTTAAGGCGAAATCAGTCAAACCCAATTCCATAAAAGTTAGGTAGTTAGATTTTCCCAATTTTATTAGTTAAGTTTTTAGTTTTTTTGGTTTCTAAATGAGTTAGACTATAAACTTAAACCAATTAAGATCTTTATGTTTAAACGAATCATCACTTTTACTAAGCCATACCGCAAAACGCTTTTTTTAATAGCTTTTTTGATCATGATCATGGCCGGCCTTAAGCAGGTAGAGCCCTTTGTTTCAAAGCAGATTACTGATATTTTAGTTGAATCTGGTTTTAATGAGTTTCGTTTAATTCTTATTTTTCTAGGAGCTCTTTTGCTGACTAAATTTGTGCAGACAGGCTTAAACCGTTTAACTTGGTATATGACTAATATTTTTGTCATCAAGTTTGAGATTTATTTAAAACAAATCGGCTTTGATCATCTAATGCGCTTATCATTAAGTTTTTATAATGAGCAGGCCACAGGCAAGGTCATGAGCAAGCTTGATAGGGGTGTAAACCGGATCATTAATATTGTTAATAATTCTGGTATGCACTTTATTCCTAGTGTAACCAGTGCTCTCATCTCTTTTGTGATTGTTTTGAATTATGAATGGCGGATTGCTATTTTGATCATTGTTGGTTTTATTCCATACATCATTATTAATCGCTGGAGATTTAAAAGAAACAATAAGTTAGAGAGAAGGGAATACAAACTTTATGATGAGCAATATAGCCATTTTTGGGAAGTGTTGAATGCCATGCCTCTAATTAAGGCTTTTCGGGCTGAAGGCTATGAACGTAAAAGGCTTAAAAGATTTTTTAGCAGTTATCTAGGAATTAGAAAAGAGATGGAGTCTAATACTAACAAAGCTGTAGTGGGTGATTTTTTCTTAGAATTAATGTTGTGGTCAATGTACGCCTATATTGTGTGGCTTACTTGGCAAGGGCAGCTCACAGTTGGAACGCTAGTAATGTTGGTAGGCCTAATTGCGCTCATGAGAGAACCATTGTGGCAGCTAAACTGGATTTTCTGGGAAATTAAAAGAGCCCAAATTGGAGCAAGGGACTTTTTTAGACTATTGGATATTGATCAGCAGATTCCTGATCCAAAAAGGCCGATTAAGTTAAAAAAAGTAAAAGGTGAGTTTGAATTTAAAAATATTACCTTTGTTTATCAGCATGATGACCAGCTCTCTTTAACTAAAAAGAAGACTTCACAAGAGACACAATCTCTAAATCAAAACTTAAAAGTATTACAAGATGTTTCTTTTACTATTGAAGCTAAAAAGATGACAGCATTTGTTGGTCCTTCAGGATCGGGTAAGACTACAATTGCCAGTTTATTAATGAGATTTTTTGATCCTGACGAGGGTTCAATTTTACTTGATGGCGTAGATTTAAGAAAACTGTCAAAGCAGGAACTTCGTTCTTATATCGGTTTAGTTAGTCAGGATAGCCACATGTTTGCTTCTACAATTGCTGAGAATTTGCGCTATGCCAAACCCTATGCTACTTATAAAGAAATGATGGCTGCTTGCAAAATTGCCTACGCAGATGAGTTTATTTCGCAATTACCCGAGGGCTTAAATACTCAAATAGGTGAGCGAGGAGTTAAGCTTTCAGGTGGGCAAAAACAACGGTTATCTATTGCTCGTACAGTTTTGGCAGATCCTAAGATTATTATTTTAGATGAAGCCACTAGCTCTTTAGATTCACAATCTGAACTTTATATTCAAAGAGCATTAAAAAAATTGCTAGCCAACAAAACTTCCATTGTCGTTGCCCACCGGCTTTCAACAATTCAGCAAGCTGATAAGATTATTGTTCTTAAAAATAGAGGAGTTATAGAACAAGGAACTCATCAACAGTTGCTCAAGAAGAAAGGTTTGTATTCTGGATTATTTGATATTCAGGCTGGACAGACTAAACTTTTAGAGGAATGGGAATTAGTTCATTAAATTGTTAGACATTTATTTTTTTAATTGTTAAAATTAACCAATTACATTAATTAAAAATATGATATACTGCGTAAACTATGGCAAAAACAAAAAAAACAAGCTCAAAACCCAGTAAAATAACTCAAAAGAAAGCACCTTCTAGTAAATCTAAATCAAAGGCTTCTGTGAAAAAAACCCAGAAAATTAAAGCTAAAAGTTCTGCTAAAAAGCAAACTAAAAACACCAAAGGAAGCTCTGATGAAAAAAGGAAAGCTAATCTATCTAGAGTCAATTTAGCTGAGAAAGTTAGAAGATTGGAGCCGATCAATCCTGTATTTAATACTCAGACTAAGATTATTTTGGGAATAGTGATTATTATTGGTTTGGCCTACATATTTAGGGGGCAGTTTATTGCTGCGATGGTGAATGGTCAACCTATTAGCCGTTTTAAAGTTTTAAGAACATCTGAAGAGATGCAGGGTTCCCAGGTTTTAGATAATCTAATCTTAGAAGCTCTTATTGAGCAAAAGGCCAGAGCAGAAGGAATTCAAATAACTGATGAGGTTGTGGATAGTCGTATTGAAGAAATTAGGCAAAGTTTAACTGAGCAAGGTCAAGATTTTGACCAATTATTAGAGTTACAGGGAATAAGTATGCAGAAGTTAAGAAGCGATATAAAGGTTGATGAAATGATAAATTTAATGGTCGGGCTCGATATAGATATCAGTGAGGAAGAGATTGAGCAATATCTTGAAAGCAATCGAGATTTTTTACCTGAGGAGGCTAGTGAAGAAGAATTACAGCAGATGGCTAGTCAACAACTAGAGCAGCAGCAAATGTCTCAAAAATATCAGGAATGGCTGACCAACCTTAGGGAGGAAGCCAATATTCAATACTTTGTTGGTTATGGCCAACAAAATGTAAACTTAAATCTTTAATGCCTGCTGATAGATTATTAAAAGAGTATTTAGCTAATTTTCCTCAAAAAAGTTTTGGAAAAGATGCTTTTCTGGTTCCAATTGACCAAAAGTTGAATCATTTGTTTTATTTAAAAACTGGTTATGTAAATCAATACTCGGTTTCTGGCAGTGGGCAAGAGTTTATTCACAATATTTACAAACCTGGATCAATTTTTCCCTTACATTTAGCCTTAAATCAACTCAAAACTCCGTTCTTTTTTCAAGCCTTAAGCAAAGTTGAGGCATCTGTAATTCCTGTAGATGAAATAACAGATTTTTTACAAAAAAATCCTAATATGTTATTGGCTTTAACAAAACGTCTTGCTTCGGGCTTAAATCAGTTAATTTATCGCTTTGAATCATTAGCCGTTGGTGTTGCTCAGCAAAAAATAGCAGCTGCTTTATATTTATTGGCAAAAAGATTTGGTTCTTCTGCAAAGGGGAATTTAGAAAAGTCTAGCCTAAAATCGCTTCAGAAAGCACCATTAATCATTAATGCTTTTCCTATCACTCATCAATTTTTAGCAAATATGACTTCTCTTACCAGGGAAACAGTGAGCGCAGAAATGATTAAATTTAAAGAGTTAAAAATAATAGATTATCAGAGCAAAGTTATTACTATTTTATCTCCTGAGAAGTTAAAAGAGCTTTCTTCCTTACCTTTTAATTATTGAACTTTTAATAAGCAAATTTACTTTCCCTTTACATCAGGACTAAGTTCAAGTTTTTTAAAATAACCTTCTCTTAAAAGAATAGCTATTACTGCATAGACAGCAATATCTAGCCAAGTTTCATTGACTGATTCATTTTTTGGCTGTTGTTCTTTTGAGATTAGATTTTGCAGTCTTTTAACCTTGTCATTGATTCTAAATAAAATTCCTAATTCGCCTGTATCTAGAATGTTGTTTTTCCCGTAATCTTTATGTTTGTTAATAAAAACTGTGAGCATGTCTGACAAAATTTGCTCAAAAGCCTTGTCAAGATACTGAGGAGGTTTTACGTTGGTTTTTTGGGACATGTAACTAAAAACTTACTTTGTATTTATATATAGATTTATTATTATAATCTAAAAAAAACGCCTGCCGACAGCAGACGTTTTACAATTTTTTTAAAAAATTGAAGTTTACTTAACTATTTTTTGCTTGATTTTAATGATAAAAGCACCTGCTCCTGAGGCAATTGTGCTCATGGTAGCAACTATCATTTTACTGTCAAGAGCAGTGTCAACTGGTTCGTGAACTTTTTCTTCGACGTGATCAACATAAACAATTTTTTGTTCTTGCTCCTGCTTGATGTCAATTTTGCAACGAGTTGTGGTTTGGCCATAAGGACCAACAATCGTCTCGGTTTCACACTCCGCTTGAGCTTCTTGTAACTGAGATTGTTCTCCAGCTGCGAAAATAGGGCCAACTGCAATTGTTGAGCAGATTAAAAAACTTGTTAAAGAAATTATTAAATTTTTCTTCATATATTTTGATATATTTTGATTAGTTTCTATATTTTATTATAAGATATGATAATGTCAAGAAACAGCCAATAATAAGTATTTTTAAAGGATAATTATGCATGAAAAGAAAAACTCAGTAATTTTTAGGAGTTTTTTTAGAAAGCAATTTTTTATTGAGTAATGAGTCTCAAACTCATGACCAATCCTGCAGAATATCTATCTGATAGTTTTTGGTCAGAACCAAACCAGGGATCGTGAATTGTATATTCTCCATTTTCTCCAGATATAATAACTACAAAGTGCATTCCTGAAATGGTGGCCATTCTCATTTGGGCTATGACATAGCGTCCATTTTTAAGCTCATGATCTATGGTCTGTACATTGTAAGGAACATCCTTATAAGAATACCCAGAGGGTGGTGATGGGGCAGTCATGTAGGCGCTGTTACTAAAGAAATTATTGGGATTGGCCGCATATACTGAAGGAGTAATATCATGTCCAATTTTTTTAAAAACCATGGCCATACTACTAATATAACAACCGACTTCTCCAACCGTATCTTTAGAATTTCCTATATATTGATTACACCAGCGGGGATCTCTTTGAGAATAAAAGTTACCATCACTTCCTCCACCGGGGGAGCCTGAAAGACAGCTGCTGCCAGATGTGCTTGAAAAGTTTCTTAAAGCAGCTAACTGGCTGTTTGCTTCTGCCAATAGTTGCTGATATCTTCTTTCATCGTTTTTAGTATCTGTTAAAAGCTTTTGTTTACTGCTTTTATTGCGTTCAAGTTCGAGTCGTTGGGCTTGTAGTTGTTCTCTTTTATTTTCTAGTAGCTCTTGCTTAATTTCTTTCAAGCTTTTTTGCTCATCGTAAAGCAGTCTTTGGTTTTCGGCCTCCTGCATAGCTCTTGCTATTTGCCTTTCCGCTTGTTGCAGGTATTTATATTGAGTTACAAAATCAGAAAAAGTATTGGTAGTAAAAAGAGAAATAATCGAGCTAACTCGATTTTGCTTATAAGAGGCTTGAACTCTAACAATGAGAATGTCAGTTAGGCGGTCTAAGGATAAGCTTAAACCATCAATCCGTTCATTAAGATTAGCTAGTTCTTTCTCTAATAAAGAGATTTCTGTTTGAGTTTGGGCAATTTGGAATTGTTGCAGTTGAATTTGGTTATTGGTGATATCAATTGCATTAGCTAAAGTTTGGGCTTGGTCTTGTGCATCTCTAATTTTGATCTCTAACTCTTCAATTTTTTCTTCTATGCATTCTGAATACATTTCTTCTTCAAGCTTTTCGTGATCACATTCTTGATGAAGGTCAGCTTGAGCTTGAATTGATTGATGTGGAGAAACGTAGGGATTTAAGCTCAGTGTTAAAAAAAATACACCTGAGATTAGAACCACAAACTGTGAGAAAAAATTTCTTTTCAACATACAGATTATTATAAAGAATATCTCTTGATCTTTATTTTTCGATTAATCTTTTAGCAGCTAAAACACTGGCAAATCCCCCAAAAAATAAGGCAAGACTAGTTCCCAAAGCCACTTGTATGAGGAAAAATTCCCAGGGAATAGGGAATAAGATAATTTGTCCGACTAAAGTTTTCAGCCAGGGGGTTATGTATAGTAGACCAGCATAAATTAAAATCCAACCAAAAATTGAACCTAAAAATCCATATAAAAAGCCTTCAATTATATAGGGCTTTAGGATAAAGCTAGAATTAGCGCCAATAAAACGTAAAATATTAATTTTTTTCTTTTGATGACTGATTTTGAAGCTAATAGTGCTCATGATAATTAACAAAGACAGAGTAAAAAAGATAATTGTAAGGGCTAGACCCATAACCCTGAGTGACTGAACCCATTGTGTGAGCTGCTCAACTACATCTTGCTGAATAATAATATCATCGATTTGAGAAAACTGCTTCAATTCTTGATGAATAAGTGAAAGATTTTCAGGACTGGTTGCAGAAATTTCAATGCTTGCCGGTAGGATGTCCGCGGTTACCAGCTCTAAAAGTAAAGGGTTGTCTTGTTTTTCTTGATAATATCTAAAAGCTTCCTCTTTAGACACAATTTTAACTGAATCAACGTAGGTTAGTTGACTGACTGCAGCTTCTACTTTTTTGATATCTTCTGTTTCTGTTTTAATGTCAAAAAAGGCGATAATTTTGGGTTGAGTTTCAAAAAATCTTAGTACTTGCTGAGAACCAACTAAAAATAGTGAAAATCCATAGGCTACAAAAAAAGTGATGGTAATCATCACAATCGTAGCCAGACTTTTATAAGGGGCTCTGCGTAAATTGATTAGGGTTGTTTTTAAAGACTTCATAGGCAGATTGTAACGGATTGAGTAAAATTAGTTTGATTGATCATCTTTGAGCTTTTTTTTTAACAATTTTTGGGTTAAGGCATTAGCCTGTTGTTTGCTTTGCGTAAGTTGTTTTTTAAATTTTTGGAAAATTTTTTGATTATTGTTTTTGCCTGTTTTTGTTCGCTCTTCTGGTGTTTTGCCTTCTTTTATTGACTGCTTTTCTTTGTTATCTTGCTTTTTTTGATCTTTAGCTTTTTTGGTTTCGTTGCTATTATTTAATTTTTTTTGAATAACTGGGGGTTGGTCTGCCTCTTTTTTACTTTTGGCTTCAGGTTGAGTTAAGTCTATTCTCTTTGACTGGGTTTCTTTAATGATGATTGGATCATGTGTTGCAATTATTAGAGTAGTTCCCAGCTGATTAATTTTTTTTAGTAGATCTAAAATATGTTTACTGGTTCGATCATCTAAGTTGCCTGTAGGTTCGTCAGCAAAGATTACATTGGGCCCTGTGGCTAATGCTCTGGCGATGCTGATTCTTTGAGCTTCTCCTCCAGATAATTGTTTAGGGAACATTAAAGCCTTATCAGTCAATTCCACTAAAGTTAGCAAATCAGTGATTCTTTCTTCAATATCTAATAAATTCTCTTTTTGAATTAAGAGTGGTAGGGCAATATTTTCCCAGACGTTTAATTCTTCAATTAGTTTATAGTCTTGAAAAACAGCCCCAATTTTTCTTCTGTGAAGTGGTAGCTGATTGGACTTTATTTTGGATAATGGGAGGTCGTCGAAAAAAATTTCTCCAGCTATTGGTTGATACTCTTTGATTAGTAAATTTAAAACAGTAGTTTTGCCACTCCCAGAAGGACCTGTAATTAAAACTAATTCACCATCTTCAACAGTAAAAGACAAGTCTTTAAGGGCAACAGTCCCATCTGCAAAGCGCTGGGTGACATTCTGGAATTTAATCATAAATCATGAACTTAATTTAACTCTATTTAATCACGATTCAAGGGAAATCTGCAACCGAAATTCAATCAAAGCGACTGAATGAAAGTGACTATAACTCTTCTTCCAGAGGTGCTTGGGCCTCTACTTCAATAACTTCAACTTTACCCACATCCATAAGCCAGCCAGCCACTTGTCCCTTATAGGTTTCTCCCCAAACTTTAACTTCCATTCCTACCAATCTATCTAAATCTGTGACTGTAGAAGTAAGATAAACTGTTTGGCTGGGTCCGCCAATTCTTAAAAGCTTATGAGATCCTTCACCGTTAATACCCCCTGCTTCTAAATATCCTTGAGCATCATCTGGAAAAAGTTCTGAATCATGCATACCAAAAACATCTCCTTTTTGGATAGTGTCTCCTGCAATTTGTTGGATCGGCTCTTTATCTGCAGTTGTTTGATGCTGTAGTCGATGAGCTCCAAAACCAGTTAATGTTCCGGCTATTAAAGCTAGAACACTAATAACAATAAACTTTTTTTTTGTCGCTTTTTTCATATTTGATTCTTTGTTATTAAAAGCAAGTGGTTTGACCGCGGATGATTGCTCAGAATCTTGATTTTGACTGATTTCTTGATTTTCGTCAACAGTAGCTGTAGTCGTGTTATTAACTACCTGGGGCTCAGGTTTAGCAGCTTCTGGATTAGAATTATTGAGAGTATCACTGTTGGTGGAATTTGATTTTAAATTAATTTTTTGCATAAATTTTATCTTACACTATCTAGATTGACTTCAAAATACCCTAAATAATTTACTAGGTTTTTAGCTTGATGGCTGACTCGATGAATTTATCCAAATCTCCGTCAAGAACCGACTGGGCGTCGTTGGTTTCTACTTTAGTACGAGTGTCTTTAACTAATTGATAAGGGTGTAAAACATAGTTTCTTATTTGAGTGCCCCAACTAGCATGTTGATGCTGTCCCTTTTCTTGTTCTAGATTTTGCTCGATATTCTTTTCTTGAATAGCTGCTAATTTACTTTTCAGAATTTTTAGAGCTGTTTTTTTGTTTTCTGCTTGGCTACGTGCTTGCCTGCTTTTAACTGTTATTTTAGTTGGTTTATGAGTCAATTCAACTGCACTGCTGGTTTTATTGACCGATTGGCCTCCAGGACCACCTGATTTAGTGAAATGCCAGCTTAAATCTTCTTCTTTAAGTTTTACCTCAACATCCTGGTCAATTATCGGTGTGACCTCGACTAGAGCAAAAGAGGTTTGGCGTAAATTATCTGCATTGAATGGGCTTAGTCTGACTAATCTGTGGGTGCCTTGTTCGTTTTTTAAATAGCCGTATGCATAAGGAGCCTTAACTTCAAAACTGATTTCTTTAATTCCTGCCTCCTCACCTTTAATTTCTGAGATAAGTTTAAACTTCCAATTCTTTCTCTCAAAATAGCGAATGTACATTCTTGAGAGCATCTCGGCCCAGTCCATAGCTTCGGTTCCACCTTGTCCGGGATGAATTGATACAATGGCACTTTTTTTGTCAAAGCGACTGTTTAGAAACTGAGATATTTTAAGTTGACTGATCAACTTTGCTAACTCATCAGCCAACTGTTGCTCCTCTTTTTCAAACTGGTTAGCTGATTTTTCATTTTGGGCTTCGTTAATTAAAGATTGTGAGGCTTTAAGATCTTGAGTCAATTGGTCTAGCTGCTTTACTTTTTCCAGTTGGCCAGATAGCAGACTAATTTCTTGCATAGTATCTTGGGCATTAGCTTGATCCCAAAAATTAGGCTGCATGGTTTGAGCCTGTAGGCCAGCTATATTATTTTGCAAAGCTTGCTGATCAAGCTCTTGCAATAAAGTTTCTGCTTCTGTGATAATTTTGTTTATTTTCCGGATCTCTGCCATGAGAATATTATATACCACCATTCATCGAGAAAATTAGGTCTTGATTGAGTATTTTTTGCTGATGATCTTCAAATATATTGAGTTGATAGCTTGTATCGGGTAGTCCGGGCTGTTTTAAAAGAGTCCAAGTTTTTTCTTCAAGCAATGGTTGTTGCGGCTTAAAACTCAAAACACATTTTTTATGAGACCGTTCGGCAACGGTGACCAAAAACCCCAGTTGCGTGACTGATCCTTCCCAGATGCTAACAGTTCTGCTTTCTTCTAAATCAATTGGCTGCTCGTCACAGCTGACTTTAATGGAATTTTCAAGTATTGGCAGATTGGTTAACAGTCTTTGGTAATTAACATAGCCTAGATGCGTGGCTTGCATTAAATCAGGGTTATTTTGAATCAGTGCGACTTCTTTTTCAGTTAGGGGAGAGTTGTGGTTGCTAAATTCTAATGCAAAAGAAACTAAATTTTGGTTGATGGCGAGCGTGATGTTGCGTTCAACTCCCTGATTGGCCTTATTAATACCTACATTTGATTCTACTAAATAAAAAAAGTAATCAGTGTTTGGATTGATTGTTCCGGTCAAATTTGCTTTAACAAAGAGCGACTGAATATCTAAATTTTTGCTATACAACAAAATGTTTTTATTGCGAGTAGTTTGACTTAACATGGTCATGAGCTGTATAAGTTGGGTTTGGTCAATTTGAGCTAACTGTAGTTTGAGTGCTGTATAAAGTTGCCCCAAAAAGTGTTTTTTTTGTTTGTCTCCTGCAAAAAACTCAATTCGTTGCTGCCTGGCTAAGTTATTTAAATTTTCTGGAGTGACTGTTTGTGGACTACTCTCCAGGTTAGGTAAATATATTGGTCCAGTAATAGACAATAAGTTTTTAACGAAATCAAGATTTAAGGCTATTAGTAAATCTGTTTCAGGTAGAATAGTTTGGTCTAGTAAAGAGATAATATCTTGAGCTGCTTGGCTAAAGTCAGCTTGCCAGTTGGCATCAGTTAAAGCCAACCCTCGGCCTTCGCTTAAATATTGATATACTCCAGGAGGGGCTGGAGATGTTTCGGTAATTTGATTTGACAAATCATAAATATCATAAAAAATT
>Ga0334887_1001772_pt1 | contig 26758 bp, 21 predicted proteins | sample GraSluR1_MG_10_FD_207217 | JGI IMG/M metagenome (GOLD analysis project Ga0334887, IMG submission 207217) | Sludge microbial communities from methane-producing bioreactor in Wageningen University, Netherlands - Granular Sludge_18_07-R1 | ecosystem: Engineered > Bioreactor > Anaerobic >...
CGACCAGCATATTATCCCAAGTGCGACTATCCCACTAAACGGTGCAACAAGTAGTCCAATTGGACAAATGAAGAAATGGATTTAGGACTTTTGAAAAACTTTCCGAGAATAACTTGACACAAACTTTCTTAAACCTTGTCTTTTTTTATTCTCTAAAAAATGGTATACTGATATAGTATAGAATTGGAGATGTTATGGTAAAACGTGATTTTATAAGAAATATAATTTTAGCATTATTGGCTATCTTGACGGTTGTTTTGTTAAGAATTTTTATCTTTTCAACTTTTCGTGTGCATGAAGATGCATCCAATCAATATTTGAGAAACAATGATGTTGTTTTGGTTAATAGAAATCGCCAGCCTAAATATAAAGACTTCATTGTCTATGAAGTTGATGGTATTTTTTACATCAGTCGTATTATTGCAAGCGAAGGTGAGGCAGTTACTTACATGGATGACATTTTCTATTTAGATGAGCTTGTAGAGCCTCAGGAATATATTGAATCTGTCAAGAATAACTATTTAGCAGAAGCTCCGGCTGGCTCTCTCTTTACTGATGATTTCACTATTGAGACTCTTACAGATGGAAAAGAAGATACGATACCTAAGAATGAGTATCTTGTTCTAAATGATGATCGACGAAATACAAATGACAGTCGAAAATTTGGTTTAATTAGGAAATCTCAAATTAGAGGAGTTGTAACATTTAGAATCCTACCTTTGAGTAATTTTGGTTTTACTGATGTGGAATAGAAATACTTTTATGAAGATGAACTCTTATTGGGGTTTGTCTTTTTTAATTTGATTGACTTAAAGGAATTCTCTTAAACTCTGAAGATTTGTTTTATACAAAGATAAGTCGTTTATGTTATTTCTGGGCTCCTGAAAAACTGACTATACCAATTTTGTTGTTGACAATAAAAAGATAAAGTTATATACTGTTTTTGTTGACTTTGGTAAAGTCTTATTTGACTATACCAATTTAAAAAATCTTAAGGAGAAAGGCAGTAGTGAAACAACTGCTGCCAGTAGAAAATTATGTGTGGTATTGTAGGTGTAGTTGGTAATCGTAATGCAACTGATATTTTAATGCAAGGTCTTGAAAAACTAGAGTATCGCGGATACGACTCTGCAGGTATCTATGTTGTTAATGGCGCAAATAATGGACGTCTCATTAAGTCAGTTGGTCGTATTGCAGATCTTCGTGCTAAAATTGGCATTGATGTGGCTGGATCAACAGGGATTGGTCATACACGTTGGGCTACACATGGACAAGCGACTGAAGAAAATGCTCACCCCCATACTTCAGAAACAGGACGATTTGTCTTAGTTCACAATGGTGTAATTGAAAATTATCTTCAGATTAAAGAAGTTTATCTTGAAGGGCATACTCTTAAAGGACAAACTGATACAGAGATTGCTGTTCACCTTATTGGTCAATTTGTTACAGACGGTCTATCAGTATTAGAAGCATTCAAGAAAGCCCTTAATATTATTGAAGGTTCTTATGCATTTGCACTTGTTGATTCTGAAGAACCAGATACAATTTATGTCGCTAAAAATAAATCACCTCTTCTTATTGGTCTTGGTGAAGGTTATAACATGGTCTGCTCAGATGCCATGGCTATGATTCGTGAAACAAGTGAATTTATGGAAATCCACGATAAAGAACTTGTTATTTTGACAAAAGATTCAGTTACTGTTTCTGACTATAATGGAAATGTTGTAGAACGTGGTAGCTATACTGCAGAGCTTGATTTGTCTGATATTGGTAAAGGTACATATCCTTACTACATGCTCAAAGAAATCGATGAACAGCCGACTGTTATGCGTAAATTGATTTCTACTTATGCTGATACAGATGGAAACATGAATGTTGATCCAGAAATCGTTAAAACTGTACAAGAAGCTGATCGTATTTACATCTTGGCAGCAGGAACATCTTATAATGCAGGATTTGCTTCAAAATCAATGCTTGAAAAATTGACAGATACACCAGTTGAACTTGGAGTTGCATCTGAATGGGGTTATAATATGCCACTACTTAGCAAGAAACCAATGTTTATCTTGCTCAGCCAGTCAGGTGAAACAGCAGATAGTCGTCAAGTTTTGGTTAAAGCAAATGCAGCAGGTATTCCAAGTTTGACTGTGACTAACGTTCCTGGTTCTACACTTTCTCGTGAAGCAACTTATACAATGCTTCTTCACGCCGGACCAGAAATTGCTGTAGCTTCTACAAAAGCTTACACAGCGCAGGTTGCAGCGCTAGCATTTTTAGCAAAAGCGGTTGGTGAAGCAAATGGTAAACAAGAAGCTATTGACTTTGATCTTGTTCACGAATTGTCAATTGTAGCACAATCAATTGAAGCAACACTTTCTGAGAAAGATGCTATTGCTGAAAAAGTTCAAAACCTTCTTAGCACAACTCGTAATGCCTTCTATATTGGTCGTGGCAATGATTACTATGTAGCTATGGAAGCAAGCTTGAAGCTGAAAGAAATCTCTTATATTCAATGTGAAGGTTTTGCAGCTGGTGAATTGAAACATGGTACAATCTCTTTGATTGAGGAGGGAACACCTGTTCTTGGTTTGATTTCATCTAGTGAAGTAGTCGCTGCTCATACTCGTGGTAATATTCAAGAAGTTGCTGCACGTGGAGCTCATGTTTTAACCATTGTTGAAGAAGGTCTTAACAAAGAAGGAGACGATATTATTGTCAATAAAGTCCACCCGTTCTTGGCGACCATTGCTATGGTCATTCCAACACAATTGATTGCTTACTTTGCATCATTACAACGTGGTCTTGATGTTGATAAACCTCGTAACTTGGCAAAAGCCGTAACTGTTGAATAATATCTATTTTCGAAGACAAATGCCGAAATTGGTATTTGTCTTTTTTGCAATCATAGAAGCGACTTTTAAAGATTTGAAGCTATGCCCATGACTTGATTCAATAATTTCGATAATAATGTCTTTAACAGTTTTAAATTATTCTGCAACACTTATCAACGTGTGTCACAAATTTTGTGCCAAAGTTTGAGTTTTGTGTCACATGAAATTGTCATATAATAAAGTCAAGAAATAAAGGAGGTTTTCTTATGGAAAACAATTCATCATTGAAAGTGAAAATTCAGAAACTGGGCACGTCACTTTCAAATATGGTTATGCCTAATATCGGGGCATTTATTGCTTGGGGTGTTTTGACCTCACTTTTCATTGATACTGGTTGGCTTCCAAACGAACAATTGTCAACTATCGTTAGTCCAGCCATTACTTACCTCTTGCCACTACTTATTGGTTATACTGGTGGTCATATGATTCATGGGCAACGCGGTGCAGTTGTTGGTGCTATCGCAACCTTTGGTGCTGTAGCTGGTGCCAGTGTACCAATGTTCATTGGAGCAATGATTATGGGTCCTCTTGGAGGATGGTGCATCAAGAAATTTGATGAAAAATTCCAAGAAAAAATTCCAACTGGATTTGAAATGTTGGTTAACAACTTTTCAGCCGGTTTGATTGGTTTTGCACTTATTATTCTTGCCTTCTGGGCAGTAGGTCCTCTTGTATCAACGATGACTGAAATGATTGGTAATGGTGTTCAAGCGATTGTTGATGCTAAACTCTTGCCACTTGCTAACATTTTGGTTGAACCAGCTAAAATCCTCTTCTTGAATAATGCCATCAACCACGGTATCTTTACTCCACTTGGTGCGGAACAAGTAGCAGCAACTGGTAAGTCTATCCTCTTTCTTATCGAAGCTAACCCTGGACCGGGTTTGGGTATCCTACTTGCCTACATCGTATTCGGTAAGGGTGCTGCTAAATCTTCTGCATGGGGAGCATCAATCATCCATTTCCTTGGTGGTATTCATGAAATTTACTTCCCTTACGTTATGATGAAACCATTGCTTTTCCTTGCAGTTATTGCAGGTGGTGTTTCTGGTACTTTCACTAACCAATTGCTTGGTTCTGGTCTTACTGGTGCAGCATCACCAGGTTCAATCATCGCTATTCTTGGTATGACTGCTAAAGGTAGCCACTTGGCTGTCCTTGCTGGTGTATTCGTTGGTGCTCTAGTAGCCTTCTTGGTAGCATCTGTTATTCTTAAAGCAGATAAATCTGAAGAAGATGATTTTGAGGCCTCTGTAGCTGCAACTCAAGCAGCTAAAGCGCAATCTAAAGGAAAAGAAGCACCAATTGCAGCAGGAGAAATTTCTTCAGATTCAATTAAACAAATCATTTTCGCTTGTGACGCAGGTATGGGTAGCTCAGCTATGGGTGCTTCAATCCTACGTGATAAAGTTAAAAAAGCTGGTCTAAGTATTCCAGTATCAAATAAAGCTATCTCTAACTTAACTGATGAGCCAAATACACTCATCGTTACGCAACAAGAATTGGCTGCCCGCGCCTCTGAACGCACACCAAGTGCAGCGCATGTATCAGTAGACAATTTCCTTGCTACACCTAAATACGATGAAATCGTAACTCTTCTAAGTGGTGATGATAGCCCAAAGTCTGAAGCAACTTCGGCTCAAGCAGTTGCTGAAGTTGACCTTAACTATATCGATGAAGTTGTCTTTGCTTATGGAAATGCCAAAGGTTCTGCCACAATGGGTCAAGAAACTCTTAAAGCTATCTTCAAAAACAAGCAAATCGGTATTCCTGTCTCAAAAGCAGCAAATACTGACTTAGGACGATTCAATTCAAAAAACATTCTTATCGTAACTACCATTGCCAATCAAGCTCAGGCACAACAATTCGCGCCACATGCACAAGTCCTAATTGTTGACAGCCTTGTAACAACGCCTGAGTATGATAAAATGGTTGAAAGAATGCATAAGTAAGATAAGAAAAGTAGTATAATAAGTTTATGCTATTAACAAAAAGAGAAGAACATTTGTTGAAAGCTTTCCAAGATTATGGAAAGCTTTCAATTGATAATATTTCTGATATTTTAAAGGTGTCTAAACGAACTGTTTATCGAACAATTTCTGATTTAACAACAAGTTTAAATACACTAAATATTAGTATTATTAAAGAAGATAACAGATATATTTTAGCTGGTGAATTAGAAAATTTAAGGCAATTTTCTAGTCAAGTAACATACACACGAAATGAACGGCTAAATTTAATTACTTACCGCCTATTAACAACATCAGGAGAAGTGACTAATGAAGAGCTACAAACTGAGTTTGGAGTAAGTAATGTTACCATTATTCAGGATATTGCTGATATTGAGAAACGTCTAGCAGATTTTGATTTGATATTAGGGAGAAAAAAAGGATATCAAATTGATTTAAATCAAGATAATGCAAGAAGACTCTTAGCTATTTTAATGGTTAATACTATTCCAGTCTCTGACTTTGGGAACCAGGACTATGGGTATTACCATGAAAGCTATGACCAATCCTTCAATCAAGCGTCAGCTATTTTTCAAAAATATCAAGAAAACTTGCCAGAGATGGATGCTAAGATGAGTCAATTTTTTATCATCTTGTTAGCTTTGGCAAATCATGGGGTGACTCCTGGGAATATTAAGTTAGTTAGTAAGGTCTCACTTGATTTTACTCAGTCTGTCTATGCTGAGTATTCAAAAGTGACTGGTCATTTCTACAGTATTCAAGAAATTCTATACTATGCGTCCATATTAGATGAACTATTAATCAAACGTCAAGAGACGCCACTCTTTCATGAAAATTTTGACAGTGCCTTTTATTACAGTGTATCTAACCTGATTGATAAAGTTGCCTTATATACCAAGATAAACTTTGCTAAGGATAGGGTGCTTTTTAAATTCTTGTTCAATCACATTCGTTTAAGTTTAGCAGTCCCAACTTTGTTTGAAGATAATTCAAATGCTGTTATTGCTCATTCAGCATTGCAGCATAGTGAATACTTACACCGTGTGGTTAGTCTGCTAGTAATGGAAATCTTTCCACGTTATCTACAAAGTGAATCAGAACTTGAACTCATTACATTGCATTTTGCATCAAGTTTGAGACGGAGTCCTGACATTTATCCGATTGTGATTTTACTCCTAACGGATGAGCGACCTTTAGCTAGGGAATTATTAATTACGCGTATAAAAACTATGGCACCATTTGTTGAAGCTGTTCATGTTAAACCGCCTTTAAGGTTTAGTCAAGAAGATAAAGAGTATTACGATTGCATTTTAACAACGAAGTTATTAAAAGATGAATCAGTAAAGGTGGTATCCATTTATCCAGACGGTAAAGAGATGCTGCAGTTACAAGATTACTTGCAGGAAGTGCAATCAAATAGGGAAGTAAGGGTAAGGGAGCAAAAAATTTTTGATGGTGAGTATGATTTTCAAAAATACTTTTTAGCTAGTCAAATTTTACTTGAACGTTTTTCTTATCAACATTTAGATAATTTGTCGACATTTGAAGAAACTGTTCCTATGGTAGTCAATAAAATTGATTATATTTCGGATAAAGATTATCTATCTCAAAAGTTGTTAAGGCGTTTTGAAATCAGCCCAATGGCTATACCAGAAACACACCTAGCTTTGTTACATACTTATTCTAGTCGTGTAACTGAAAGTTGTTTTATGATTTTCGATTTGAATGTCCCGGTAAATGCCCAGTCAATGAATCATGAAACAGAAAGTGTATCGAGGATTTTAGTCATGTTAACTCGAATGGGTGAGAGTGAAGAAATTCGAGATTTGATGTCAGCTATCAGTCAATCTATCATAGAAAATCATCTCTACACAGAAATATATAAGACTGGTAATAAAGATATTATTTATCAGTTACTGAATCAAATATTTACAGAAAAAATCAAAAAATTGGAGAATTAACATGGAATTTCAAAAGGATTTAATTAAGCTTAATCAAGCTTTTGACAACAAAGAAGCAGCCATCCGATTTTGTGGGCAAATGCTTTTCCAAGCTGGATATGTTGAGGAAGATTACATTGAAGCGATGATTCAACGTAATAAAGAGCTCTCCGTTTATATGGGCAACTTTATTGCTATTCCACACGGAACTGATGCAGCAAAAGAAAAAGTTATTAAGTCAGGTATTACAATTGTTCAAGTTCCTGATGGTGTTAACTTTGGAACTGAAGAAGATCCTCAAGTAGCTACAGTACTATTCGGTATTGCTGGTATTGGTGACGAGCACTTGCAAATTATTCAAAAAATTTCGATCTTCTGTGCTGATATTGATAATGTTGTCAAATTGGCAGATGCGCAATCAGAAGATGAAGTTGTCCGTTTGTTAGATAGTGTTGAATAGGGGAGTGTAAAATGAGTAAAGCAGTACATTTTGGAGCAGGAAATATCGGCCGTGGATTTATTGGAGAAATTCTATTTGAAAATGGTTTCCATATTGATTTTGTAGATGTAAATGAAAAAATTATTGATGCGTTGCAAGAACGAAAAGCCTATGAAATTGAAATTGCTGAAGAAGGTCAACGACACATTGCGGTTTCAAATGTTAATGGCATTAACAATGGTAAAGACCCAGAAGCAGTAGTTGCAGCTATTAAGGAAACTGATTTGGTGACAACTGCCATTGGACCAAACATCTTGCCATTTATTGCAGAGTTAATTGCCAAAGGGATTGAAGCGCGTCGTGAAGCAGGTAATCAAACACCATTTGATGTTCTTGCCTGTGAGAATATGATTGGCGGATCACAATTCTTGTATGAAGAAGTGAAAAAATACCTTTCAGAAGACGGTTTAGCTTACGCTGAAGAATTTGTAGGTTTCCCCAATGCGGCTGTTGACCGTATTGTTCCTGCACAGACTCATGAAGATCCCCTCTTTGTAGTTGTTGAACCATTTAATGAGTGGGTTGTTGAAACCAGCCGTATGAAAAATCCTGGATTAAAACTAGAAGGTGTTCATTACGAAGATGATTTGGAACCATTCATTGAACGTAAACTTTTCTCAGTTAACTCTGGTCATGCTACATCAGCTTATACAGGAGCTTTTTATGGGGCTAAGACAATTCTTGAAGCGCTTCAAGACAGTCAAGTTAAGGCACAGGTCGAAGCTGTTCTTGGAGAAATACGCAGTCTGTTGATCGCTAAATGGGGCTTTGATGAGGATACTTTAGTAGAATATCATAAGATTATTATCTCTAGATTTGAGAATCCATTTATCATTGATGATGTTACGCGTGTTGCTCGTACACCAATTCGTAAACTTGGCTTTGATGAGCGCTTTATTCGTCCAATTCGTGAATTGAAAGAACGTGGTTTGTCTTATTCAAATCTCCTAAAGACAGTTGCCTACGTATTCAAATATGAAGATGCTAGTGACGAACAATCTGTACAACTTCAAGAACTTTTAGCTGCAAAACCTTTGGATCAAGTAGTAGCTGAAGTCACTGGTCTTGATGATAAAGACTTAATTGCTGAAATTGTTGAAAGTGTAGAAGTAGTTTAGATTTTATTAAAATGTTTTAAAGAGTTGAAAGCAATTTCAGCTCTTTTTAACTGCCATAACCTTGCCAAATAGCATGAAGTACAGTAAAATAGTTTTATAGATAATTATTAAAAAAAAGGGAGTAAATAATGAATTTACCAAATTGTCCAAAATGTAATTCTGAATATGTCTACGAAGATGGTATTTTACTTGTATGTCCTGAGTGTGCTTATGAGTGGGATCCAAATGAAGTAGCTGCTGAAGAAGAAGGTTTGGTTGTTCTTGATAGCAACGGTACTCGTCTTGCTGATGGAGATACAGTTACAGTTATTAAAGATTTGAAAGTTAAAGGTGCACCAAAAGATATTAAACAAGGTACACGTGTGAAAAATATTCGTCTTGTTGAAGGTGATCACAACATTGATTGTAAAATTGACGGTTTCGGAGCAATGAAGCTCAAATCTGAATTCGTAAAAAAAATCTAATGACAACAGCAGCAGCCCTCTCGTTTTAATGAGAAGGCTGTATTTTTATAAATTATTATTGGAAACTACTCTTCAAAATCTTCTGAAAATTTGATATAATGGATTCATAATAATGTCAGGAGTAACTATGTCATATATTTTACAAGTTTTACCTAGTCTTTTAAATGGAGCAATAGCTACTTTACAAGTTTTTTGTATTGTTATCATTCTATCTATTCCGCTAGGTGCAATCTTAGCTTTTCTTATGCAAATAAGATTAAAACCACTTCAATGGCTATTGACACTTTATGTCTGGGTTATGCGAGGAACTCCCTTGCTTTTGCAACTCATTTTCTTCTATTATGTTCTCCCAAGTGTAGGTATCGTATTTGATCGTATGCCGGCTGCTATTCTGGCCTTTACATTAAACTATGCGGCTTATTTTGCTGAAATTTTCCGTGGAGGAATTGAAGCAATTCCAAAGGGGCAGTATGAAGCAGCAAAGGTATTGAAATTTAGTCAATTACAGACCATTCGTTATATTATTCTGCCACAAGTGTTTAAAATTGTGATGCCTAGTGTATTCAACGAAATCATCAACTTGGTGAAGGATTCATCTCTGGTTTATGTACTCGGAGTTGGTGATTTGTTGATGGCAAGTAAAATTGCAGCAAACCGTGATGCGACACTCGCACCAATGTTTATTGCTGGTGCTATTTATCTCATCTTAATTGGTGTTGTGACTGTGATTTCAAAACGAGCTGAGAAGAAATTTAGTTATTATAGATAGGGAGACCATATGTTAGAATTAAAAAATATTTCAAAACAGTTTGGTCAGAAAAAAATTTTTGATCAGTTTAATTTGACTGTAGAAGATGGTAAAATCTTATCTTTGGTTGGTCCATCAGGCGGAGGAAAGACAACACTTCTCCGTATGTTAGCAGGACTTGAAACAATTGATTCAGGTGAAATCATTTATAATGGTGAGTCTGTTCCAATCGATCATTTAGAAAACTTGAACTTGCTTGGTTTTGTATTTCAAGATTTTCAATTATTCCCTCATTTGTCAGTATTAGATAACTTAATCTTATCTCCTACAAAAACAATGGGAATGACAAAAGAAGAAGCTAAGGATAAGGCAAATGATTTGTTGAAACGTCTCGGCTTAGCGGAACATGCTAATGTTTATCCATATTCATTGTCGGGTGGGCAGAAGCAACGCGTTGCTCTAGCACGTGCAATGATGATTGATCCGCAAATTATTGGTTATGACGAACCAACAAGTGCACTAGATCCTGAATTAAGACGTGAAGTAGAGCAACTGATTTTGCAAAATCGCGAAGCTGGTATGACTCAAATCGTTGTAACTCATGATTTACAGTTTGCAGAAAATATTTCTGATCATATTCTTAAAATTAATCCAAAATAAAAAGAAAGTTTAGGTGGGAAAATGAAATTTAGAAAAGTTCTTTTAGGTGTAGCTACAATTTTAGGAGCTGTTACATTGGCAGCTTGTAGCTCAGGTTCAAAAACAGAAAAAACAAGTTCAGATAAATGGGAAACCTATCAAACTAATAAATCAATTACCATTGGTTTTGATAATACTTTCGTTCCAATGGGATTTGAGAATGAGAGTGGTCAAAATGTTGGTTTTGATATTGAATTGGCTGAAGCTGTCTTTGCTGAATATGATATTAACGTCAAGTGGCAGCCGATTAACTGGGACATGAAAGAAACTGAGTTGAACAATGAAACTATTGATTTAATTTGGAATGGTTATTCAGTTACAAAAGAACGACAAGAAAAAGTATTGTTTACTGACTCTTACATGGTTAATGAACAAGTTCTTGTAACTAAAAAATCTTCAAATATTACTGCAGTGGATGGAATGTCTGGTAAAGTTCTAGGTGCTCAGGCTGGTTCAGCTGGTTACTCAATGTTTGAAGCAAATTCAGAAATTTTGAAAGATATTGTTTCTGGTAATGATGCTACACAATATTCTACCTTCACTGAAGCCTTGATTGACTTAGATAATGGCCGTATTGATGGGCTTTTGATTGACCGCGTTTATGCCAACTACTATTTGACAGAAGAAGGTATTTTAGACGATTACAATATCATTGATGCTGGTTATGAAACAGATGCCTTTGCAGCTGGTGCAAGAAAATCTGATACTACACTGGTAGAAAAGATTAATGAAGCCTTTAAAGTTCTCTATGAAAAAGGTAAATTCCAAGAAATCTCTGAAAAATGGTTTGGAGAAGACGTTGCAACAGAAAACGTTAAATAATAATCCAAAGAGGCTGGGCAGAAAATTCCAGCCTCTTTTTTGTTTAGAAATTTATCGAAAGGTTGCAGTTTTGAATATTCTTTCGATTTTTCAAAAATCGATATTAAGGTTAACTTATTTGTCTGCTTTATCTTTTCACACTTGTACCGCCTCATGTAGTCATTTGAATTAACTTTGATCATCGTCATTTTAGTCTTGCCGTATTCTTGGCTGAGTGAAAGATGTTTCTTTAAGACCCACCTCCAACAGTCACTTCACTGACTGTTTGAGATGCCTACCAGCGCCTCAGTTCCTTGTCTGAAAGCTAATTCATTCGACTAAAGTTTAGAGCTACTAGGATTGCAGAGATGGAAGTGAAAAATCGGTGGGCTATACAGCTGAAATCTTTTGAATTTCTTCTCTCTTTTTATTTCTCACTTAAATGGAATCACCTGATTTATGTTTGTAAAAATGATAATTACTAACATAATTTCAGAAAATATTGAAAATTGATATGTATTTATTGTAAAGATGATCAGGTTTTAGTATACTAAATAAATCTAAGATTGAGAGGTAGTAAATGTTAAAACGAATTAGTTGTAGTCTTTATCTGAAAGAGGTTTTTGCAATGCTTGCTTTATCAGGAGTAGGTCGTGCTGGCTATTTGAGTAAGCCTGATATTGAATTAGTCAGATCAATTTCCAAAAAACATTTTAGCCCCTAAAACAAACTTTATCTCAATGTATTAAGTCAGATTGTGTGTTTCTATAATAAAAAGATCCTAAGACCTTTTTACTAAGGTTTAGGATCTTTCTTTATTTATTGGTGTTATTTGATGGAAGATTAGGAACCACACTTCGTGTCGACGCCAAATACTTGTATGGCGTTCATTGTTGAGTTCATATGTAATTAGTTTTGTTTTTTGACTGATAGACTGAATTTTAAAATATTTAAAATTGCAGGGGTAGTATTTGTTTCTAGCTAAAAATTCATCTGCAGCAAGAAATTGGCCACTTTCATCTATCATCAGGAAATTTTTTGAAATATATTCTTCGTAATCTGGTATTTTAGAAAGAATAATTTTTTCATTCTTATACAGTTTTTTTGAAACATTTTCAAAAATCTCATCCTCTGGAATGGCTGAAGGTTCTACATGAATATCGATATCATAAACATGAAATTGGTCACTTAGGAGCTGTTCTACTTGTTCTGTGATAGCATGACTTTCATAAACGGAAAGGTCTGGATTCATTTCAAGAACTATGTCAAGATAGACGTTACTTCCGTATTTTCGTCCACGCTGCGATTTAACAGCTGTGATTTTAGGAATTTGTAAAATGGCACTTTCATAATCTCGAAGTTGTTTATCATCAAATCCGTCAGATAGACTGAAGGCACTTTCCATAAAAATATCATAGGCAGTCTTTAGAATTAAATAGGTGATGATAATGGCTGCAATTCGGTCAATAATCACTAGGTTAACAGAGGCTGCAAGAATGGCAATTGCTGTTCCTAGTGAGGTTAGAGCATCAGACAGGTTATCCTTAGAAGCAGCAACTAGAGCACTGGATTTGACCTTCTTAGATAGGGTGCTATTGTATGCGTAGACAGAGAACATGATAACTGCAGAGGCAAGTCCAACAACTGCCCCTACAGGGTCAATAGCTGCGTGTTCATTTGAGAATAGTTTTTGTATGGTTTGGAATAGAACTTGAAATCCAACGATAAACATGATGACTGATGTAATCAGACTAGATAGATCTTCTATTTTCCAATGACCAAAGCGATGGTCTTCATCAGCTGGTTTACTAGCTAGATGTAATCCGATGAATAAGGCAACGTTACTAATTATGTCGGATAGGTTGTTAAAACCGTCGGCAATCAATGAAGAGGAGTCCAGTAAATAGCCAGTAATAAGCTTTGCTATTGTTATTGTAAGGTAGGCAGCAATACTGACAATAGGGCCACGTTTTGCTAGTTTTAAATTTTCAGTAGGTGACATTCCTAAAACTCCTTTTAAAATCAATATCTTGACATTATACCATATTTATATATTTTTTCATAATAATATAGTGTTTTTACATGAAAAAAAGCTCATTTCTGAGCTTTAATCTACATTTTGAATTCTACTGAAGTAGCTTTTGGTTTCTTTAATGATAATTGGTGACAGAGCTAATAGTGCAATCAAGTTTGGAATTGCCATAAGTCCATTTACGATGTCAGCTATTATCCAGATTAATTCTAACTTAAGATAACCCCCAATTGCTACCATTAGAACAAAAATAAATCGATAGATTGGGATGGCGCGTGTTCCAAAAAGGAATTCGAAGCATCGTTCTCCATAATAACCCCATCCAAGAATAGTAGTGAAAGCAAAGAGAACTAAGCTAATTGTCATAGCAAAGATACCAAATTGACCAAATACAGTTGAAAAAGCTTGTTGAGTTAAGGATGCTCCGTTGAGAGCGCTTGACCACCCACCTGTAACGATGATTGTTAATCCAGTTAATGTACAAATAATGATAGTGTCAATGAAGGTACCTGTCATTGATACCAAACCTTGCTCGACTGGTTCTTCTGTTTTAGCGGCCGCAGCTGCAATTGGTGCAGAACCAAGACCGGACTCGTTTGAGAAGACTCCACGAGCAATACCTGCTTGTATGGCCACCATGATTGTAGCACCAGCGAAGCCTCCTGTAGCCGCTTGGCCAGTGAAGGCAGATTTTAATACTAGCATAACACTTGGTAAAATAGCAGAAGCATTAAAGATTAGAACTGTTAAGGCAGCTAAAATATAAATAAGTGCCATGAATGGAACAACTTTTTCAGCAACTTTTGATACAGATTGAATACCGCCAAAGACAACAATTGCTACAAGGATGGCAAGTAAAATACTAATAATCTTAGGGTTAAAACCGAAAGAATTATTAAGTGAATCTGTAATCGAATTTACTTGTGTAAAGGTACCAGAACCAAGTAAGGCAACCATGACACCAAAAATTGAAAAGATAACAGCAAGTGGTTTCCAATTTTTCCCCATACCATTGACGATATAGTACATAGGTCCGCCAGCTATTTCACCATTTGCATCCTGTGTTCGATATTTAATTGCTAAAACACCTTCAGCATATTTTGTTGCCATCCCAAAGAAAGCAGCGACCCACATCCAAAAGAGGGCACCTGGTCCACCTAGCTTAATTGCAGTAGCGACACCAACAATATTTCCTGTACCGACTGTTGCTGCCAGAGCGGTAGCTAGTGCAGCAAAACTGGAGATATCACCTTGTCCCTTGCTTTCGGCAGTGAAGATAAGTTTTAAGGCTTTAGGTAGTTTAAAAACTTGGAGTAAAGCGAGTCTAGTTGAAAGATAGATTCCTGTTCCAACCAAAAGAACAAGAAGTGGTGGTCCCCAGACGAAACTGTCTATGGACGATAAAATGTTATGCATAATAGTCTCCTAATTTCGGAATTTCTTCATAGTCATTTAAGACTATTCGAAGTCTATTATCAGAAATTTAATATCAAATAATTGACTTTACTATTATAAAGTGTCAAGTTTCGTTTGTCAATTTTCTTTCTGAAAATCTCATGATTTTTCAATAATTTAACAAGTAAAAAAGTCCCTACGGACTTTTTTATTATAATCTTGAAAAGTAATTTTTAGTTTCTTTAACAATAATTGGTGATAATGCCAAGAGGGCAATCAGGTTTGGAATGGCCATAAGACCGTTAACGATGTCGGCAATAACCCAAATGAGTTCTAGTTTTAGGAATCCTCCTAAACCAACCATTAAAACAAAAATCAAACGGTATCCATTGATTCCTTTAGTACCAAAAAGGAACTCAAAGCAACGCTCACCGTAATAAGACCAACCAAGAATAGTAGTAAATGCAAAGAGGACAAGAGAGAATGTGAGAGCCAAACTTCCTGCATTTCCAAAAACTGAAGCAAAAGCTGCTTGAGTAAGTGGAGCTCCTTGCAATTCAGTTGTCCACTGTCCAGTAACCAAAATAGAAAGTCCAGTTAGGGAACAAATAATGATTGTATCGATGAAAGTACCAGTCATAGAAATCAAACCTTGTTCCACTGGCTCGTTTGTCTTAGCAGCAGCAGCAGCAATCGGTGCAGAACCAAGGCCAGACTCGTTAGAGAAGACTCCGCGAGCAATACCTTTTTGAATAGCATCCTTAACTAGTGAACCCGCAAAGCCACCAACAGCGGCAGCAGGAGTAAAGGCTGATTTGATAACTAGAGCTAACATTGGAATAATCTGGTTATAGTTAACTGCAATGACCGCAACAGCAGCGATAATATAGATAATGGCCATAAAAGGCACAACTTTTTCAGCAACTTTTGAAATAGATTGGATTCCGCCAAATACAATTGCTGCAACTAAAACAGCTAAAATAACACTAGCGATTTTTGGTGAAATACCAAAACTATTATCAAGTGCAGAAGTAATCGAATTAACTTGAGAGAAAGTACCGATACCAAAGAATGCTACAAGGATACCTGAAATAGCAAAGAAAGCAGCGAGTGGTTTCCATTTTTGTCCCATACCATTAACGATATAGTACATTGGTCCACCAGAAATTTCACCTTTGTCATCTTTAGTGCGGTATTTAATAGCAAGAAGACCCTCGGCATATTTTGTAGCCATACCAAAGAAAGCAGCAACCCACATCCAGAAGAGTGCTCCAGGTCCGCCGGCTTTAATAGCTGTCGCTACACCAACAATATTACCAGTACCTACTGTTGCTGCAAGTGCAGTTGCGAGTGCAGCAAAACTGGAAATGTCTCCAGAGCCCTTGTCATCAGCAAAAATAAGCTTGAAGGCTTTGGGTAATTTGATAATTTGCAAGAGCCCTAATCTGATTGTTAAATAAACACCTGTACCAACTAATAGAATCAGAAGTGGCGCCCCCCAGACAATATTGTCCAGAGTATTAAAAAATTCTAACATAAAACAATTCTCCTTTTTAAAACCTACGATGCCAAACAAAAAGAAGTTATCCTAGGATAACTTCTGAATTGTAGCAAGATAAGGAAAAAAGACTTAATTATCACTCATTTTAAGTAATATTAAGAAATTAACTTATCTTCTGTCCTTTTGCCTGAGAGATTGGGCAGCTGATGCTACCTTGCCCCTTCGGCGCCTTAAATGATAGAAATGTGTCTATCTAGGTCTCTCCAGAAGTCCGTCAGTCAACCAGTCCCGTCTTACGACACCTGAGAGTGCAACTCCTTCGGCGAAAGCTAAGCTTTCTTCTCCTGAATGACATCATTCGGTTTTGTATTTGATTGTGACTCTATATTATCCGAAAAAACGAACTTTGTCAATAGAATTTCCTGTTATTGTATGGAAAAAGTACGATTAAATTTTTAATCTTGTAAAATATTTTCTAAAATCGTAATTATCTTTTTGACATTATCCTTTTTTATATTGCCATAATTCACCACAAAGCAATGAGGCCAAGTTTGATTATCTTGATGATAGAAGGATGTGACGGGAGTTATTGAGAGCCCTTGTTCAATAGCCCTTTGACAAATCTCTTCTTCTGGGATGATTGTTTTAATGTGAAGAATAAAATGCAATCCAGATGAACTATTAACAATACTAATTTTCTTTGAAAGGGAACTTTCTTTGAGCTGATTAATAAAATAATCACGCTTTTTCTGATAATAGATTCTCATTCTATTAAGGTGTTTCTCAAAGTAACCTTCTTTAATAAATTTTGCAAGTGTGTACTGTTCAAGGTTTGAGACAGTATTTGCATAGAAGCTCAGCTTTTCTTTAAAAAGAGGAAGAAGTTGAGGTGATAAAATCATATAACTAATTCTTAGGGTTGAAACGAGACTTTTACTAAAGGTATTAATGTAAATCACTTTATCTGAGTGATCGATTTCCTGGAGACTTGGTAGTGGTTTTCCGATAAAACGAAATTCACTATCAAAGTCGTCTTCTACAATATATCTGTTTTCTTTCTGACTTGCCCATGCCAGGAGTTCATAGCGTTTACTAATCGGTAAAATAGAACCTGTAGGAAATTGATGGGATGGTGAAATATGAACAATATCTGCCTTACTTTGATTTAGTATTTCCAAATCGATTCCATCTTCATTGACAGGTACTGGTTGAAAATGGACATTAAACTGTTCATAGATTTTTCTTATTTTAGGATAGCCGGGATCTTCAATAGCTACGGTTTTGTTTGCTCCCAATAGCTGTATGAGAAGCAAGTAAAGATAGTCTGTCCCTGCTCCTATGATAATTTGTTGAGGATCAACAGCCATTCCTCTATAAGCATTAAGATGCTCAGCAATAGCTTGTCTAAGTGATAAAATACCTTGACTTGGTGAGACATCTACGAGTTTTTCTTGGTTTTCATTAAGGACTGATCGTAATAATCTTGACCATGTAGCAAAAGGAAATGTTTCTGGATCAATTTGATGATGACTCAAATTTAATTCTGTTCGTGGTAAAACTGACCTTGTTTCAGAAACTGAATCTAGTCTTATTTTTTTTTGAGTATAAATTTTTTTGAGGTGAATTTTTGACACAAAAAAACCTTTTTTTGGAAGACTGTAGATAAATCCTTCTGCTTGAAGTTGTTGGTAACTTGATTCAATAGTTACCACTGAAATTCCAAGGTGTTTTGAGAGATTACGCTTTGATGGAAGTTTTTCATGGGCAAGTAATTTCCCTTTTAAAATGTCTTTTTTAATAGAAGTGTATAACTGTTCATACAAGGGTATTTTTGATGATGAGTTTAATGAATATGTTAGCATAGTAAGTTAATCTGACCCTATAAAATAGTTTTAAAATGAATATTTAAATCAAGTCAGTTTTCATTATAATAAATGTTAATAAAAATGTAAACGGTAAACAGGTGTTGAGACCGCTAAAAATCAAATAGTCAACTTAGTTTTTCTACTGATTTTAAGTTATCTTTCAAAATTTTACCTGTTTTCTAAAGGAGGATCTTATGGTAAAAGAACGTGTTGAATTGAATAAGCAACTTGCTCAGATGTTAAAAGGTGGTGTTATTATGGATGTGACAACACCAGAACAAGCTAGGATTGCTGAAGAAGCGGGAGCTTGTGCGGTTATGGCACTTGAACGTATTCCAGCAGATATCAGAGCTGCAGGTGGTGTGTCACGCATGAGTGATCCTGCTATGATTAAGGGCATTCAAGAGGCGGTTTCAATTCCTGTTATGGCAAAAGTACGAATTGGTCATTTTGCGGAGGCTCAAATTTTGCAGGCAATTGAGATAGACTATATTGATGAGAGCGAAGTACTTTCACCAGCTGACGATGTTTACCATATTGATAAAAATCAATTTGAAGTTCCTTTTGTATGTGGTGCCAAGGATTTAGGGGAAGCTCTTAGACGGATACAAGAAGGTGCTACCATGATTAGAACAAAAGGGGAACCTGGGACGGGTGATGTCGTCCAAGCGGTTCGCCATATGCGACAGCTAAACCAAGAAATCAATCGTCTATCTTCATTGACAGAAGATGAGTTATATTACGCTGCAAAAGAGCTGCAAGTTTCATACGACTTGGTTAAATATGTTCACGAAAACCATAGACTTCCTGTTGTTAATTTTTCTGCAGGAGGGGTTGCAACACCAGCTGACGCAGCATTAATGATGCATTTGGGTGCTGAGGGTGTTTTTGTTGGTTCTGGTATTTTTAAGTCTGGAAATCCGGTAAAACGAGCTGAGGCAATCGTTCAGGCAGTGACAAATTATAAGGATGCAAAGCTGATTGCTAAGCTATCAGAAAACCTGGGCGAGGCTATGGTAGGAATTAATGAAGATGAAATTGGACTATTAATGGCTGAGCGTGGTATCTAAGTGGGTAATGCTATGAAAATTGGAATCTTAGCGCTACAAGGTGCATTTATTGAACATGAAGAAATAGTAAGGAAGCTGGGTGCTACAGTCATTGAGATACGTCAACTTTCGGATTTAGAGGAGGATATTGATGGTATTATTCTTCCAGGTGGTGAGTCAACAGCTCAAGGAAAATTATTAAAAGAATTGGGTCTGTTGCAGGTTCTAAAAGAGATAATACAATCCGGCTTACCAGTAATGGGAGTATGTGCAGGACTAATTCTGCTTGCAGAAAAACTTTCTAATGATACTAAGCAACATTTGGGCACTTTGCCAATAAAGGTAAAAAGAAATGCTTATGGTCGACAATTGGGTTCTTTTTCATCTCAGTCAATTGTTAAAGATATTGGAACTGTACCAATGACTTTTATTCGAGCGCCATATATCGAAGAAGTAGCCCCAAATGTTGAAGTTCTGGCTAAGGTTGATGAAAAAATAGTTGGTGTTTGCTTTCAAAATCAAATTGGTCTATCATTTCATCCTGAATTAACAAATTCTTTTAAAGTACATCACTATTTTATTGAATTATGTAAAAAGAATTCTCTGAAAAACCTTTAATCATAAATTACCCTTTTAGTTTTAAAAATGGTATAATTTTATAGCTGATTTGAAATGAACTGAAAGGTTGAAAAATGAATCCTTTATTAAATGGTATGAATGAGAAACAGGCCGAAGCGGTTAAAACTACTGAAGGCCCACTTTTAATTATGGCTGGTGCAGGATCTGGTAAGACTCGTGTCTTGACTCATCGAATCGCCTATTTGATTGATGAAAAATTTGTTAATCCTTGGAATATTTTAGCTATTACCTTTACCAATAAGGCTGCGCGTGAGATGCGTGAGCGTGCTATGGCACTGAATCCTGCGACAGCGGATACCTTGATTGCTACCTTCCACAGCATGTGTGTCCGCATCTTAAGACGAGAGGCAGACCACATTGGCTACAATCGTAATTTTACGATTGTCGATCCTGGTGAGCAGCGCACGCTTATGAAGCGTATCTTGAAGAACCTTAACCTTGATCCTAAGAAATGGAATGAACGCTCTATTCTGGGCACCATTTCCAATGCGAAAAATGACCTTTTGGATGAAGTGGCTTATGAGCATCAGGCAGGTGATATGTATACGCAAATAGTTGCCAAATGTTATAAGGCTTATCAGGAGGAATTACGTCGTTCTGAGGCCATGGACTTTGATGATTTAATCATGATGACGCTGCGTCTTTTTGATAAGAATCCAGATGTTTTGGCTTACTATCAACAACGTTACCAATATATTCACGTAGATGAGTATCAGGATACCAACCATGCCCAATACCAATTGGTTAAACTTCTGGCATCACGCTTTAAAAATATTTGTGTTGTTGGGGACGCTGACCAATCTATTTATGGATGGCGTGGGGCTGACATGCAAAATATCCTTGATTTTGAAAAGGACTATCCTCAAGCAAAAGTTGTCCTTCTTGAAGAAAATTACCGTTCAACTAAAAAAATCCTACAGGCGGCAAATGAAGTTATTGGAAACAATAAGAATCGCCGTCCAAAGAAACTGTGGACACAAAATGATGAAGGGGAGCAAATTGTTTACTATCGTGCCCATGATGAACGCGACGAAGCTGTCTTTGTAGCTTCAACGATTGATAATATTGTCCGTGAGACTGGTAAGAACTTTAAAGATTTTGCTGTTCTCTACAGAACAAATGCCCAGTCTCGTACTATTGAAGAAGCCCTGCTTAAGTCCAATATTCCTTATACCATGGTCGGTGGAACAAAGTTCTACAGCCGTAAGGAAATCCGTGATGTCATTGCCTACTTGAACATTGTGGCTAATACAGCGGACAATATCAGTTATGAGCGAATTGTCAACGAACCAAAGCGTGGTGTAGGACCAGGAACTCTTGAAAAAATCCGCCAATTTGCCTATACACAAGAGATGAGTTTGCTTGATGCATCGGCTAACATCATGCTATCGCAAATCAAAGGTAAGGCAGCTCAGGCGGTTTGGGATTTGGCAAATCTAGTCCTTAACTTACGTGATAAGCTTGACCAGCTTTCTGTAACAGAATTAGTAGAAGAAATTTTAGATAAATCTGGCTACCTAGATGCCCTCAAGATTCAAAATACACTTGAAAGTCAAGCTCGTATTGAAAATATTGAAGAGTTCCTATCAGTTACAAAGAATTTTGATGAAAATAACACTGATGGGACACCAGATGAGTCCGGTTTAGATAAATTGGGACGTTTCCTAAACGACTTGGCTTTGATTGCTGATACGGATGAGGGTGACCAACAGACTGCAGAAGTTACCCTCATGACTCTTCACGCAGCAAAAGGACTGGAATTTCCGGTTGTCTTCTTGATTGGTATGGAGGAAGGGGTCTTCCCGCTGTCACGCGCTTCTGAAGATCCAGACGAATTGGAAGAGGAGCGTCGCTTAGCTTATGTTGGTATTACTCGAGCCGAGGAAATACTCTTCCTGACCAACGCCAACAGCCGTGTCCTTTATGGTAAAACTAGCTACAACCGACCTACCCGATTCCTTCGTGAAATCTCTGATGAGCTCATACAGTACCAAGGACTTGCCCGACCTGCCAATACTTCCTTTAAAGCTTCTTATGCTAATGGCGGAGCAACACAGTTTGGTCAGGGAATGAGTCTGCAAGAAGCTCTGCAAGCTAGAAAAGCACAGGCACAGCCAAGAACAAGTTCTTCTTACCAGACCTCAACCGCAACCAAAGCTCAGCCATTTTCAAGAACAAGTGCAGGTCTGCCATTTGGTCAATCTAGCGCAAGTAAGGAAGCAGTGGACTGGCAAATTGGGGATATCGCCCACCATAAAAAATGGGGTGATGGTACTGTTCTTGCAGTTAACGGTTCAGGCAAAACTCAGGAGTTGAAGATTAATTTCCCTGAAGTTGGGCTAAAAAAACTTTTAGCCAGTGTGGCGCCAATTGAGAAAAAATCCTAAACTAGAAAAAATAGTTTTCTGAAAACTACTTTTCAAAAAATCACCTTAGAGTTTGTTGAACTAAAAAAACTAGTATGTTATAATTAGTTTCGGTAGGTGAGGCTACTGAAGGGATACGGATTACTGCCGCAAAATGGTGGAGACACCATGCGTTGGCCAACAGTCTTTATCGAAACAAGGTTTAGAATAGTGTAATAACATCGCCCTTCAAAGCTAAAGCTCAAACGTAACAAGTCATCAGAAACCTTACTCTATTTAAGAGCAAGCAAACTGAAACTCAATTTCTGATGGTTGTCAATCTGAGTCTATAATGAATCCACCTACCTGAGGTGGATTTTTTTCGATTTTTAGTCAATAGTCTTTTATGACTAAGAAGAAAATAGAAATCTATTTATTAAAGTGTTAAACTCGGGCTCAGACCTATGCAAAAAAGATAGTTTTTCCTTGGACGCCAGCATCCGGCGTCTAACCTCCTATTTTTGCTTGGTTCCATTCGCCCTTAGTATCTTGTTGAAATTGAACTCGGGCTCGGACCTATGCAAAAAAGATAGTTTTTCCTTGGATGCCAGCATCCGGCGTCTAACCTCCTATTTTTGCTTGGTCCCATTCGCCCTTAGTATCTTGTTGAAAGGAGTGATGATTATGGATAATTCCCCAGTTCCCGAACCCAGTTTGATTGTCAAAGGTTTTGGGATTATCTTAATGGCACTCCTGAAATCTTTTCACTATAGTTTTCAGTCACCCTTAAACTGATAGTTTTTCTTGTATTTTCTTTCCTTGTAAAGTTGAGAGTAACAGAGCTCAATTTAAGAGTGACTTGTACGGAGGAAGAGATGAATAAAGTAGACATTAATTTCAAAGAATTGGCTAGCTTGCAAGCAACTTTAAAAACAATGCAAGAAGTAGATATTGCAGAATTTCTCATAAAAATGGAGCCAGAAAAACGGACTATTGTAATGACTATGTTACCAAAGGATGTTCTGGCAGAAGTATTTGCAGAGCTTCCACGAGATTTGAAAACAGAAGTTATTGAAAGTTTTACCAATCCAGATTTGAAAGACTTAATTGATGAACTGGCTTCGGACGATTTGGTTGATAGTTTGCAAGAATTACCCTCAAATATGGTTACAAAACTTTTGCATTATGTCGATTCAGATAGAAGAGATAGTATCAATAAATTATTGAATTACCCAGAAGACAGCGTTGGAAGCTTGATGAGTGTGGATTATGTAGCTGTGAAAAAGAGTGACAGTAAGTCGGATGTCCTTAAAAAGATATCACAGTCTCCAGCTGATCACGAACACTTAGATTCTATCTTCATTAAAGATGATAAACGTCAAATTATTGGCTATTTTTACTTGGCCGACTTGGTTAGATTACAGGAAGAGTCACTTGACTCTATCATTCAATGGAATCCTGTTAAAGTCTATACTCATGATGATCAGGAGAAAGCAGCAAAGCTTTTCAATAAACATTCACTTTTGTCTATTCCTGTTTGTGACAAAGAGGATAGGATTGTAGGAATAATTACAGCCGATGATATATTTGATGTCATTGCAGACGAGATTCACGAAGACTACTCACTTATGCAAGGGATGGGAACGACCGAGTCACCATATTTAGAGACTGGTGTCTTTTCTCTGGCTAGTAAACGTATCGTCTGGCTCCTTGTTTTGATGATTTCTGCAACAGTTACTGGATTTATTATTGAAAAATATCAGGCGGTACTAAGTTCTACAGTAGCTTTAGCTGCCTATATCCCTATGTTAATGGATAGCGGTGGTAATTCAGGATCTCAATCTTCAACTCTAATCATTCGATCAATGGCATTAGATGAGATTAAAGAAAGAGATAGTCTCAAAGTATTGTGGAAAGAACTTCGTGTCGGCTTGGTTGTAGGAAGTATTTTAGCTTTGGTCAACCTAGTTAGAATGATGCTTCTTAGTCAAGTATCACTCAACATTTGTGTAACAGTAAGCCTAACCCTCTTAATGACTATAGTCATGGCAAAACTTGTAGGAGGACTATTGCCTGTTCTAGCCCGTAAACTAAAGCAAGACCCTGCAGTTATGGCTGGACCACTGGTAACAACAGTTGTTGATGCTTTTGCTTTGGTTATTTATTTTAAAATAGCACAGCTTCTAATGGGAATTGGGTAATTTCTGAACCTATTCCTATTAAGAAAGTAAATTCAATGATGTAAACTCGAGGTATAGTTATTAACTATACCTTTTTCATTTAAATAAGTATTGGAAAGCTTTTCAAAAATGGAGTAAAATGAAATGGTGAGTATTTATAAAAATACGAATTGACTATTCAATAGGGAGACAAGTTATGACACGAGAATTTTCTTTTGAAACTTTACAATTACATGCTGGCCAAAAGCCTGATGCTGAAACTAAATCACGTGCAGTTCCAATTTACCAAACAACGTCCTACGTTTTTGATGATGCTCAAGAGGCAGAAGACCTTTTTGCATTAAGAAAACCTGGGAATATCTACACCCGTATTGGTAATCCAACAGTTGCTGTTTTTGAAGAGCGCGTGGCAGCTCTAGAAAAAGGTGTCGGTGCCTTGGCAACTGCTTCAGGTATGGCGGCACTCACCTACACAGTCTTGGGGCTTGCCCATGCAGGTGACCATGTTGTCGCAGCTACAACCCTTTATGGTGGTACTTTTAACTTGTTGAAAGAAACACTACCTCGTTATGGAATTACAACAACTTTTGTTAATATTGAAAATCTTGAAGAAGTTGAAGCAGCCATCAAAGACAACACTAAATTGGTCTTGATTGAAACCTTAGGTAATCCTCTTATCAATATTCCAGATATTGAAAAAGTGGCTGAATTGACTCATGCCCATAATGTTCCTTTGGTAGCAGATAATACTTTTGGGACACCTTACCTAATCAATGTCTTTGACCATGGCGTTGATATTTCTGTTCACTCAGCTACAAAATTCATTGGTGGGCATGGTACTACAATTGGTGGAATCATTGTCGATGGCGGGAAATTTGACTGGGAAGCATCTGGCAAATTCCCTCAATTTGTTGAAGAAGATGCTTCTTACCATAATATCTCTTACACGCGAGACATCGGAGCAGCAGCTTTTATTACAGCCCTTCGTGTTCAGCTGCTACGTGATATGGGCGCAGCACTTTCACCGTTTAATGCATTCCTGCTTCTGCAAGGACTCGAAACCTTGTCGCTTCGCATAGACCGTCATATTGAAAATACTAAGAAAATTGTTGACTTCTTAGAAAATCACCCTAAGGTTGAAAAGGTAAACTACCCTAGCTTGCCATCTAGTCCTTACTTTGAGTTGGCTAAAAAATATTTCCCTAAAGGTGCGGGTTCAATCTTTACCTTCCATGTTAAAGGCAATTCTAAGGATGCAGCAACAGTTATCGACAATCTAGAAATCTTCTCTAATTTGGCCAATGTTGCTGATGCTAAATCTCTTGTTGTTCATCCTTATACGACAACACATGCACAAATGTCAGCAGAAGATTTGGCGGCCTGCGGTGTCACACCAAATCAAATCCGTCTATCAATCGGTCTTGAAAATGCAGATGACTTGATTGAAGATCTTAAACTTGCTTTAGATAAGATTTAAGGGATATCTGTAATATTTTTATACCGAAAGTCAGAGTTTGGAACTCATTATGTTCCAGACTCTGTTTTTTGAATTCACATACAAAATAAGCAAAATCTATAACTGACTATAAAAGAATAAAATAGCTAAAAAGGTTGATATTACAGGCTTTTTACCCTATACTAATGACAAGTTAAAAAGACAACTCATTACTCGTTTTGAGTAATTACTGAATGATTTCTAGATAGAAGAAGCTTGGAGGATTCCTATGACAACATTACATGAAGCACTTAACATTTTTAAAGCAGCAAAACTAGTAAACTTATCGCATCAGATTGATGAGAATAGCCCCCATTTTGCTGCGTTACCTGCCCTTGAGTCAAAAGATATTTTTACTCTAAAAGACGGTTTCCATGTACAACAATTTTCTGTGGTAGGTCAATACGGAACTCACATTGATGCGCCTATTCATTTTGTTGAAGGTGGGAAATGGCTTGATGAACTTCCATTAGAAGATTTTCTTTTACCGCTTTTTGTTATTGATAAATCAAAAGAAGTAGCAGAAGATCCAAACTATGAATTAAGTAAGCAAGATATTTTTGATTTTGAGGCTAAGTATGGTCAAATTCCTGCTGATAGTTTTGTTGCCTTCCGCAGTGATTGGTCTAAACGTTGGCCTTCGCAGGATGCTATAACTAACCTAGATAAAAAGGGAGCACAGCGAACTCCAGGTTGGTCTCGTGAAGTATTAGAATTTTTGATTCATGAGCGTCAGGTTAAGGCATTAGGACATGAAACATTGGACACTGATAGTGGAAAAGCAGTTTTTGAAGCTGGTGGCATTCTAAATCAAGAATATTATCTCTTAGAGCAAGGAATCTACCAAGTTGAAGTTCTGGCTAATTTGGATCAGGTTCCAGCAACAGGAGCGGTTATCTCTATTGCTTTCCCAAACTGGAAGTCAGCGACTGGGTCACCAGTTAGGGCGATAGCATATGTTCCTCAAGGATAGGATTTTGGATATTTAAATCATCAAGAGTTTAGTGTAAAATAATACTCGGAAAAACGTTTACATGTTTTCAAAATAAAAAAAGTCCTATATCCTAGGAAATGACGAAATAACCCAAAAGGATATAGAACCTATGACTATTGTAACAAAGATTGGA
>Ga0334887_1001774_pt1 | contig 26747 bp, 22 predicted proteins | sample GraSluR1_MG_10_FD_207217 | JGI IMG/M metagenome (GOLD analysis project Ga0334887, IMG submission 207217) | Sludge microbial communities from methane-producing bioreactor in Wageningen University, Netherlands - Granular Sludge_18_07-R1 | ecosystem: Engineered > Bioreactor > Anaerobic >...
ATTTTGTCGCGCCCTTCACAGGCGCGTGGATTGAAACAGGGTCGTAATCGACGTGGACAATACCGCCTTGCGTCGCGCCCTTCACAGGCGCGTGGATTGAAACGCCGAAATTCCAATAAGCCAAACCCTCATAGTTGTCGCGCCCTTCACAGGCGCGTGGATTGAAACGATTGCTATTTCGACCTACGGCCAAAGCGAACAAAGTCGCGCCCTTCACAGGCGCGTGGATTGAAACACGTTTATATTGTCTTGAGCTGTGGTCAAATCATAGTCGCGCCCTTCACAGGCGCGTGGATTGAAACGCAGAGCTACCCGTGCAATCAATATGCAAAGCAGTCGCGCCCTTCACAGGCGCGTGGATTGAAACGAGTTTCGGGTTCGGAGTGACAAACTTAAAATCCGTCGCGCCCTTCACAGGCGCGTGGATTGAAACATCGCTGTCATAGTTTTCCCCATCGTAGTCTTCGGTCGCGCCCTTCACAGGCGCGTGGATTGAAACGATTGCAGGACTCGGCGCAAAGCTTGACACGGCGGTCGCGCCCTTCACAGGCGCGTGGATTGAAACGGTTTTATGCTAATTTAGGTTGGCATTCCGAGGTGTCGCGCCCTTCACAGGCGCGTGGATTGAAACATGTGTTCACTAATTAAGCGTTGCTTCTCCGCCTCGTCGCGCCCTTCACAGGCGCGTGGATTGAAACACGAAGCGCCCCCTAAAAAATTAAAGGAATAAATGTCGCGCCCTTCACAGGCGCGTGGATTGAAACGCCTGCGATTGCAGAAAATTAACCGCCTTATCCGGTCGCGCCCTTCACAGGCGCGTGGATTGAAACGAGTTCGTCGTAAGTCATCTTATTCCTCCTCGCCGTCGCGCCCCCCACGGGCGCGTGGATTGAAACTTCTGAGACACAATACCATATGCCGTCAATGCGGTCGCGCCCCCCACGGGCGCGTGGATTGAAACGTCCCAAATCCGGCGTAACGATACCGGCGCGGAAGTCGCGCCCCCCACGGGCGCGTGGATTGAAACGACGGAGACTCAATTCACGGATGCGCATACGACGGTCGCGCCCCCCACGGGCGCGTGGATTGAAACTCGAGACCGTTTTCCCGAGTGCCGGATGCTATTCGTCGCGCCCCCCACGGGCGCGTGGATTGAAACGGGTGGGCGCGGTTATTCTTGGAGTGGAGCGTTGGTCGCGCCCCCCACGGGCGCGTGGATTGAAACTCGGTCGGCGGGGTCGAGGTGGAACTCGCCATGAGTCGCGCCCCCCACGGGCGCGTGGATTGAAACATTACGCGCCCAAAATTCCCCGCCAGACTGGTTCGTCGCGCCCCCCACGGGCGCGTGGATTGAAACGAGCGCTGTGGAATACGTATAACTAAGGACGGTGGTCGCGCCCCCCACGGGCGCGTGGATTGAAACCGATGTATATTGATAGCGACGAGAACATACCCCCGTCGCGCCCCCCACGGGCGCGTGGATTGAAACCATCGACACCTATCAATCTTGCCGCCTCTACAATGTCGCGCCCCCCACGGGCGCGTGGATTGAAACGAGATTGATAAAGTAAGATACAAACTGTCCGGCGTCGCGCCCCCCACGGGCGCGTGGATTGAAACAAATCATTAGTTCTCTCGCATCGACACGGCACGGTCGCGCCCCCCACGGGCGCGTGGATTGAAACAAGAACGAATATCCGTTTCTCCGATTTGACCACCGTCGCGCCCCCCACGGGCGCGTGGATTGAAACGCGGAATGCTGTGATCGAGCTGAAGCATGAACCGTCGCGCCCCCCACGGGCGCGTGGATTGAAACATCGAGAGTATCATCTTCGAGACCGAGAACGCCCGTCGCGCCCCCCACGGGCGCGTGGATTGAAACCGCGTAACCGTTAATTAGGGCGAGGATAAGACCGTGTCGCGCCCCCCACGGGCGCGTGGATTGAAACAACGCGGATTGCGTGAGGGTGTTGGTGCCGTAATGGTCGCGCCCCCCACGGGCGCGTGGATTGAAACCGGTTATCTTGATATTCGTTATCATGTTCTCGCCGTCGCGCCCCCCACGGGCGCGTGGATTGAAACGTCGTATCGTCGAATTTGAGCATCGAACAGGCGGTCGCGCCCCCCACGGGCGCGTGGATTGAAACATATTGTATATAACCAATACAGTGCAGGCAATCGTGTCGCGCCCCCCACGGGCGCGTGGATTGAAACAAGGTATCTCTGACGGTATGATAAAACTCGCCGGTCGCGCCCCCCACGGGCGCGTGGATTGAAACTCATCCCCATCAGCGAGATACGAAATCGACAACGTCGCGCCCCCCACGGGCGCGTGGATTGAAACGGCAGGTCGCCAAAGAACCTTGTCGGCGCCGGTATGGTCGCGCCCCCCACGGGCGCGTGGATTGAAACGCCATCTTTCGGTGTTACGGTTTCACCGTCCTTAGTCGCGCCCCCCACGGGCGCGTGGATTGAAACCCGATTCCGACACCGTTCTGACCGTTGACAGCAGTCGCGCCCCCCACGGGCGCGTGGATTGAAACGTGTAGGGATCATATTTGAACAAGCTATAGTCAAGTCGCGCCCCCCACGGGCGCGTGGATTGAAACCCGGTAATAAGTCTGAGATACGCTCAACTTCTAGCGTCGCGCCCCCCACGGGCGCGTGGATTGAAACTCGCTCTATTTGAACCGCATTCTCAACGAACAATGTCGCGCCCCCCACGGGCGCGTGGATTGAAACGACCTCGCGAAAATCGTAACCGTAGATTCCGGAACAGTCGCGCCCCCCACGGGCGCGTGGATTGAAACCATAACACTGTCCACGTCGAGTCAATCGCAAGAAGTCGCGCCCCCCACGGGCGCGTGGATTGAAACTTGGGAATATGGCCGCGTTTTCGGGGGGGCGTGCGGTCGCGCCCCCCACGGGCGCGTGGATTGAAACAGTAGCTACTATTGGAGAGCCTACAGGTCAATATTGTCGCGCCCCCCACGGGCGCGTGGATTGAAACCGACACAACCGGACTCGCAAGGACTTCGCAACTCATGTCGCGCCCCCCACGGGCGCGTGGATTGAAACTCGCCTACTGGAACAGTATATCCAAGGCCAAGCGTCGCGCCCCCCACGGGCGCGTGGATTGAAACACGTTTTTTCCGCGCAATATACGCGGACGCATAGCCGTCGCGCCCCCCACGGGCGCGTGGATTGAAACATTACTTGAGTGTAGCGGTTGCTTTCTCCACCAAGTCGCGCCCCCCACGGGCGCGTGGATTGAAACAAATCTTGCGAGTTCTTCGTAGTATGCTTCCGAGTCGCGCCCCCCACGGGCGCGTGGATTGAAACTCTACTCTCTTATCTACTCTACTCTCTGACCTATGTCGCGCCCCCCACGGGCGCGTGGATTGAAACAAGTCCATCTGTCAAGACCGGCTCGAATACGAAAAGTCGCGCCCCCCACGGGCGCGTGGATTGAAACGCGCCCGATAAGCCCTCCTAAGTGCGCCGCGAAGGTCGCGCCCCCCACGGGCGCGTGGATTGAAACACAGGCTTATCAGTCCGCTCAGGATAAACCTTCGCGGTCGCGCCCCCCACGGGCGCGTGGATTGAAACAAGCTGTCATCCGAGGTAGGATCGAAACCGGTGGTCGCGCCCCCCACGGGCGCGTGGATTGAAACCGACTGAGACGGGCGGCAACTATCCGTGGCATTACGTCGCGCCCCCCACGGGCGCGTGGATTGTTTGTCCCATCTATTTTATCACATCCAATATGTTACAAATCATTTCGATTATATACCTTGACAGTAGGTTTGCCCGCGTTTATTATGAAAGGTTATTTGAACCGCTAAGCGGAAGGAAATTTATGTCGAATACATTTCCAGGCGGTGTTCATCCGCCCGAAGCGAAAGATTTCAGCCAAGACCGTCGAATCGAGATACTCGATCCGCCTGCGGTGGCTATAATTCCACTTTCTCAACATATCGGTGCACCATCATACGCAATCGTGAAGAAAGGCGATCGGGTTCTTCTCGGCCAAAAAATCGCCGAAGCAAGAGGCTTTGTTTCGATTCCGCAACACTCGTCGGTTGCCGGAACTGTTGTTAAGATAGACCTTCACCCGCATCAGGTTACAGGAAAACCCGAGCCGCATATTTTCATTGAAAACGACGGAACCGATGAACGCGCACACGAGATTGAGCCTTTGGGTGATTCATGGAAGAACGCCGACCCCAAAAAGATTGTCGAAATTGCCCGAGAAGCTGGTATAGCTGGCATGGGCGGGGCAACATTCCCGACCTGTGTAAAACTCTCGCCGCCGCCAACGAAAAAGATCGATACAGTTCTACTCAACGGTGCTGAATGCGAGCCGTTTCTGACATCGGATCATAGGCTTATGCTCGAGTTCGCCGAGGATATTGTCAATGGCTTGCTACTTATCGGCAGAGCTTTGGATGCAAAGCATCTCGGGATATGTATCGAACTTAACAAGCCCGATGCAATAGAAACAATCTCAAATGCGGCATCGCGCAATGGTGTTTATGTCCATCCCCTTAAGGTGAAATATCCTCAAGGCGCTGAAAAACAGATGATATTCGCGGTTACCGGAAGGGAAGTTCCCAGCGGAGGGTTGCCATTCGATTGCGGTTGTTATGTCCAGAATGTCGGCACCGCTAAGGCTCTTTATGACGCAGTCGCAAAAGGACTACCCCTTTATGAACGCGTGGTTACAGTATCGGGGCCAATTGTAAAGGAACCTTCAAACTTCTTGTCGAGGATCGGCACCGGTTTCGAAGCTCTTATCGAAGCCGCTGGAGGCGCAAAAGAGCCAATAGGCAAGTTGATTTCCGGCGGCCCCATGATGGGTCTTGCCCAATCGACAACAGAAGTCGTTGTATCTAAGGGCACCAGCGGAATACTTCTTTTCGGCCTCGGTGACGCCCAATCGCGCCCTGAATTGGCATGTATCAATTGCGCGAAATGTGTCGATGTCTGTCCGGCATATCTGATGCCGACTCGAATCGCGGCCTGCGGAGAATATCGCAACTTCGAGATGGCACAAAAACTCGGCGCTTTGGATTGTATAGAGTGTGGAAGTTGCGCCTTTATCTGCCCGAGCGACAGGAGATTGTTGCACTATATCAGAGTTGCGAAGAACGGCGTGCAGAGGAAAATTGCCGAAGAAAGGGCAAAGGCAAAGGAATAAAATGAAGCTCTCGCTTCTCATAGAGCCTCGAAACATAGTAATTCCTCTCGGAGCTGTAACTTCGGAGGGAATAATCGAAGAACTTCTCTCTCATCTCGGCGAAAGTAATGAGCAGGTTTGCGACGTTTTTTGCAAAGAACTTCTCGCGAGAGAGACTCAAGGCGGAACTTTCCTCGGTGGCGGGTTGTTTTTTCCACATGCGAGAACAGACACTGGCGGCGAGATAAGAATTGCACTAGGGCTTAGCCCTGAGGGAATAAAGTTGAATACACCCGACGGCAAACCAGTGCGGTTTGTTTTGCTGATGGTTGCACCTGCCGAGAGAAATACCGCTCTGTTAAAAGCTCGCGCGGCATTAGTTCAGTTCTTGATTCAGAATGACAATGCGGAGGTTCTTCTTTCTGCAAAAAGCGCGGTTGAGGCATATGAGATTCTGACAGAGCGCGATGTTTATGTAGGCGAAATGCTTACAGTGAACGATGTCGTTCGGCGCGATGTTGTAACAATTAAGCCCGACATGACGCTTCGCCAACTTCTTAACTTAATGTTTACAAAGGAGCTTGAGACCCTTCCGGTTGTCGAGAATGGGAAGTTGGTCGGTGTTGTAACAGGGCAGGAGATTTTAAGGCTGGCCATTCCGAAATTCGCAGACAGCATCTCTTCGTTGAAATTTATCGAAAGCAGAACCCCTTTCGAGACAATTTTACTCCAACGCGACGAAGCCACAGTGAATGATATTATGGAAAGGGATTTCCTGAAGGCGCATACCGAGGTTAGTCTGCTCCAAATTGCCCATTTGATGGCCACAACAGGTCAAAGGACGGTGTTTATTGTAAACTCTGAAAGTGATGAAACATTTATTGGCATTTTAAACCGTCGCGACCTTTTAATGCAAGTTCTAGTTGCCTGATATGTCGGAAGTTACGGCAATATGAAAGCTCTTTTACAACGAAATATTCTTCTCTCGGTTCTGGTAATTGCTGGATGCCTTTATAGTCAGTATGATTATTCAGGAACCACACTTCCGGTTCATCCTTTCGCACGAGTTTCTCAGGGAATAGCATTGCCCTTTGTGGAAGGTATTCGGCAGGAATACTCGCCCTATTGGGACATTGGTGCCGGATTGTCCTATGAGTATCTAACCGTAGGAATTTCTGTTAGAAGCCATTTCTTGCAGACGAAATCGGACACGGTGCTTGCTAATGGTTTGGAGATAGCATCAGAAGGACATACCGCAGTCATGGTCGGACATATCGAGGGCAAAGCCGACGTCTCCAAAATCCGTTTCGCGGCAAGCATCGATATTGGGATGATTTGGTTCCATGAATTTGACCATCTGAGACGTCATTGGAGCAGGTCTAAACTACCCATCGTCGGGTTGGGGTTGGATTTTCGCGTGCCCATGTGCGATAAGCTTTCGATTAACCTCGGCGGCGGTTACATGGCGGCATTCGAGGGTTTCGAGGTCGATGCAAAGGCATACAACTCGGTTCATGGCAACATCGGTCTCGTTTACGACGGAGGCGTAGGCTTTTGAGACCTTTAAGGGCGATAATACCATTACTTCTCATCGCAATGTCGATGTTAGCCCAACCTGCGGAAAGGCCTCCCCGTCCGGGAGAGCCAATACGTCCTCCACAACGCGAAGAACGACCAGCAGTGGACAGAGCATCGAGAAGCAAACCAAAGCAGTTCGCTTTTTCTGCTGGTAGTGCCGGAGGGATTCTGCTTTATCCTGAGGGAACTTGGGCGAGCGTTTCGATCGGTGCAACCTATGGCAATCTCGGATTCGGGCTCGAAGCCGGTTACGCCGATTATCGGCGCGATTTCATAGGAAACGCATCGAGCTTCGTTAGCCCCGGCGATGAAGAGGTTTCGGAACACGGAAGTTTTTTCCGCCCTGCTGGTTATGCGGAATATATCTTCGATTTTGGTCATGTGGTTATCGTTCCGAGGACAACACTCGGTTATGTTGAAATTGTAACTCGAAGATGGTCGGAGGAAAAACCGGTAGCAACAAAATTTGAGCGAACACGTCTTGCGAATACATGGGAAATCAATGCCGGGGTGCCTATTGGGCCTATTATAGCCGGTGCGACTGTTCAATGGTGGGTCATCAACCCTTGGTTCTATTTTTATCCCGAAGATATGGGAGCAGTAACTGCAGGATTTTGGCTTAAGTTACGGTAATTAAAAATGTTAGAGAGAATTAAGAAATAGATCGGAGGCGACTTGAGCGACAATAAGTTCATAGTCTCGTCATCGCCGCATTTGCAAGCAAAACACACGACATCAGCCATAATGTGGAATGTCGTGCTAGCTCTTTTACCGGCTTGGATTTTCGGAATCTATGTTTTCGGCTTAAGAGCGCTATGGCTGACAATTATCGCTATAGCAACAGCGGCACTTGCAGAGGCATTGATTCAAAAAATCCGCAAAGTGCCGGTTACTATAACCGACGGATCTGCGGTAATCACCGGGATGCTTTTGGCTTTCAATGTGCCGCCGGGAGTGCCATGGTGGATCGTCGCGATAGGCTCATTCATCGCGATAGCCATCGGCAAACAGGTTTTCGGCGGATTAGGCCATAATCCCCTCAACCCGGCGCTTGTGGGTAGAGCATTTGTTATGGCGAGCTGGCCTGTCGCTATGACAACTGAGTGGATTCCGCCGCTTGGAGGTTCACTTTCCGGCGCTGTCGGAATGGATGCTGTTACAGGCGCAACCCCTCTGACTGTGCTCAAGCTTTCCCGTGCGAAGATTCTCGATCCTGACACCGCCGAAAATCTTGTCGCTGAAGCTCGCGAGGCTGTCGCGCTTGTATATAACGCTTGGCCGGAGATGGCAATCGGCAGAATCGGCGGATGTATCGGCGAGGTCTCGGCGATACTCATCCTTCTGGGCGGACTATATCTCATCCTGCGAGGATTCTCCGACTGGAGAACGCCCATTTCTTACATCGCCGGCGTAGCCCTTCTTGGATGGCTCCTCGGCGGTATCGGCGGCATCGGAAGCGGACACGCATTGTTCCATATCTTCTCCGGCGGGCTTTTCCTCGGGGCATTCTTCATGGCTACCGACATGGTTACAACCCCCATCACAAAATCGGGGCGATGGATTTTCGGAATCGGGTGCGCTGTGCTGACTATGTTCATTCGCCGATGGGGAGGTTACCCGGAAGGTGTCAGCTACTCGATACTTCTAATGAACATCTTCACCCCGATAATCGACCGCCATACTCGCCCGAGAGTTTTCGGCACATCCCGCTCGAAAAAAGGGGGTGATTCCAAATGAAAAATATCGTCGTTCCAGGACTAATACTTATGGCCTATGGCATAATTGCGGGGCTTTCTTTAGGTTTCATCAATAACATGACCGCACCGAAAATCGCCGCGCAGGAAGAAGCCGCACGGTTGGCCGCTATAAGCGAGGTTATGCCCTCAGCGGTGCTATTCGACACGGACACCGTGGGCGATATCGAATATCTTATCGGTTATGCCGATTCGACGAGGACACAGGTTGTCGGCTATGTATTCACTGCTTATGGTTCTGGCTTCTCATCGACAATAAGAACTGTTGTAGGTTTGACACCGGATTTCTCGATAACCGCAATCGAGATTGTCTATCAATCGGAAACCCCCGGTTTGGGCGATAACGCTGTTAAATCGTCATCTCCTGACGCAGAACCGCCTTTCGAGGTGCAGTTCGACGGCAAACCCATCGACAATATCAAAGTCGATAAGGATGGCGGTCCCATTGTCTCGCTTACCGGCGCGACAATTACAAGCAGAGCTATTGCTAACTCGGTCGCTAAAACAGCACTCGAACTGAAAAAATCTATCGGCGGCACAACCGGATTCACTCTTCCCGGCGGTCCGCAATGCGATCCGAACGACCCCAACGACCCCAACTGCAAACCGGATTCTTCAGCCGAGGTAGCAGACGCGAATATCGAAACCTCGAATACCGAAGGAGGCGCGAAATGAGCAAAGTTTTCCGCGACCTGACAAAGGGATTGCTCATCGAGAACCCGGTGCTCGTCCTCGCGCTTGGGCTATGCCCCTCGCTCGCAGTTACTTCGAGCGCGATAAACGGCCTCGGAATGGGCGTCGCGGCAACCTTCGTCCTCGTGATGAGCAATGTCATAATCTCGCTGATAAAGCCCCTCGTTCCCGCGAAGATTCGCATACCCATCTTCATCACCGTTATCGCGACCTTTGTAACGATTGTCAAACTCGCTATGGCGGCCTATGTTCCGGCACTTTCGGCGGCGTTAGGAATCTTCATACCGCTTATTGTGGTGAACTGCATCATTCTGGGGCGCGCGGAGGCTTTCGCGAGCAAACACGGCGTCCTGCGCTCACTCGCCGATGGCGTCGGAATGGGGCTTGGATTCACTCTAACACTCGTTCTCCTCGGCTCTTTTAGGGAGCTATTGGGCAACGGAACCGTTTTCGGGGCGACAGTTATGAGCGAAAGCTTCAAACCCGCATTGCTCATGATTTTGCCGCCCGGCGCATTCCTGTCACTCGGAATGATGGTAGCCGGCTCGCGTTGGATACTCGAAAAAACCGCGAAGAAGGGGGAATAAACAATGGCAAACCTTCTTGTTATAGCTATCGGCGCAATTCTAATCAACAACTTCGTCCTGTCGAGGTTTTTGGGCCTATGCCCCTTCGTCGGGGTGAGTAAAAAGACCGAAACAGCGATAGGCATGGGCATGGCGGTGATTTTCGTGATGACCCTCGCCTCGGCGGTTACATGGGTGATATGGACCTACCTCCTTTCCCCGGGAGAATCGAACCTGATATGGATAATCGCACGCGCCCTCGGAAGCGATGTAACACCGGAGAAACTCGATTTGCGGTATCTGGAGACAATCGCCTTCATTCTGGTGATTGCATCCCTGGTGCAGTTCGTCGAGCTGGTGCTTAAAAAGGCCGCGCCTTCTCTCTACGAAGCCCTCGGCATCTTCCTTCCCCTAATCACGACCAACTGCGCGATTTTGGGCGTGGCGGAACTCAACACCATGACCGAAAACTACAACTTCATCGAATCGCTGGTGCATGGCATCTCAGCGGGGATAGGTTTTACCCTCGCGCTGATTATGATGTCCGGTATTCGCGAGAAACTCGAGTTCGCGCCCGTGCCGAAACTGATGAAAGGCCTTCCCATAGCCTTCATAATCTCCGGCCTGATGAGCATGGCCTTCCTCGGTTTCAGCGGCCTGAAGTTCTGAACTCGGCTAAATCCAACCTTCGAAAAGGGTGAGATTAATCTCGCCCTTTTTGTTTAAAAAACAGTTTGACTTATAGATTTATTTATCAATATCTTACCCTCTGCAAATGTGCTCATTCGAACAATGTAACGATTGGAATTGTCATGAAAAGGAATTACAAATTACTTTTTGCCGCGCTCATTATTGGCCTGATGATTTTCGCCTCGTGCAAGGACAACAACCCCACCGACCCAACCGACGACAACAATTACCCCCCCGACCCATATCCCCCCGACTATTCGACCTTCGTTTACGCTTCCTTTCAGTTCGATGTCAGCATCACAAAACAGTTCGACAGCTACTCCGTGGAGGACTATAAAATTGTCTCTCCAACTTACGGCATGTATGGCTCCTTCACCGGCGGCACCTATTTCGCGGACACAACCTTCCCAAGCTTCGATGGCGAGATGCACGAGGAACTCACAATAACTATCGACACACTTACAGGCGTTTTGACGAGTCTCGATTATCGCCAAACGTTCTTCGGGCCGCTTTCGCAATATGAAACCTCGGCAACCATCGAAGACATGCCGCGAACATCGAGAACCGGCCAAAGCTTGGGCTTCTATCTCACGGGAAACTCGGTCTGTAGCCATGTAACCGAATTCGATTTCTACTACCAGAAATACGCGACACCGAGCGACAACTATATCGTAACTAATTATTTCTGCGGCGAGATGAACGAGATCAACATCGGCCTGCGAACATATTAGAAACCCCCTCCAATCATAAAAAAGGGCGGCCAGATACAGCCGCCCCTAATTTCCCTAAAATAAAATCCCCCTTGTCAAAGGGCCGGAAGGTCCGGTGCCGGGACTTAGGGGGATTATTTTTTTGCGAGTCGCGAAGCGTCGAGCACCTCACGCCGTTAGCCGTTGCCTACTCAAACCACCTCGATAAGCGCAAAGCTCGCGACACCCTTCTCGACACCGCGCATCGGGATGAAGCGATACTCCCACATGCTGATCGGGACATGCATTTCGCGGAAAGGCAGAATATCCTCTTCGTTCATCGGCAGATTTTTGGTAACCTCGATCCAATCCTCGGCGCCCGGAACACTGCGGTGAAGCCATCCGATTGTCGATTCCTGAACTCCGCCGTAAACAATCTCGACGACACCTTCGCCCCAATATCTTAGCGTAAACTTCCCTGTCGGCCCCGGCCACGCCGGAAATTCCTCCGGCTGTGGCTCTTCTTCCTCGCCGCCGCCGCCGGAAGACTTTCCCGGAGCCTTTCCCCACGGCGTCTGCTCCCAATACATGTCCTGCCCGTCGGGATAATGAGCGGCGAACCAATTGAAAACCAGCCGCTCCGCCTCGTGAAAGCCCGCGCGAGCAATATCCTTCTCGTTCTGAAACTGGTCATATTCGCCGTCGGCGGTGATCTGCAACGCGCGCGCCGTCTCGTAAGTCGCGATCAGACCGGCAAGATCGTCCATTCGAACCGCAACTGGCGCGAAAAGCGGCTCCAATTTCACAGTCTGCCAATGCGCATCCACGGTATCCGCGTAATCCTTCAACTCAGCGTATCCGTCGGGGACTTTGCGGTCGAGACCGAAAGGAAGCAGGATCGAATCGTCCGAGAGCGTCGGAAGAATATTTCGCATCCAACGCACAAGCCTGTCAATCTCTACAACACAGTTTTTGATAGTATTCGACGCCGTTTTGCGGGTGGCGAGCGCCGTGTTCATGGCGTCGAGTTTTTGACGAAAAGCAAGCCCCCTCGAAGCGATATCTGCTATAAGATGCGCGGGGCGATACGGAAGCGACCGGTCATCGCCGAGAAATTCCTCGAGATCGAGCGAAAATTCGCCGTATTCGCTGTCTCCCAAATTGTAAGGTTCACGAACATGTTGCATTTCTTCCCCTTTCCCTCAATATTTTGAGGAATATCGGTCTGGAGGCGTGACATTCCGGCCAAGGGAACTGACATTCCGGCGGTGGGGCGTAACATTCCGGCCACGGGAACTTATGTTCCGGCGGTGGGGAGCAACATTCCAGCCACGAGAACTTGTGTTCCGGCGATGAGAACTGACATTCCAGCCAAGGGAACTCATGTTCCGGCGACGAGAACTAACATTCCGGCCACGGGAACTAAGATTCCAGCAGTGGGAAGTGGCGTTCTTACAGCCTGCACAGATTCGCCGTCAAGCCCAAACCGATTTATATTGTTAATGAACAACAACTTACGGCACCATGCCGCATCGGGAAGTTCACGAACTCCCCCAACGACAACAAACTCCAATTCTTTCGATACACCCCCCTTTGCTAATTCTTTAATTTCATTTCTTCGACCGTGAGTTTGGCGTTCTGTTTCTTCTTCGTCAGGACATTAGGGCACTAAGGTTTATAGTAAACTGCCTCCTCTAATTTTCTAAACAAAAACGACAAGAAACTCAGAATATCAAGGCAATCAGTTTTTGAAATCGGCCATTCAATAGCTGGTTCGTGCCCCGTAGGGTTCCTGATAGCTCTCATTAACCCACTCGACAAAAACATAATTCCGTCTTGGACGTTTTTATCAGTTTCAGAATTGCATTCTGTGATTTTCAGAACACCTCTATCGCAACCCCAAACATCCATCATCAGTTTGAACCCGTCTAAACTCGAATTGCTTTTTTCTTTCACTCTCTTATTATAAGCTTTGCAAACTTCAAATACTGAATGAAAATAGTTTCCTTGCTCATATAACTTTTGTGCGTGTTTAGTTACTTCTTGATGAAAACCTCTTGAGAAGAAATCCTTCGTTTCGCTATTATCATAAAGGCTACCTATGCCACTTTCTGTTAGTAGTTTATCAACTGCCTCTTTATCACCTTCGGGTGTAATATTCTTACAAAATTGGATTAATAATCCCTTCCAATTAGCTGGTTTATTTTTTCCCAAGGTTAATACCCAATCGTAAATGAGTTTAGCCCTTTCAGAGGTTATTGAATCATTTGGAAAGCTATCTTTTGAAAAAGGAAATACCGCGTTTGCAACGCGGTTTATTGCATTCAAAGTAGATGTGAATTTTAGGGCATCTCCAAGTTCTACCGCAAACAACTGTATATTAACTCCACTCACTTCATCGCCTCCTGTATGGCTTTGAGTTCTTTGGCGGTTAATTTTCCACCGCCTTCTCTGTTGCAAACATCAACTTCGTTCGTCGCAGTTCGGGTTGGGGCGGTATTGAGGTTTTCTTTCATCATCGTAGGGGTAATTTACATCGGAAAATTTCCCAGCGCAAGGGTTTTTTTGCTCGTTTAAAATCGCCGCAGTGCGCCGGCGCATATCTCAAGTTTGTCGCTGTCGAGGCGGCAGGGCGGGAGAGTTCCAGTGGTCGGTGTAATTATAAGTCTCTTCGAGAGTCGAGTAGCCGCCGGTTTGGACGATGAAGGCGTGGTTGCCGCAGAGTTTTTGCCCGGGCTGTTCGTCGGAATCGAGAATTTCGCGAAACCCAGTAAAACCATAAGTAGAACAGACTAATGCCTCCGCATATAGATTACCATTATCGTAATTCTCAATATTGAAGGTGTGTTGATATACTGCCTGTGGTTGAGGGTCTCGAAACCTACGCGTATTATTTTCGGAAGGGGAATATATCGTGATAGGGCCTAAATCATCCTCGGCTTCGATAGAATCCTTATAAATACCTCCCGAGACTGAAAGGAAAACTTGTCCATTATATGGGTGATTAGTCGCTTCCCCAAATAAATACGGTGCTGGATCCAATGTGGTTCTCTGGTCATAATTGCTATTATCAACGCGCCCTGAGAATACTTCAGTATGAACGTGTGGGTTTATGTTGTTCTCTATTGCATTTGCCGAACGACCGCTCATACCCGCATAACCTAGAACTTCGCCAGGTTCGTATAAAGTATCTACGGCATCAGGGAAAAGGTCGTTCAAATGAGCAAGTCTAAATGATATATCTAATTCCGGGATATAGAATAAGTGGTAATTGCCATAACCATCAGTCTTTCTCCATCTAGTCAGTATGCATGTAAAACAAGAGGTAATTGGTTCGCCTGTAACTGTCGTTAAATCATTTCCCATGTGCCTCTTAAAGACCATTTCACCAGTTATATTGTCTTCTTCTTGCCTTCTGCAGGTTGGTTCACCTACAGTATCAGAATCCTCATCTGCAAAACCAGGCGCGCCAGCCCATGAATCTGTCCAGCGATATGGCTGAGTAGAGCTTAGTTCTTGGTCGGGGAAATCGAAAAGGCGGTAGCCTACTGTTCCCTCGACCAATACAGTATCGCAGGCTATCCACCCGGAGTCCGGTTTTGTAACCTCTATCATATAACAGGACGTAGCGAAAATAGTTCCTGTTGAAATCAATAAGCTTAGATTTATAAGAAGCCTTGTTGTAAATCTTTGGATTTTCATTATTCTACCTCCACATCTCATAGACATTTATTGTCGATCCTGTAGAGTAAACGAAATATCGTCCATCGAGGCTTATTGCCCTCGGATCATACTCATCGAGGTTATACAATCGTAGCAATTCGTTACCTTCCGCGTCCGAGAGTAATACACGGCCTTCTCCTCCGGTCCCCTCTAATTCGAGAAATAGATAGCCCTTAGAATCACCGAAATAGAAACAATCCGAAGAGTATATACGATCGACAGCGAAACCGCGATTCTGACCCGGTATTAAATCTATGGAATCCGAAATAGGTATTTGCCATTCCTCAAGGAATGAGCCGTCGTCAGTCGAGAAAAGCTTGCACTCGGAGCCTAAAGAATAAATGTTCATAGCCCATAGGTAGCTACCATCGTTGCTAATTCGGCAATAACTATAATTTCCTGGAATTGAAAAAGCCGTTAATCGATTATACAGTGTATCGAAGGCCGCAATGACTATCCTGTCTGGTGATACGGAGAATCCGATTCTCCAATAAATACTCCGATTATCTATAAATCCCTGATTTGGGTTAGGGTATGAGGAAATCGGATTCCAGTGACGGCTGGTATCCATGATACCTTCCCACATATCGGTAGTGACTATCGTAGTGTCGTTTCCAGATATACACTTAAGCGTTTCATGTTCCGCCGCCCAGAAACGTTGGAAGTCTTTGGAGAAGGTTCCGTCATATGTATGATTCCAATCGTCTGTCGCTGTGCGATATATTGTTGATAAGTTTCCAGTTGTGTCTATAACCCCGGCGGTTCTATTTCCATACTCTGTCGAACCCCAAAGGGAAATGGTAGCATCAGAAGCAATTTCGTTCCCTTCCGATGAGAAATACCCGTTATCCATGAATTTTCTTTCAAATAATACATCTCCTTGTTTGTTGCAGCACCTGCTGCATGCCAGATGGCCATCAGAGCGATATTCCATCGGAACGAATAATGATTCAGGGCAATCCAATCCGGATACAAACACCAGATTTCCGTTCGGCGAAATGTCGAAAGATTTTCCGCCATACGCATTCGGGAAGGAATCCACAACCGCGCCGGTGGTATCGTAAATGCGAATAACGCCGTCGTTCATTCCGCCAAAGGTGAAACTCACCGGGAAACGGCCGTCTTCGGTCGGTTCGCCGAGCGCAACTGTATCGCCCGCCGGTATCGGAATCGAAAAAAGCAAGGTTGGCTCAATTGTTATCTCCTCCCCTTCCGGCACAATCACCTCCGCGCTGTTTTCGGCTGTGTAGGTGGCGGTGGTGGCTTTCACTTTCGCCCAGAGGGAGTCGCCGGGGGTGTAGGTGTGGCACACGCTGTCTCCGGCGTCGGTAAGGTCGTAGGTGGCGTCGTTTTCCCAGTCATAGTCGAAAGTAAACTCCGGTGGGGTGGGCAGGAGGCCGGTGGTCCATGTCGCACCCGGTATCGGTTCAACTATCACGCCGTTGCCCCATGTGGCGCCGTTTGTTAGCGTGCCGTCGTGGCCGTTGCCGGAGGAGTCGCCCGCAGTGGTGCCGCTTCCCTCGTTCAGGTGCCAGAGGGCTATGGTGTTGGCGTCGTTCTCAAAACTTCCGCCATCGGTGTAGGCGTCCGCAATCTCGGCGTCGGTTCGGGCAATGTCGCTTATTCGCACCTCGGCAATCGTGCCGTCGAAGGCCAGCGTGGGGCTGTGGGTCGCGCGGCCAATCCAGAGCGTGGTGTCGGTGTTTATGTTGCCCACGCCGCTCACGTTCACCGGTGTGCAGTCGAGGGAACCATTCAGGTAAACCTTCTCGTTGCCGTCCCGGTCAACCGTGAAGGCGGCGTAATACCAGGTGTTGGCGGTAATCGTCGAACTCGAAGCCACGAGGGTGTAACTACCGTCGCAAATAAAGGCTTTGAGTTTGTTATCCGGCGCAATCCACATCTGGTAGCCGGTGAAGTTTGGGTTGGAGCCAATCAGCTTGCATACTATGGGGTTCTGCCGTCCGACGGCGTCCACCTTGAACCAGGCCTCGATAGTAAAATCGCCGGTGGAGTCGAAATTCAGGTCGGCGTGGTCGGGCACAGAGATATGGTCGTCGGTGCCGTCGAGAACCACCGCAGGTTCATATACTTCGGAAGAAATCGCGGTCGCGTCGTGCCCGTTGCCAGAGGCGTCGGAGATGTCGGTTCCCGCACCCTCGTTAAGGTGCCAGAGGGCAATCGTGTTCGCGTCGTTTTCAAAACTCCCACCCATTGCGTAAGCGTCCGAAATCTCGCTGTCGCTTCGAACGACGTCGCTAATCCGCACCTCGGCAATCGTGCCGTCCAGTGCAAGCGAAGGGTCGTGTGTCCCGCGCCCCAGCCACAGCGGCATGTCCGTGTCGATATTGCCGACGCTGGTAACATCGACAGGCGTGCCGTCGAGTGCGCCGTTGAGGTAGAGTTTCTCGTCCCCGTCCCGGTCAACCGTGAACGCGGCGTAATACCAGTTATTTGCCGATATAGACGAATTCGATACGACGCGGGTGTAACTGCCGTCGCAGATGAAGCCCTTGAGCTTATTATCCGGTGCAACCCAGAGTTGGTAGCCGTTGAAGTCCGGATTGGAGCCGATTAGTTTGCATACGATGGGGTTCTGCCGTCCGACGGCATCCAGCTTGAACCATGCTTCGATGGTGAAATCGCCATCTGTGCCGAAATCGAGGTTGTTGTCGTCCGGTGTTCCCACATAATCATCGATTCCGTCGAAGACGAGTGCGGCCTCGATTCCGCTACCCGGCCTTTTCGCCCCGACAAATGTGCCGTGGTGGCCGTTGCCGGAGGAGTCGCCCGCAGTGGTGCCGCTTCCCTCGTTGAGGTGCCAGAGGGTTATCGTGTTGCCGTCGCTTTCAAATTCGCCGCCATCGGCGTAAGCGGCGGCAATCTCGGCGTCGCTTCGCACCTTGTCGCTAATCCGCACCTCGGCAATCGTGCCGTCGAAGGCCAGCGAGGGGCTGTGCGTCGCCCGGCCAAGCCAGAGTGTGGTGTCTGTGTTTATGTTGCCCACGCCGCTCACGTTCACCGGTGTGCAATCGAGTGCACCGTTCAGATAAATCTTTTCGTTGCCGTCGCGGTCAACCGTGAAGGCGGCATAATACCAGGTGTCGGCGGTAATCGTCGAACTCGAGGCCACGAGCGTGTAGCTTCCGTCGCAAATAAAGGCTTTGAGTTTGTTATCCGGCGCAACCCACATCTGGTAACCGGTGAAGTTGGGGTTGGAGCCGACCAGTTTGCATACGATGGGGTTCTGCCGTCCGACGGCGTCAGCCTTGAACCAGGCCTCGATAGTAAAATCGCCGGTGGAGTCGAAATTCAGGTCGGCGTGGTCGGGCACAGAGATATGGTCGTCGGTGCCGTCGAAAATCGCGCCGTCTGGCCGGGCGTCGGCTTTGAAACAGACCTCGCCCGAACCGCTATCGACCGAAACGACAGATAGATCGACCTGAACACCTGTCGGTTGCCCAAGCAACGCTGTCGCAAAGATTAAACAAAGAATAGCTTTTCTCATTTTGTTCTCCGTTCGTTTGGCAAACAAAAAGCCCGCCTTTTCGTCTTCGGGTTGGGGCGGTATTGAGGTTTTCTTTCATCATCGTAGGGGTAATTTACATCGGAAAATTTCCCAGCGCAAGGGTTTTTTGCTCGTTTAAAATCGCCGCAGGTGTGCCGGCACAGATCTCAAATTTGCCGCTCTCGGTGCGTTGTTGTCGCTGTCGAGGCGGCAGGGCATTCGGAGTTCCAGTGGTCGGTGTAATTATAAGTCTCTTCGAGAGTCGAGTAGCCGCCGGTTTGGACGATGAAGGCGTGGTTGCAGTAACCGGTGCCGACGATGGTATCGTAGTTGTCGTAGTCGTCTATGACGCAATTCGCGTTGCCGTCGAGGGGGGTTCCGGCGATGTCGGTGATTTCGTTTGAAAGCTCGACATGGTAGGCCTCGTTGCCGGGGAAGGTATCCGGCAGGAACATGGTGAGTTCGGTGAGGTCTTCGGAGAACTTCATCGAGTCGATATTTACTGGCGCCATATTGCGGCATATTGCCCCGATGTCGATATTATCGGTGAATGAAGAGGGGTCCATGGGTTCGGTGAAAGTTACTTTGATTGCGTAATCGCCGATTTTTTCGACTTCGGCCTGCGGCGGGTTGTTATCGATGATGACATCGATGGTGTCGGCGACTTCGGTGCCGCAGTATGTGCTCGCCCACACCCACAGCTTGTATTCTCCGTCGGGGAATTTGCGGGTGTCTAAATCACACGGATCGACTAAAGAATCCCATTCGCCGGTAAGTCCCTGAAGCGTGTTCCAGTAACTATTTAATGGCGAGTTAAGATCAACGGAATCTCCCTTAGAACCTGCAATCTTTGATAATAGTAAATAGTCGTCGATTAAAAAATCTTGTATAATTTGTTTTTGTCGACTTTGATCTCTTGGAAGTCGACCGTCGACTTTGAAATACCCTAAAGTTTCGCTATTTATTCCCCATGATGTTATATATGGAAAGACTCTTCGCGTTGAAGAACCAACATTAGCTTTAATATCGTATTTTCCGAGAACACTAATTGCTCCTGTCAGTATATATTCGACATTGTCTTGGATTTTTTTGGCACTTACATTTCCACCAGAGTATCCTACAATGTTTGGCTTAATAATAAAGGTATCAATGACTTCTTTCAAACATCTACAATCAAACCCCATTGAATTTAATACTGCTAATGCATTCCTGTAGGCCATTGTTCCATTTCCAGAACCTATATAACTGAGATCCAAATGAGGTTCCCAAATTGCTATTGCACCTGTTTGATTTGTCGTTAAATAACCAAGGGTATCGCCAGCATCAATCCATATTAATTTTTGGTTATTCCTATCGTTATAAATTGCTTGTAAAGTTAGCGGCATTGTTTCATAACGAATATGAGTATAATCGAAGTTCCCAATCATTACTGAACAATCCCCATTCCCAGCATCTATATTCCCAGATCCCGAGACAAATGCCAAACCAGATTCTAACGCAATGACTGGTTGATTGGCTCCCATAAAGATATCTATTGAAGCATGTAGATAATCTCCGATAATTGTTCCATATCTAGGATGAAAGTAATTTTCTCCAGTAAAAGCATTCGTTCCAAATGGACAAGGAGGTACTTGGGCGATAAGGGAGAAAGAGAATGTAACTGCTATAAGTAATATGAGAGTCTTCATCCTACTCACCCCCTTTTATAACCCTAATAAGTCGGAAATGTGTTCGATAAGGATCAGACTCGAAGTACTTTAAAAATATACGACCATTATGAATTTGTGATACGGGATAGGACGTCATGTTATCCTGCCACGACGCTAGAATAATCCCGTCCTCATCTGAAACTACTTGATAGGAAAATCCAGAATAATCGTTTTCCGTATAACTTAGGAGTATATCTCCCTCAGGCAATATTTCTGGCATTCCAATATATTGATTTAATGAATCCGCCCACACTAATTCTAATGAATCCGAGAGATCGAAACAGTAGAGGAAGTTTTTATCATCGTTTGAAGGATATACGACAAGCAACAATCGGTTATAACCATATCCCAAGCTTACACCGCAATAAACGGTGTCAGATACAGGATATGTATATTCTTCTGTGGGTGTGCTTCTCTTTATAATCGATTCCCCAGAAGATTCATCAACATATAGTATGGAGCCGTCCGGCAGCAAACCGAACGTTAAGCCTATTCTATTAGAAGCGTAAGAAACGAGTTCTCTTGTGAAGTGCAGATTTCCAACTGTATCGAAAACTGAAATATTCCAATTCGTGTTGTAAATTGTGTTAGTATCAGGTGAAGCAACTGCAAAGTATTTTCCTGCCAATCTACATGCCCTAAAATCCCGTCCTCCCACTCTTTCTATTCCACTTCCGGGGATATCAATTTTGTAAGTTGGTTCGCCATAATTAGTTATCGCATAGTCCCAATCTGGATAAAGTATGTCGGAACCGCCGAAATCATATATCTTAACAAAGGCCCATCCGTTATCGGCTATGACCAATGGCTCTACGAATCGGTTAGCCAATTTCCATGAAGGGGAATTTCCGAGAATTGGCGTTACAACCAACGAATCGAATACTCGGTTTTTAAAGATAACGGTATCAATAATACTATCAGTTATCTCGTATATAGTATCTCCGAATTCGTAGTGCATGAATGATCCAAGAATATTGTTATCAAGTATCAGAGTGAACTCGCCCGTCGAGTAGAGTGTATCAATAATTCCCAAAGTATCGCTAATCAATACCCATTGATACTGATCTGTTGAATCTCCAAGCCAACTAGAATTTCCTAATATCCACGGTGTTCCTTCGTCGTCGAATATCCAGTCTGTCGGGGTAAAGTCTTTCCCCTCCCATATTTCCTCAGTCAATACGGTATCAAAGGTATATTCCTCTTCTTCCGGCACAATCACCTCCACGCTGTTTTCCGCTGTGTAGGTGGCGGTGGTGGCTTTCACTTTTGCCAAGAGGGAGTCGCCGGGGGTGTAGGTGTGGCAAACGCTGTCGCCGGCGTCGGTAAGGTCGTAGGTTGCGTCGTTTTCCCAGTCATAGTCGTAGGTAAATTCCGGCGGGGTGGGCAGGAGGCCGAAAGGTTGATCTGTACCGCCAGTTAAAAGGTTTGCTACGAATATTAGTGCGCATATTATAATTCTATTTTTCATCTCACTCACCCCCTTCGATTACTATTACGCCTTTTTCGGGCAAAGGGCTTTCCCCACACCTGAAATAAATGTAATTCAATATAGATTGTCTTTCTCTTCCGACAAAACTCAAAGAGCATGTTTGGAAATCATCAGGAAACATTCTCAACACATTGCCATTAGTCCCATCCAACACACGGATCTTCCACCCCAATAGTTCAAAAGTGGCATCTTTTTCCCAGGCGACGATATATGGATTTCCATCTGGTAGGACACCTGCATAGTCAATATGAACATCCATTGTGTCATGCCAGAGAAGTTGCAACGAGTCTGAAATGTCGAAATAATAAACGTAACTCGTAAACCATCTTCTTCCGGTATCCGACACAGCGTTTCTCGAAAGCCTGATAAGCATGCGATTATTTTCAATGAAGAAGTTTATTTTAGCTGAATCGACCGTTATATCTGGCGGAAGAATGAACGAGTATTCGTTGGTGAAGTCGGTTTTCACTACTTGAAGGCTGTCGAAGGGGCCCGTAAAATAAACCAGCGAACTATCTTCGAGTAACTCGAAGCCCGGTTCATCCAATCGATCAGCACCCATACCCCACCAGGGCATTTGATAATCGCAAAAAGGACCACTGAATATAATGGATCCATTTGAGTTTAAGACAAAAACTTCTTTGTTGTCAGAATTCAAACCGGCAAAAAGTCCGTTTTTGAATTGGCAATATGGAGAACGACATCTCCATCCTGGATTGTCCATTATTATTTCGCCGTCTTTTGTGAAAGCATATTCCCAGCCGGGATATAGTGAGTCGTTTTCTTTTGTTTTATTCATTTTAACAATAGCCCAGCCATTTTTCTCTATTCTGTCTATCCGATAAACGCTATCATAACCGACCCAATCCGGGTAATCATTATAAAGTGATCTAACAAGTGTCGAATCATATTCGAATACAGAATCTACTTCAGTCCAGAAAGAATCTTTCGAAGAAACAAACACGGTATCTATACTTTTTAATGACGAAAACTTCTTCACTAGATGGTGATCCTTCAAGTAAGAGCCTTCGAGAATATCATCAATCAATATCCTGTTTCCGCATGTATCCATTATAGCGAGTGGCCAATCTCCTTCCAGCCAGAACATACCGTCGTCATCCATAGCCACATCTGTAACTCTAAAATATGTGGAGTCGTATTCTGGAACTGCAAAAAGCACGCGGATATTGTATTCGCTTCCTTCCGGCATAATCACCTCCGCGCTGTCTTCCGCTTCGTAGGTGGCGGTGGTGGCTTGGACTTTGGCCCAGAGGGAGTCGCCGGGGGTGTAGGTGTGGCACACGCTGTCTCCGGCGTCGGTTAGGTCGTAGCTGGCGTCGTTTTCCCAGTCGTAGTCGTAGGTAAATTCCGGCGGGGTGGGCAGGAGGCCGAAGGGTTGATCTGGACCACCTACTAAAAGGTTTGCTACGAATATTAGTGCGCATATTATAATTCTATTTTTCATCTCACTCACCTCCTTCCACTTTGATAACTCGTTTTTCGTGAACAAGGTCGGGCCAGGTTCCTATTGCGGTTTCTATATAGAAATAAGGAGGTGATGATAAAGATAGCAGGACGAAAGCAGAATCCTCTAGGGTGTCTGGCCAGTAGCTCAATATGTTTCCGGTCTCTTTAGAGAAGATTCTTAAAATCCAGCTTCTATCTGGTCTTTTAATACTACTGACAGCGATTAAGTCGCCTGAATTAAGTATATTCACTTCACCAAATACGTTGTTTGTAGTATCCTGCCAGAGTAGTCCAAGCGTATCGGATATATTGAAATAATACATTCGTTTTGTTTCTACTGTATCACCGACGCTCTGAGGCATTCTATAAATCGCGACGAAAAGAAGGTCGTTATTAACTCGAAAACGGACTCGATGAGAATCCGCTGGTGAAGAATTGGGAATTGGATATTCGTATTCAGCGGTATACGATTTCATTTTGACGGTTAAATTCGCTGGACTTTCTTTAAAATATAAAAGTGAGCCATTAGATAACAACTTACTCCTTGCATCCCATGCACGATCTTGTTGTCCGCGAAAACCGCTATGTAAGAAATGCCCATCGAAGAAATCTTCGACCCTATATAGCTCCGTCCCAGTCGAATCGAAAACGTATATCGTATCATTTGAAAAAGCGGCGAAATACCCACCTTCTATTTGGCAATCTCTAACAGCTCTATATGGTATGTCAATTTTAGCGACAATATCTCCGTATTTCGCAATTGCGTAGTTCCAATCGTGGTAAGACGTATCTTCAAATCCTAATCTATTGAAAGTTAGGAAAGCATATCCATTCTCCGAGATATTCAGAGGCCTGAAAACGTCTTCCATATATTTCCAGGAAGGCCCGTCGTAGAAAATCGGTCTTACTGTCGTCGAATCGAATTTATAAATCGGGCGGAACGTTGTATCCGGTAATGTGTCAGGCCAATCGTGCCATCGTAAAAGAGTATCGACTGCAATCTGGGATTGATAAGTCGCAACCGCATGATGCCCAATTTCGGCTCCCGGTAGTTCCTCTACATATCCAGTGATATCCATTCTCGCTGGATTTCTCGCGTAAATTGAATCAGATTTAAGTTCGGAAACATATCCGAGAAACCACAAAGTGCTATCTTCATCGATAACCATTTCAGTGAAGAAGAAGTCGTTTTCTTCCCAGATATCCTCATCAACTAAGACTTCGATTTCATATTCGCTTCCTTCCGGCACAATCACCTCCGCGCTGTCTTCCGCTTCGTAGGTGGCGGTGGTGGCTTTCACCTTTGCCCAGAGGGAGTCGCCGAGGGTGTAGGTGTGGCATACGCTGTCGCCGGCGTCGGTTAGGTCGTAGCTGGCGTCGTTTTCCCAGTCGTAGTCGTAGGCAAACTCCGGCGGGGTGGGCAGTGGGCCGGTGGTCGTGACGATTGCTTTGAAACAGACCTCGCCCGAACCGCTATCGACCGAAACGACAGATAGATCGACCTGAACGCCTGTCGGTTGCCCAAACAACGCTGTCGCAAAGATTAAACAAAGGATAGCTTTTCTCATTTTGTTCTCCGTTCGTTTGGCAAATATGAAGCCCGCCTTTTCGTCTTCGGATTGGGGCGGTATTGAGGTTTTTCTTTCATCATTGTAGGGATAATTTACATCGGAAAATTTCCCAGCGCAAGGGTTTTTTGCTCGTTTAAAATCGCCGCAGGTGTGCCGGCACAGATCTCAAATTTGCCGCTCTCGGTGCAGTTGTTGTCGCTGTCGAGGCGGCAGGGCAGGAGAGTTCCAGTGGTCGGTGTAATTATAAGTCTCTTCGAGAGTCGAGTAGCCGCCGGTTTGGACGATGAAGGTGTGGTTGCCGCAGAGTTTTTGCCCGGGCTGTTCGTCGGAATCGAGAATAACGAAATGCGGTTCGCCTGCGAATACGATAGTGGTGCATACCGCGCCGGAGGCCGTCATAAGGCCGTCTGGATAGCCGGAAATATCGAAGGTGTGCTCATAGGTAACTGGTTTGGGTTCACGGAACTTAATAATTTCACTTTCGTTTGGAGTATAAACATCCGCTGTGTCGAGTGAATTCTCGACAACAACTGTATCTGCGTTATAATCGTCTCGTGTTGCGGCGACGATTACTTTTCGTTTTGGATGCTTGTCTTTTTTACCGAAAAGGTATGGTTCGGGATCGACACGATTGGCGGTATTTCTACCCCTTCCAGTATATACTTCGACATGAACATGTTGATTAGTCGAAACAGCGTTTCCAGATAAGCCCGTCATACAAAGGAAATCACCCGGTTCGTATTCTGTGCCACGATTATCTCCATTAAACTCGGACAAATGCGCGAACATTACTGTTATATTCAAATCAGGAATATAAAAAGACTGGCAATTACCATATCCAGTCATCACTATCGACTCTTCTAATATAGAACGGTAAGTAGCCAGTATCACGGTTCCTGAATCAGCTTCAAGGTCGTTACCATCATGGTGTCTTGGGCGATGGTCGCATTCGTAGGGTTCCCCAGTGGATGGACAGGTATCAGCAATTCCAACTTCTTCCCACCTCACATAAGCAGGTGCTTCATCGCCACAATTCCAATAATACGGTCTTCTATAATATCTTGGGTCGCAACGATATTCTCCGTATGGACGATAAGAAGTCCACACATAATCCGTTTGGTAATGGGTATTCTCAACTATATCGAAAAGATTATAATGAATTTCTGTTTTGACTTTTAAGGTCTCACAGGCGACGAAGCCTGAATCCGGTTCCGTTAGTTTCACGAAATATGGTTTACCCCTTTGTTCTTGGGCAATTAAGACTGAAGATATAGAAAGCAAGGTCAGGATGACTATAACGATAATTTTCGTTTTCATCTCACTCACCTCCAAATCCTATACAGGTGAATTGAGTTATCGCGGAATGTGAGAAGATATTTTCCATCTCCCGTTATCTGATAATCCTCTCGATTGCCGGAAGGTATCTCAATCAGACTATTGCCAAATCCATCCGACACTAAAATGCGACCCATTCCTGCTAATCCCACTAAATAACTCGCTACTAATACTTGATTATCTGGAAGTTTGAAAACCTGAGTTTGTGCAATAGATGTATAACGACGGTTGTAGTTTGTTGAATCCCGGTCGTGCGAAATTGGAATTGTAAATGCGTTAAGAAGCAAACCCTCATTAGTCGAGAATACACGGCAGGAATCTGCACTACTCAGAGTTTCTAATATCCACAAGTAATCGCCATTGTTCGTAACACCGTATAAAACTCGATTTAAACCCGTAATATCGGCACTTAAGCTACTGATTTGGTTCCCCGAAGTATCATAAGCTGTCGCTAATAGTTTTATTGGTCTATATCCAATTTCAGGAGTGCCTATCGTAGCTATTCTCCATAAATTACCATCGTTATCGATTTTAAGTTTAGCGTCATGCCATTTGAAATCGCCTTCCGGTTTTATGCTCCCCCAAAAATTCGGAACTTCTGCTAAGACGTTCTTTTCGTCGTCGTAAATCCAAAGAGAATCTATTCCGATTTTCCAGATTTTCGTGAAATTATCTGATAAAGATGATTCATATATTTTAGATTCAATCGAAAACCCATCTCTCAAGTAAAAATACAATATTCGGTTAGAGATTGTATCTATTATCATTATGCTATGAACGTCCCATTCGGTTGGTT
>Ga0334887_1001778_pt1 | contig 26681 bp, 22 predicted proteins | sample GraSluR1_MG_10_FD_207217 | JGI IMG/M metagenome (GOLD analysis project Ga0334887, IMG submission 207217) | Sludge microbial communities from methane-producing bioreactor in Wageningen University, Netherlands - Granular Sludge_18_07-R1 | ecosystem: Engineered > Bioreactor > Anaerobic >...
TCACACCGCAGCGCAGGCTGAGCCTGTCGAAGCCGAAGCGGGTTTCGCAAACCTGCCCCGCGCTTCGATCCCACAGGGGTTGGTGCAGGCTCATCGTTCAAAAGCGAACGCACCCTACTTTTAACTCACACCGCAGCGCAGGCTGAGCCTGTCGAAGCCGAAGCGGGTTTCGCAAACCTGCCCCGCGCTTCGATCCCACAGGAGCAGGTGCAGGCTCAGGGCCCGTTCCGCGCAGAAGGGGGTTACGCCACGTTGCTCTTGTACAGCGGGCGAAAATCATTCACCCACACCGCCAGGAAATGACGCACCTTGAGGCGGTGCTGATCATTGGTGAAGACCGCCCCCAGGCGATCGTCGCACTGCAGGATGATCTCCGGCATGATCCCGAAGCGCTCGCCGACGAACAGGGCCGGGGCCACGGCCGGGTCGCAGGCTGCGGCCCAGTCATTGGCATCCGTCCAGTCCGGCACGGTGATCACATCGCCCGGCGCACCGCGCTGCATGTTCTCGCTGTAAATGTTGGCGGCATTTTCCAGGGTCGGGTAAAGGATCTTCATCGCGGCCAACTGCAAGGCGCGCGGCACCAGCAAGTAGCGCGGATTGATCGCCATCTTCGGCCCGGTGCCATAAGCCCCGGCGGCATTCTTGATCAACATCGGTTGTCCATACACCGCCGTGCAGGCCGCATCCCAGGCAGATGCGCTCAAGGCAGTCGTGTCCAGGTTGGCGTGACCGCCGGCCGTGGTCACGGCGGCGGCGTTAAACAATGCGCCCGTGTCCGCCAGGGTCGGGCCAATACCGGCATTGGCGGTGAAGACCGCCGCTGCCAGGGCGCTGATCTTGCGCAGCCCGGCGCTGGCTAATTCACGTGGGTAGGCGCGCAGCTTGTGCGTCTCGTCACGGTCGATCAATTCCAGCGTCAGGGGGATATACCCGCCGTACTTGACGAAGCTGGCTGTCTCCGGTGAATCACCCACCGCCAGCTCGGTATACGCGGCGCCTTCCGCTACAGAAGGCAATGCCCCCACCGTACCCATCAAAATGCCGGTGATCGAATTGAGCGTGTTGAAATGCTCCACCTGCGCCACCCGTGTCCACCAGTCATACCCGGCCTTGCCCAGCTTCTGCCACTGATCCAGCACAACCTTGTTCATCGCATTCTTGACCAGCCCGCTGAAATCCGCCGTGGTCGCCAACTGCGCCCGGCCGGGGAAGTACCCGCCGTGCAGATCATGGTCGCCAGTCAACAGCATATACAGCTCGCGGATGCCGCTCAAGCGCGCTACCTGCACACTCGCCAGGGAATCACCCCGCGGCGCACCAAACAGGTCATCCACCGCCGCCTGCAAACGATCTTCGGATGAAAACATCTGTGAGACCTGCCCGCCCGGGCCGGTCACCAGCGCGGAAGCAGTCAAGTCCGAAACCAGACCGCGCGCTTCCTCAATCGCGGTTTGCAGCGCAGCCGATTCAAAGACACGGCCGGCAAAACCAGCCCGCACATGGCGCTGCATGGCCGCCGGCAGGTGCGAAGCCGCCAGCGCCGTATCCAGCAAATAGCGGCACATCTCGCCGCGCACTGCTTCGGCTTCCTGCTGCGCCTGCAATCCTGATGCTGCCTCATTGGCGGCGGACGCCGCATTGGGTTTTGTGTCCACTTTCATCCTGTCAACCTCCTTGGGTTCTGAATAGAGTGCGTTCAGGGCACGGACGAACGCGCCGCCGCGGGCGGGGTCCATGACCAGATCAACCGAATACACTTTGAGAATTTCCTCCACCTGCTGACCGCGGGCGGTGAACACCAGGTCCGCCGAGAAACCCACCGCCGGGCGGGCATTGCCTTCCGCCAGCATCTGCCGGGCGAGGGCCGTCAGCAGCGGGGCCGATGGCCCCACCGGGGACAGGTGCAGCCGCACGCCCTGCACCGCTGCATCCCATTCCGGCTGGCGGCACACCCCGGCCAGATCACGCACCGAACGCCCCAGCCAGGCATGGTCAACAAACGTCTCCACCCCGTCCCACAGGGGCAGGCTCGCCCGCAGGCAGTCCGCCGGAAACTGCCAGCCATTGCCCTCCCCGGCAGTGATCGCCAAAATTTCAAACGCTCCCCCTGCTGTTACCTCCCCCGAGGCTGCCAGCCGCAGCCGATTCTCAACCTGCATACTCATCCTCCTGTGGAAAAACCTGTGGAAAAACCATCCTGTTCGATCACATCCCTGCCAGCCGGATACGGACTTGCATATAATGAAAAGGAGCAATTTTACGAGGGAATCCGTACCCAACAGCAGTCCAAAAACTCTCAAAACTGTGGATAACTCGCCAAAATCTGTGGATAAGTCGTGGAAGATGTGGAAATCTTCGTGTTTTTGTCCGATTTCCAACTCCCGTATGCCAATGGCATTAAGTACGCTTTTGCCACCCAAACCACTACCGGGACGAAGCAAAACCCGTTTTCAGTCACCTCCTGCGGGCCAGCCAAAGTGACCACATCCCCGGTTCGCAAACAGCCGCGCAAGGTATGATTAAACGATGGCTGCAGCCGCATATTCAGCGCCGTACTGACCAGCCATTGCTCGCTTTCCGGAAAATCCGGATTTACCGGCAGGGACATTCGCCCGGCTTCCAGCAGCGGAAGCGGATCCACCGCCCCGCCGTAGCCATTCTGCTCCTGCCCAGGTAAACGCACTTCAAAATGCAAATGCGGCCCGGTCGAAAAACCGCTGTTGCCTGAGAGGCCAATCTTCTCATTGGCCCGCACTGCCTGGCCGGTCTTCACCATTGGGCGTGCAAGATGTCCATAGATCGTCACCCGCCCGTCCTCATGCAGCAGGCGCACATGACAGCCATATCCACCCCGATCTACCGCTTCCGCCTGCGTCACCACCCCGTCCGCTGCGGCCTGAACCGGTGTGCCCGCCGGCAGGCCAAAGTCCAGCCCGTTATGCCCCGCCAGACCAAAGCGGGCATAGACGTGCGCATTTTCTCCAAACCCCTGGGTGACCGGCGTAGTACGCGCTGCAGGCCAGGCCAATTTCAATTCCGTCATGCTGCACTGCCTTCCACCAGCGAGTCCTTCAGATCCATTCCGTCCGGCTGCAAGGCATCCGCCGGGGCAGCCGGCCTGGAACGCCGCTCCATTTCCATGCCTTTGAAGCCCTCCACCACCGGCGGCGCACCCGCTCCATCCGCCAGCAGGACCTCCACATCTGCCGGTTCACCGGCATAGCGGTAAATCATCCGCAGCAGCTCGCGGTCATCCACCAGTCCGCGGTCGCGCATGTCCTGGAAGATGGCGCTGATCTGGGTGGCAGCCATCGCCAGCGAGATATTATCCCGGGAGGAGATATCCGCCCCGCTGACAGTCAACAACACGCCTGCCGGAACCCGCCGGTCAATCTTCGCCCGCCGGGCAAGCACCACCCGCAGCACATCTTCCACCACCCACAGGAAGTAACGTTGGCGCTGTTCGTAATGACGGTAAGTCGGTCCGCCGGACGCCTCGGCAGTCGTGCGCGTGCTGCTCTCCGGCTCGGCCAGAAAATGCAGCGGAATGCCCGCCCCGGCCGCGATCATTTTCTTCAGGGCCAGTCCATCGCTGTTGGCATCTGACGACTCCAGCTTGGGACTGAGAATTGACCAGTCCTCGCTCTCATCGCTGACCAGGATCGCGCCCGGCCGGGGCGGGTTAGCATTCAGCTCATTCTGGCGGGCGATGCGCTGGGCGGCGGTCGGCCAGCGTCCTTTCACGGTGAACAGGAAGGCGTTGCGGTAGCGGTTGAGCCGCGCCCTGTCCTCCAGCCAGTTGGCATAGCGCGACAACCAGCGCAGCAGCGGCGCCAGATCTGACTCGCCCCACTGCGCCCCCACCGGGCGATTGATCGCATAGTGCAGCATCACCGTCGGCCAGCCGCCATTGGCATCAGGATGATCGTTGGCCTCGTCATACGCCGGCCAGGCGTACGGCTCCAGTTCCTGCACGGTGCGCACCGGCCAGAAAGCCAACGGCTGCTCAATGTCATTGGTCTGGGCTTCAATGCGCTCGATGCTGGCCGCGGGGTAGGCACGCACATAGGACATACCCGCCACATCCGTGGAGAGCAGCACAAACAGGTTGCCCGTGCGGGTCAATTCGTCACACCACTCGCCGCAGCGCGTATCCATCCGGTTCAGGCGGTGATCCCAAAACTGTTTCAGAAACCTGTCCGCGGCGGTATGCGGACTGGCGATAGTGATCCCGTCTCCCAGCACGTATTGCGAGGTCAGCCCGACGATCCGCCGCCCGAGGGGATTGCTCCGCCAGACCTCCACTGCCTGGGCCAGTACCTCGCGCCGGTCATGGGGAAAGCGGTCGCGGTCATTGTTGCTCCCCGCCGCCAGGCCCAGCGGGAAGCTCATCTCGGTCTCCGCTGGAGCTGCGCTCAAAGCCGTGCTGCGCAAGCGCGCCGCCTGCCGCGGGAAAACTCGTTCGATCCATATTGGCATACATAAACCTCCTTATCATACGTACTTTCTCCGTAGGGACAGGTCTCCCGACCTGTCCGCCCCAGCGCGCAACCCATCACAATCCATCAAAAATCACCCTCTACCGGCGTGACCCAAACTTCAAAACCACCCCGCGTAGGGTGCGTTGGCAACGCACCCTTCAGCAACCTCCAATTCGGTATTCCTTCTCCCGTTCAGAGCAATCATCCTCCCCAGGAAGAACGGGCTGTGCCCTAACGGACTGTCTCGCGCTTTACAGACGGGCAAAGCAGACAGGTTAGAAACGCGTCCCTACAAAAACATACCCTAAAACCCATGATCCAGTTCCTCCAGCGGATCCACCGACTGCAGGATGGCCCCTGGCAGCGGCGTTGACCAGGGCAGGTCATCCAGCACGGCGCACAGCGCCGCCGAGACCAGCAAATCGTCATGCAGCCAGTCGCTGCCGTCCGCCTCTCGCCGGCCGTCCCGCACACCCCAGGCCAGTTGATGCCCCGGACCACTGCGCACCAGGCATTCGCAAGCCGCGGTCTGACGCCGAAACAACTCCTGCAAGTGAAGCGCTTTCGTATCCGCCCCATCGGAGCAATGATCCTTGAAGCGCCCTGTCTCGATCACTCCCAGAAAATCCCAGCCCAGTTTGGACTTGCTGGCCGGGGTGAACACAAACGGCGTCACCCGTCCTGGCAGCGCCGCGCTGAGGAAACTCGCCAGCCCGGCACCCACGCCGGTGGCGTCCACCACCACCTGCTGCGGCTGCCACCTCTCGATCAAGGCCATCATCTGCCCGTAAAGCTGGCTGTGGAGAGTGCCCTGCCACTGGCGGCGCTGCACCACGCGGTAGGCTGGTTTGCACAGCAGGGGATCATCCAGCCCGGCCAGGCCCACCGAGACGATGGTCAGCGCGGTCAGGTCGCGGGCCGGGTTTTGTAATCCGTCCTCTGTCAGTGAAGCACCCGCTGCATCTTCCCCGCCTACATCGATCAAAAACGCATACGCCTCTCCTTGTTGCGGAGCATCCAATGACGCGTGTTGCCCCTGCATCAGTCTGCGCCGCTCTAGCGGGAACAACCCTCCCCCCGCCTCGATCTCCTCACAATAGAACTGCGTGCGCACCATCGGATGGCTGCGCCCCAGGCGGGCGACCTGATCGGCCACAAAAGTGCGGTACGCAGGCAGTACTGCGCCCACCTCTTCGGCCGTCAACACAAACGCCCGCCGGATCCCGTCCGCGGCCTCTGCCTGGCGGGCGGCGCGCAGCTCACGGGCCAGCAGGGTATCGCTGGTCCAGGCCGTGCCAAAGAAAACCCGGGTGGCATTGGTCGCAGCGGCCATGGGAGCAATATCCTTGTCAAATTTCTCCGGCAGCACATCCTGGGCTTCATCCACCTCCAGCAGGGTGCTGGCCGTCGCACCGACAATGTTGGCCTCCGGGTTACCCGAGAAAAAAAAGATGCGCGCCCGGCCCACCCGGTAGATGTAGCCCGACTCCTTCTTCCACAGGTCACGCGTCAGCAAATTGGCCGAGAGCGTGCGCTCCAGGCGGCGCATGGCATTCTGGGCCTGCGGCTTCCAGGTGGGTGACACCTTGACCAGCTCGGCATCTGTCTGCGAAAGCAGCAGAAGCAGATAGGCTTCCAACTGCGCCTGAAGCTCATTCTTGCCGGATTGGCGCGGGAACATGACCACAAAGCTCAACCCCAGCCCGCGGCGCACCGATTCAAGAATCGCCAGCGCCGCCTCAGCCTGATAATCCCGCAGGGTGATGCCCGATGCAGCCTGAGAAAACCGCAGCGGATCTGCCAACAAATACAGGTAGGCCTGGCGTAGTTCCATCACAGACCAATCACCGCTTTGAGGAAGGCCGCCACCGCCAAAATCGAGGAACTGCCTGAGGTCAACCCCGACCACACCTTGAACTGGGTCACCCCCTGGGTGGCCTCCTGCAAGCGCAATTCGTGATCCCGCACCTGACCTTCCAGCCGCGACAGGCGGTGGTCAATCAGCTCGATATTGCTCGCCTGGCGCGCCTTGAGCAGGTCGATCTCCGAGCGCATCAAATCCAGCGCATGGTGCATCTGTTCCGCGATCAGCGCGGCGTGTGGATCCTGCATCGGGTAAGTCTCCTTTTTACTGAACCAGGTGCAAGTTGTGCTTTACCCTTCGGGCACGATGTTCGACCGCACCAGCCTTCCTTTGGTAAATAATGCGGTCACTGCATGAAAAGAATCTCCGTGGTTTGTAATATCTTGCGTTGCGGTGATTGTAGTAACGACTTCAGTCGTTATTACCTGAAAGGTATGCTTCCTCCCGCAGGTTTCGAAGGCAATATCCGTCCATTTTCGCAACGCTGCGGCTTCATCACCCTGCATCCAAACCAACCCTGCGGGAGGCTGTCCTCACAGCGGGCGGGGCAAATCCCCCCTTTGGGCTGGCAGCCTGGCTGGTGCAAGGGTTCCGTTGGTTTCGGGTGCTTGTCCGCACCGTTGCACCGCCAGCCAATGGCCGCTTAAGATAGGCGCTGCCAGCCCTTTTCTCCACCACCGTGGTTAAGCTACTCGTCTGACTGTTCAAATCGCTTCAACATCTCGGACAAAGCGGCTTGCAAAGCCGCGGCGTGCGCATTGCCCTCCTCATGCAAACGCTTCTCAGCCTGCAGCAGATTGACCAGGCGTACGCTGGCGCTGCTCAAACTGTCCAGCACCCGCCGCAGTTCCGGCAGGGTGGTTTCTTCCTCCGCCAGGGCATTGATCCGCCCAATCAGCCCGCGCAGAATGCTGATCTCCCTGGCAAGGCCAGAAATGGCTGTTTTTGCCCGCCTGGGGGTGTCTGGATTCGGACACAATCGCAGGTCTCCTTTCAAACAGAACTTTTGTTCTATTCCTGTTCCCAGTATGACAGATTTTCAGGCGCAAGACAATGGTCATAACCGGCAATCCAGCAGGTAAAACCGGCAAACACCCATTCACTCATCGATTGTCGCGTTTTCGTTACAAAATCGTCTGAATCACTGTACAGTTGCTTAAACCGCATTGACTTTTTTCCTGCAGTGCTGTATCGTAAAATCAGGTATTTAAGATCGACTATCAAGGTAACCATGAAAAATTTCTTCGAACGCCATCCATTGTTTCACCCAAAAGACGACGGTTCCCGCTGGCGCGGTCAGTCCTTTGTAGAGCTTGCGCTGGTGCTGCCCATCCTGATCATCCTGCTGTTGGGGGTGGTTGAAGTCACCATGTTCCTCGGCCGCTATCTGGATGCGCTTGACCTGACCCGTGAGGCCGCCCGTTTTGCCTCGGCCCGCGACTCGCGGCCGGAAATCCAGGCCCAGATCGCAGATGTGGATTGCAGCGCTCCCGAGCCGTTCAACTTCTACTGGCACACTGCCTGCATTTTCTCTCCCCCCACAACCGATGGACAATGCCTGGACTGTATGAGCTATGCTGTTGGCGATGCCGGCCGTCCGGCGCACTGCAAATTCTGCAACGGTCTCAATCCCTTTGTGGAGTTAAAGCCCGAAACCGATGATGTCCTCATTTCCGTCTTCACCGTGGTCAACCGCCAGAGCAGTTCAGAATCCCCGGTCACGACCTGGGCATTGTCTAACCATGATCTGGATACGACCCATTCCAACAACTGGCAATACGACTGTACCGGGGATCAGGACGCAGCCAACATCGTTCAGGCCGAGCCATATTACACCGAAGCCCGCATGGCCAGCCTATTGAACGTCGGTCCCAACACCCCCACCCCGGCTTCCCGCCCCAACCGCGGATTTGTGGCCGTCGAATTTTATTATTGTTACGAACAAGTGTTGAATATTCCCTTTATCACCGCTTTTATTCCAAACCCGATGAGGCTCCATGCATACACAATCATGCCACTCCCGGCGGCAGCGCCAACGGCCACGCCCAAACCATCGCCCTAACCCGGATACCCGCCAACCAAAACACTCGCGCGGCCAGATCATGGTCGTTTTTGCGGTGGCTTTGCTGGCCCTGCTGTTTTTCGTCGGCCTCGCTGTAGATGCCGGGGCCATGTATATTACCTACGGCCAGCTTAAGCGCGCCGTCGATGCCGCTGCAGTGGCCGCTGCCAACGACTTCAAAAGCTTTGAAGGCAACGTCAATACCGCTGAACGGGTTATCTCCATGGAACAAACCGCAGCGGAAGTGCTGCACATGCACAATGTGGATACCGGCGTGACCACACTTAACCTAAGAGTCTGTGATGAAAACTCCGACGGTCTGCGGGATGCTGACCTGCAAACCACAATCCCCGAGTTTTATAACCTTTGCCCGGATACCACGGCCAACGAATCGCCGCGCAAGCTGATCTACGTCGGCGCCAATATGGATGCCCCGCTCTACTTCCTCCACTTGCTCGGTTTTGAAACCATCAATCTCACCACCTACTCCATTTCCGAAGCCGCCCCGATTGATGTGGTCATCGTGCTGGACGTCTCTGAATCGATGGGCGAGGAAACCATACATCCTACCCCATACAACGTTCTCGGCTACAATCCCAACGGCGCCTCAGGCTGCAACCCGGTCCCGGTCGGTCAAGCAGGCTATAACCCCGATGATCCGGGCTCCTGTCAGCCCTTGCTGGACGCCAAACTTGCAGCCAAAGCGCTGATCGACTCGCTCTATCCCGGCTACGACCAGGTTTCTCTGGTCACCTTTGACAGCCAGGCCATCGTCCAGCCGATCAAAAACCAGGCCGGGGTTTCCGTCAGCCTGAGCAACTCCATGGCCAACGCAAAGACCGCCGTGAATGCCATCCGCCTGCACGATGACCCCGACCGGAAATACCGCTGGGGCATGTGGCAGGGTTCCGGACGCTTTAACCCCGTCAACCCCGAAGACCGCGACGGCGACGGCCTGGACTGGGACAGCCCTGCCAAAACCGGCTACACCTGCCCGGCAATGACCGACCATAAAATGGACGACCGCTGGTGGACGTACGATGAAGGCGCACCAAAATGTACCGACAGTGCCGGAAAATGTGACAGCCATTCCACTACGCCCGGCAGCAATGCTCCCTGCTCCTGCAAGGCCTGGGGCATTCACGCCTCCGGCCCCGACTACGACTTTCCCGATCCGGGCGGCCTGCCCTGCGACGATGACAATCTTTACGATGCCTATGACTGGAACCTGGATGGGAAATTTACCATCGATGACCACAACACCACCCTGCAATGGCTGGCAGATAACGACCCCGATGGCGGCGGCCCAATGGTTGCCTCCCTGTCTCCCCTCTCCACCTGCACCGGCTGCGGCATGCGCACCGCTTCTGGCGTGCTGGCAACCGAAGGCAGGCCAGGCGCCGTATGGGTAATCGTCTTCCTTTCCGATGGGATGGCAAACCTCAGCGATACCTATAACGCCTCCGTTCCCAATAACGTCCCGCCCGAATATCCGAATGGCTTCTGCAACGGGCGTTTTGGACAGGCCCAAACCCCGCCCGATTATTCCTTCTCGGCAGGCGGTTACTGGCCGTTTCTGTGTACCGTCACAGATACCTCCCGACCGCGCTATTGCATTGACGATAACCAGGAAACCTGCCCGCCCGGAACCATCTGGCAGGGGGCGACCCCCAACACCAACTACAGCGTACTCGATTATGTCTATGACATGACCGACGATGCCGCCCTGACCAAATCAGACAACCTGAAAGAACCGCCAGGCAATGACATTGCCATTTACTCGATCGCCCTGATCAGTACCCCGCGCCAGAATCCGTTTTTCTACACCGCAGAAGACCTGCTGCGCTACATGGCCGCTGTGGGAGACGACGGCGACCGTACCACCGACCCCTGTAAAACCGCCGGGCATTTTGAGTCCTGCGGGCAATATTATCTGGCCCCTACCAGCGCTGAACTCGTCCCCATCTTTGAAGACATCGCTGGACGTATCTACACCAGGATCACCAACTAATGCATCTCAAGAAGATTTATCCGGTTATCTTTCCAGACCTCTTCTTGCCTGACTGGAGGGCAGCATGAGCAAAACCAAACAATCCATCATCGCAATTCAGGGACACTTCAAACGCCGTTCACGTGCCCAGGGGCTGGTTGAATTCGCCCTGGCCCTGCCCGTCCTCCTGCTGTTAATTTTCGGCATCATCGAATTTGGCCGTCTGCTGCAAGCCTGGCTGGCGTTGGAAAACGGCGCCCGCTTTGGGGTGCGCTATGCCACCACCGGTGAATATAACCCCGCCTACTGTCCCGATGCCGTGGACGCCTTTGAAAATGTCCGCTTTCGCAACAACCTGGAACCCGATAAGCCCGCCCTGTATGCTGTCATGACAGAAGATGAAAAAACGGACGGCCGCGACGACTGCATTGTACATACCGCCGATGGCAAGGTCAACAATCAGATTACCAATGCCCTGCAGGACTGGGCGCGTCTGCCTTCGATCTACGATGCGGCCCTCTCCGGCGCTACAGGGATTGCCTGGGATGCCGATGCACTCATCTCCGGGGAATATGCCGAATACCTTAAGGATTCTTATGATCCCGGAACGTATGACTATAATGTCTTCGGTGACCTGCTGCCCAATGCCGATCATCGCGGCAATCCTGGTGAACCTGGATTTTTCGCCGTTTCCGTGTGCAGCAACCGCGCCAATGCCAAAGAAGACACCCTGCCGGATGACAGCCTGCCGGACGGTGGTTATTTCCTCTTTGATACCACCGATTTCTTCTACCCCGGCGAGGAGGGCAATGATGCCTACCGCTACCGGATTTACTGTGACTACGTGTCCCTGACCGACGACAAGGTCGTGCGCTATGTAGACGACGCCGGCGGCCCCGGCGACCGGGTCAAGATTGAACTCAGCTATCGCCACAACCTGATCACCCCCTTCGTCAGCGACTGGTGGCCGACCCTCAGCCTGAACGCCCAACGCGAAGGTCTGGTCGAAAAATTCCGCTCCTCCCGGGTGACCGGTCTGAGCGGCGCCATCGGTTTCCGCGCCACCAACACCTACACCCCCCCGCCGCCTACCGAAACCCCCACCCAAACCAATACCCCCCAACCCAAAACCTGTTTGAATGTCGGCGGCGTCCTCAAAGAGATCTACACGGATATTTCTGGCAACTACATCTCCGATCTCACCAATTCATCCAAATACCCCACTTACCCCGATATTCAAGCCATCGAGCCAAAATTCGAGCTGGATCCCTACAACATTGACCAGTATTATGGCAGCCGCTGGCGCGCCTATCTGTGCCCGCCTTACGATGGCACCTATACGTTCCACATTTCCAGCGATGATCATTCGGAGCTGTATCTCAGTCCCAACCAGAGCGAAGCGGCAAAATCACGCATCGCCCGCGTCAACGGCTGGACCAGCTCGCGTCAATGGGATCGATACTCAGACCAGACATCTGCCGGCATTAATCTGATCGGCGGGCAGCTGTACTACATTGAAGCCCTGCATAAAGAAGGCAGCGGCGGTGACAACATCGCCGTCGGTTGGACCGGGCCTTCCTTCACCGATATCAGCGTTATTGACGGCCAATATCTGGTGCCCGAAGAGATCGTCCTCGCCCCCACCATCACGCCCACCCCCACCCCCCCCGCAGACTGCGACATGCTCGTCAACCTGCTGGAACAAAGCCTCGGCGAAGGTCTTGCCATCCAGTATATCGACCATGGCGGCTACCTGCTGGAATCCTACCTGCAGAACGTCGGCCCCTACCCCATCTATTTCACCGGGGCAGAGATGGACTACAACGGCGCCTGGCATAATGAAGCCCAGCCACCCGACCCGGATCGAATCTTTGATCTGTATGGCTGGAATAACAATTACTATAATCCGATCTATGATCCCTCCGACGTATCCGCGCGGAGCTACAGCCACACCTTCCCCAGCCCGAAAATCATCTATGAAAATGATACCGGCTGGTACAAATGGACCTATGACCGCAGTGTGTTCAATTTCTGGATCACACCCTACGTGCGTTCCTATCCCATTCCAGCCAACAACCGTACCCCCACCCCGAGGTGGGACGCAGGCGGCAGCGCCGATCGTCTTTTCTACTGGAACAGCGACTTCGAGGGCGTGATCAAATACGAATTCCGCCCCGACGGCGGCCCGGTGCTGAAATGTGAAATGGACGTCACCGGCAAACCCGGCCCGGAGATCAAGCCCACCATCTATCCCGGCAATACGATCGGCGCCGAACCTTTCTACATCCGTGCCGTCGTGGAAGGCAACAAAGACCTCTCCGGCAATGACCGGAACGTCAACGAAGTCCGCTTCTATGTCTATGATTCCAATGGAGAGATCGTGCATTACCGCCGGGATACCAGCGCCCCCTATTGCATCTTTGGCGGCAAATGCCAATACTATACCCCTTACGAAGACTCCTGGTCGCGCGGCGGAGTGATTTCCAGCGATACCTATACCCTGATGATCATCGCCCAGAACAATGACGACGGCAGCCGCAAAAAATCCGAAGCCATCGTGCGCACTTTCAGGATCAATGCGCCCACACCTACCCCCACCAGAACCCTGCCGCCCTCCCAGACGGCCACCATCACGCGCACGCCCACCAGGACACTGGTGCCCACCAATACACGCACGCCGACCAAAACCCTGCCGGCGACGCAGACGTACACCCCCACCCGGACAGGGACGGCGACCAAAACGGGAACGCCAACCCGTACGCCAACCCGCACGGCAACCCGTACCGAAACCCTGCCCGTCACCGCCACCCGCACGGCCACCAGGACGAATACGCCAACGCCATGCCTGACGCCGGATGAACTGGGCGGCTGCCAGTAACCGCAACACCTGAAACCTGGCGGAGCCTTGCGCGTAAAAGCAGCGCAAGGCTCCGCCTTTCAAATCAGCTCTCGTTGTAGTTATCGTGTGGGTCCTCCACGCTTTGCGTGACTCACTACAATAAATCCATCGGATTGTGAAGCACAGTCATCCCCTGCAACGGACAAATCATACCCGCCTCACCCATCAAACCCTGTGAAAGCAATGATCGCCGCCCTCAAAGAACGCCTCTCCCGCCTCTGGAAAAACCACCCCCGCCTGTCCCTCCTGCTGGCGGTGCTGCCGTTGCTTGTCATCCTGTCTGCCCTGTTGTTCAGCCTGAACCAATCCCCGCAGCTCACCATGGAATGGCGTCTGTTGCTCATGTTAACTGCCGCTTTGCTCAGTTTATGGATTGGCCTGGGGGGAATTTCATTGATCTTAAAACGGCAGGGCCGTTCACTGGATCACAACGTTTACATTGTCATCACTCTCGTGCTGGCTTACCTCATCCCGGCAGTGATCTTCGTCCTTCCCGACTGGCTGATCCCCTTTGCCGTCGAAACGCCGCCTGCTGCCCGCCTGGCTGCCGGCCAGCCCTGGTTCTACCTGTGGCAGGCCCTGGCCCTGGCCGGCAGCGGATTCATCCGCATCTCCGGCAGGTTAACCCTTTCCCCGGCAAAACAACTTGCTTTCCACTGGCAGCTCACCCTCAGCCTGCTCACCGGACTGACCGCCTGGCTGTTCGCCGCTTTCCTGTATGCCCTGCTCTCCACCCCCTTTCCTGTCGAACCTGACCCGCCCTCAGACATCCTGCAAGCCGCCCTGTTCATCGTCAGCGTGCTCATCGCCCCCTGGGCAGAGGAACGCTTCTTCCGCGGCGAAATCCTCCCCGCATGGGAAGACTCCCACGGACGCACGCCCGCCATCCTGTTCAGCGCTGCCCTGTTTGCCACCCTGCAGCTGCGCCCCCTGCTGTGGCTGCCGGCCTTCGTGATCGGCCTCGCCCTGGGCGAACTTGCCCTGCGCACCCGCCGCCTCATCTATCCCATCCTTGCCCATGCCCTGATCAACCTGCTCTTCTTCCTCCTCGGCTGGTATCTGGTGATCTGAAAGCGCCCGCTGAGCCTGTCAAAGCGTCCGCCGAGCCTGTCAAGCGCTCGCTGAGCCTGTCAAGCGCTCGCTGAGCCTGTCAAGCGCTCGCTGAGCCTGTCAAGCGCTCGCTGAGCCTGTCAAGCGCTCGCTGAGCCTGTCGAAGCGCCCCCGCCAAGCGCCCGCCGAGCCTGTCGAAGCGGCGGATGATCATGCCCTGCATGAGAAAAGTAGTAGTTTTTGCCTGAAAACCTGTTCGTCGGGTGCGTTCAACTACGAACGCACCTCCCGAAACACTACTCCCTTTCTCTTCCATCCCCTATAATTAAATGCATCACAAATAACCAGGGAGAAAACACCCATGCCGCAAACCACATACCATTTTCCGGAAGGATTTATCTGGGGCACCGCTACCGCCGCCCACCAGGTGGAAGGCAGCAATCACAACAACGACTGGGCCGCCTGGGAAAACCAGCCAGGCCGTATCCATAACGAAGACAAAGCCGGCCTGGCCTGTGACTGGTGGAACGGCCGCTGGCGCGAAGACCTCGACCGCGCCGCCGAAGCCGGGCAGACCGCCCACCGCCTTTCGGTGGAATGGAGCCGCATCCAGCCCGCTCCCCACCGCTGGGACGAGGACGCCCTCGACCGTTACCGCGCCATCCTGCGGGGCATGCTCGATCGCGGCATCCAGCCTATGGTCACCCTCCAGCATTTCACCCTCCCGTTGTGGCTGGCCGAAAACGGCGGCTGGGAGAACGATGAAATCCCCGGCCTGTTTGAAACCTTTGTGCAGCGCACAGTGACCGCCCTCAAGCAATACAACACCGCATGGATCACCATCAACGAACCGAATGTCGTCATCTACAGCAGTTATATCGACGGCCTCTTTCCCCCCGGGAAAAAAGAGGACATCGCCGCCGCCTGGCACGCTGTCCTTAACATCATCCGCAGCCATGCCCTCGCCTACCACGCCATCCACGAGATCCAGCCAAAAGCCCAGGTCGGCATGGCCCACCAGTATCACGGCTTTATCCCTGCCCGCAAATATTCCCCTTTGGACGCCCTCATCGCCCGCGTTAATCACCAGTCCTTTAATAACGTCTTCCCCCTGGCCCTCACCAACGGCAGGGTACGCTTCCTGCACAAACGCACCCGCCTGCCCCATGCCGCCGGCACCCAGGATTTCTTCGGCCTCAATTATTACACCTGCGAAATGGTCAGCTTCCGCCCCGCCCCAAAAAACCTCTTCCAGAAACGCTGGTTTCCGCCCGAAGCAGAACCCTCTCCCTTCCAGTTCAACGCCAGCTATCCGCCTGGCATGTTCACCGCCCTTGAATGGGCCAACACCTGCGGACTGCCCATTCATATCACCGAAAACGGCATCGAAGACAGCCAGGATGACTTTCGTCGGAAATACCTGCTCACCCACCTGCACCAGCTCTGGCAGGCGCTTAATCACAATATCCCCGTGCGCAGTTATTATCACTGGTCACTGATCGACAATTTTGAATGGGAACGTGGCTGGGATATGCAGTTTGGCTTGTGGACCTTCGATCGCGAAACACAGGTGCGCACCCCCCGCCCCAGCGCCGCCCTGTATGCCGCCATCTGTCAGCAAAACGCCATCTCCCACGAACTGGTGGAAGCATACGCCCCTGCTGTCTTGCCAAAGCTCTTTCCGGGCGGATAAACAGAAAAAGACCGGAAGCGCCGGGCTTTATAAAGACCTAAGAATGCGCTTTTAATACCTTGATCGTATCCTTGCCCGCGCGTTTGGCGTCGTACAACGCCTTGTCCATCAGGTAGATCAGCCCATCCAGGTCTGTGATCGCTGGCGTCCAGGTCACCACGCCGATGCTGACGGTTATCTGAATCGCATGCCCCTCATACGCCACCACACTTTCGTCTAACAGCGTTCGCAAGCGTTCGGCAAATTCCCACGCATGCTGCTGGTCAAGGTTAGGGATCAGCAAGGCGAATTCATCTCCACCGTAACGCGCCAACACATCCACTTCACGGATCGCACGAACACAAGTATCCGCCACCATGCACAGCACTTCATCACCTGCCGGGTGCCCCAATCTGTCATTGGTCTGCTTGAAATCATCCAGATCAAGCAGCAGCATCGAAAATACCTGCCCATAGCGTTTTGCCCGTGACAGCTCATCATTTGCCCGTCCAATAAAATAGCGCCGGTTATATACCTGGGTCAAATCATCGGTTACGGACAAATGGGACAGTTGTGTCCGCATCTCCTCCAGTTCAAAATAAGCTTTAAAAAAGATACTGCCGAAAAATGGGGTTAAGACCAGGGGAATAATCAGAGAGATTAACAAACCGCTGATTGATATCTCCACCTGGATCAGCCAGCGCAAGACAACCGAAATGCCCGTCGACGCCAGCATAGACGCCATGGTTAAGAGCACCACCAAATTCTTTTTTCCCAGCTTTTTTACCCACGGAGGCAGCATATTTTCCCCACTTGGCCTTCACCTAGATCATTCGCACCATATAATGCTCGCTGCGCTCAAAACCCCGGGATTGATAGTACACCCTCGTTCCGACCGCCGCAATCACCGCCAACCGCTTAAATCCTGCCTGTTTTGCAATTTGCTCAGCCAACTCCAGCAGATTCGTACCCAAACCGATATGTTGAGCCGCCCCTTGCCGCGCTTCCCCTACCTCGACCGATTGCCCATACACATGCACTTCGCGGATCAACGCCGCCCCATCCAGGTCAGCCATGCCAGTATCCGGCGCATCGGTGGTGGGCAGCGACAGGCGCAAATACCCCGCCAGACGGTCATCAGGCGTCACATACGAAAGGAAATGCTCCTCGGCATAGGCGGGATGATAGATCTCATCCACCAGTTCCAATTGCTCCGCTGCCACCTTCTCACGGCGGATCTCCCGGCAGCGCACACAGCGGCACACCTGGCCGCGGCGATTCAACTCTTTGAAAATATCCTGGCGCAGGTTGGTGTGTTTGTTCCCCTCAACCACATGATGAGAAGGAATATCCCGGATCACCCGGTTCACCCGGCAGTACGGCGGAATATCGGGCTTCACATCGGCAATCAGATCAATTAATTCCCCGGTAGTGTATGGCCGATAACCGCCCTGCCGCCAGCGTTCATACAGTTCGGTGCCTTCCAGCAGCTGGGTCGGGTAAATCTTTAATTCATCCGGGCAGAAACCCAGCCCGTCGTCAGAGGAAGTCCATAACCGTCCAAAATCTTCCCGATCCGACTCCAGCGTGGCCCCCAGCAGATTGGGCATCCAGTGCAGCACGATCTTGAAGCCCCCCGCCCGCAGCAAGGCAGTCGCCCGCAGCAGGTCTGCCACGCTGTGGCCGCGCTTGTTCAACTTCAAAATCTCATCATCCAGGCTTTGCGCCCCCATCTGCACCTTGGTCACCCCCAGGCGGCGCAGCTCAGCTAGCTCCGTCGGGTTGATCTCATCTGGCCGCGTCTCAATCACCAGCCCCACATTGCGGTGGCGGGCAGTCTCATTGAACCGCTGCGCCTCCGCCAGATCATCAAAGGCTTCCTCATTCATTGCATCAAAACAGCGCCGCACAAACCACTCGCGGTACTGACGGCTATACGCATGCCATGTGCCCCCCAGAATCAGCAGCTCGATCTTGTCCGTAGGATGCCCCACCGCTTCATACGCATCAATCCGCGAACGCACCTGCTTGTACGGGTCAAACGCATTCTGAAACGCTCGCGCCGCCCCTGGCTCATCGGGCAGGTAACTCTTCGGCATGCGGCTGTCGTTCGGACAAAACACACACTCCCCCGGGCAATCGCACGGTGCGGTCAACACGGTGACCGTCGTCACCCCCGAAAGGGTGCGCCCTGGTTTCATCCGAATGCGTGCCAGCAGCCCCTGGTCTTCCGGCCAGTCTCCGCTCTCCACCCGTTCGCGGTAGGCCGTCACCAGTTGATGCTTGGCAACATACCCCCCTTTGGGCAGCGGATGCGCGCGCACCGTCGGCATCACCTCCGCCCCCTCGCGGATCATCTCCAGCAGGCGGTGCGCCACGGCCATCTTCTCCGGGTCATATTCCCGTCTTTTTTGCCATTTCCTGAATTCTTGATTGGTCAATTTTCTGCTCACTTGGTGTAAAGATGACTTCGTCTGGAATAAAGCGTAGGCTGAGCCTGTCGAAGCCGAAGCGGTACATCATCATCATGCGTGTTGCCTTCGACAAACTCAGGCAACGCTTCCCGCCCGCCAGCGGGTATAATCATCCCATGCAAATTGAAATCCGCCAACAATTACTAACTCTTAATCGACAATTTTACCAGACCTTCGGGGATGCGTTTGCCCATACCCGCCGCCGCATCCAGCCCGGCATCCACCGCCTGCTGGCTGAAACCATCCCGCCCCATGGCAGTTGGCTCGATCTCGGTTGCGGCAGCGGCGCGCTCGGCCTGGAATGGATCCGCCACAACCGCACCGGCAGCTACACCGGCCTAGACTTCAGCCCGGTGCTGCTGGCCGAAGCCCGCCGCGCCGTCGCTCCCCATCTTCCCGCTCCCGGGCTGGAAGTGCAATATGTGCAGGCCGACCTGGGCGACCCCGGCTGGACAGAATCCCTGCCGCAGGCGCAGTTTGACGGCCTGCTGGCCTTCGCCGCCCTGCACCACATCCCCGGCAGCCAGGCGCGCCTTGCCCTGCTCAAACAGGTGCGCAGCCTGCTCCCCGCCGGCGGTCTCTTCATCCACTCCGAATGGCAGTTCATGAACAGCCCGCGCTGGCAGAAACGCATCCTCCCTTGGAGCAAAGTTGACCTGAGCGACGCAGATCTCGACCCCGGTGACACCCTCCTCGACTGGCGGCACAGCCTCCCCGGCCAGATGGAGCAGGTCGGCCTGCGCTACGTGCATCACTTCACCCGCACCGAACTGACCGAACTGGCCGCCTCCAGCGGCTTCACCATCCATTCTGAATTTGAATCAGACGGCAAAGAAGGCAACCTCGGTCTTTACCAGGTCTGGCAGGCAGTTTAGCCGCTCATTTTTTGCCCCCCTTGTCATTGAATTTGAGAAAATCATCCCCAAATTGCCTAATTCCCTACCCCCTAATCCCTGATTCAGGGATTGACTGTTTGCCCGATTCACCAAATCCTGTCAATGATGAATAAATTTTACATTATCCAGTGCCTTTATCGCCCGCTACCGGCTGGCACAGCCCCAGCATCGTCCCCACCGCTGCCGCCTGCGCCAGCGTGTTGACCTGCAAGCTGTGTTTTAACGCCAACTGATGATTGAACACCGTGCGCTCCGACATTCCCAACCGCCGGGCGATCTGCTTGTTGGTCAACCCCTCCGCCAGACATTGCAATACCTCACACTGCCGCCGGCTGAGATCCGGCGGCGATATCACCGGCAGCCCTTCCTCATCCGGGGTGACCACCACAACCTGCCCCTGTTGAGTGGCTTGAAACGCACGCTTTCCCGCAGCACCATACGAGGATGGCGGCTGCCACTCCCCGCGCAGCACCGCCTCCGTCAACGCTTCCGGCGGCAATGGCGATTCAAGCAAAATGAACGTCTTCCTGTCCGGCAGAAAAATCAACCGCGTCATGCGGACATCTCATCCGGCATCTTTTTCATCCCATCCTCCTTGACCCATCCCACCGATCGGCAATTTTTTATAGAACATATATTCTATTTTATTATCGGGATTTTTCTTCGGTTTGTCAAGGTCTTCCGTGAAAATTCCCTCTCCTGCTCCCTGATTGACGAATTACGGATTACCGATTCCTTCTTAAAACACCAGCCCTCTGGCGCAAAGCCAAAGGGCTGAAATCAAAACAATCTGTCGACTATTCTATCACTGCATCCGCCGGAACAATTTTGGTACCGTTCAGCATCACATCGCCCACCGGGCAGCGGGACTTCACGAAGCCCATGAACTTCTTGACCGCTTCCGGGGAAGAGCTGGTCTTGATATGCGGGGTGAACCGTACTTCCGAGAAGCCCATCCGCACGCCTTCTTTGCCCTTCAGGAAACCATCCGGGTCCAGATCGCCTTCCAGTTCAACCCAGAAATCTTGCAGGTCAATCCCCTCCGCCTTGGCAAACGCCGCCGCCACGATCACCTGGCACGAACCCAGAGCGATCAACAGCGCCTCCACCGGATTCATGCCCGTGTCCGTCCCGCCCAAATTGGCCGGTTCATCCATGCGCACAGAAAAACCACGCACAGTATTATCAACCTGTAAACCTTTCACCAGTTTGCTGGTGGCCTTAAAAGTAGCAGTAGTCATTGAAATCCTCCTTCAAAAATAGGTGAGTTTTGTTGTGAATAAATTCACAACAATATTATACTAAATACCATCTTATTTGTCAATTATTTGACAGGCATGGAAGGCAATACCTTACTTGAAGCGTATGAAACGCAAAGGCTGCGCATCAAGAAGGAGTCAATCCCCAATACCTACCCCTCATCACTGCTGCCCACGCTATCCTTCACGCCATCCCCATTCCCCAGCCGCAGCCCGGCCGCGCTGCTGCCTGCCTTGCTCAGATGCGCGCGCATATCATCCCGCGAGTTGGACAGCATCGTGATCGCCTTTGAAAAGCGCCCGTCCAATTCTTCCTGAATCGCCTGGATGCTCTCGCTGACCGTGTGCAGGTAGGCCTCCATGCGCTGCACATCCAGCCCCCTGCTGGACTTGAGCATCGTCTGGAACACCAGCAACAAATATGGCACGAACATGCTATAGCTGACCAGCACCACCCCCAACTGAAACACGTCCGCCTGGATGCCGTAGCACAGGTCATACACCGAGTCCGGAACCACCGCCACCCCAAAGTTGACCGTCACCGCCGGGTCAACATATTTGCGGACTTCACGCGCCTTACCCAGCACCGCCGTCTCGATCTCTTTCTTCAGGCGCTGCTGTTCTGCGGGATCTTCACAAACGGCAAACTGCTCCACCAGATGCGTGGCCGGCCATTTGCTGTCAATCGGCAGCACCAGATCATTCGGCAGGCGCAGGGCAAACTCCACCGGCTTGCCGTCCACCTTGAAATTGCGAATCTGCCAGGACGCGGGCAGCTTGGCAAACACCAGTTCAAGAATATTCTCCCCGGCTGCCCCTTTGGAGTGTGTGCCGGCGATGATCATCTCCAACCGCCGGATCGACTCCGACATGGCTGCGTCGGCTGCCTGGCGGGCATGGGTGCTCGAACGCAGTGCGGTCAGGTCATTGCGTGCAGTTTCCAGCTCGGCGCGCATGCTGGCCGTGGCTGCGGAGAGACCATTGGTGATCGTCTTCAACTCGCTCAGCGCCGAGGCCGATTGCGTGGTCAGTGAACCCACCCCGCGGTGCACCGTCTGCTGGCCCTGTTCCACCATGCTGATCCGCTCGGCCACAGCGCGCGTCTCCACCTGCATCGCCTGCACCGAACCGCTCAACGGCTCCAGATTCGCCACACGTGCGTTCAGCGACGCCAACTGGGTCTGTTCCTGCTGCACCGCATTTGCCAGACGACCCATCGCCTCCGCGCTGCTACCCGTATTCACCTTGCGCACCTGCCCCAGCAGCACAAACACCAGAATCACCAGCAGCACGAGGATGAACAGCGCCGTCAGCCCTGCGATCAAAATAATGGGATCAGAAATCATGTATGCCTCCAAAAACGCCCCTTGGAAAGGTTGGAAAAAACCAACTCAGCCAGCAAAATAAGCAGCATGAAAAATAAGCAGGTAAGCGACTCAACCCTTTTCAAGGTTGGACGAAAAACACGCCGCATCGGTTTCTTCCGCCAACGAGCAAAATCGTGGTTTCCCATCCCCTTCAGGGCACGCACTACTCCCACTCCCGCATCCATGCCACCGCATCCGCCACGGCATCCCGCACCGGACGGTAGCAGATGCCCAGCTCGCGCTCCGCCTTGCTGCCATCAAAACAGAACCCGTCCCGCAGCATGCGCACCTGGTCATTCGACAACCCCCAGATCGGCGGCCGTTTGATGAGATGCGCCAGCGGCGTCAGAAACCAGCCCAAAACCGTCGGCACGATCACCGGCAGCTTGACATACGGCATGCGCACCCCGCCCATCTCGCTGATCAGCCCAAGATATGCCCACATCGTCATCTGCGTCCCGCCCAGCAGATACGTTTCTCCGACCACGTCGTCCGCTGTCAGGCAGCGCACCACGGCATCACACACATCCGCCACATGAATAAAATTCATCTGCGTTTCGCTGAACGACATCAACGGCAGCCGCCCATCCAGTAATGCTTCCAGATATTGCCCCGTGGCGCGCGTATCGCCCGCCCCAATGACTGCTCCTGGCTGCAAAACCACCAGCTCCATACCATGCTCTGCCGCCGTCTGGCGCACGATCTCCTCCGCCTGGCGCTTGGTGCGCGCATACAGGGTCGTCAACGACAACGCATGCGGCGTCTCCTCGTTGAACGGCTGCTCGGCCGGCACGCCGTACACCGCCACCGTACTCACATCGATCACCCGCTTTACGTCAGCCGCCACCGCCGCCTGCATCACCGTGCGCGTCCCCGCCACATTCACGCGAGGCAGGATGCGCATATCCGGCTCCCAGAAAGAATATACATTCGCCAGGTGGATCAGCACATCGCAGTCCCGCATACCACCCTGCAAGGCTGCCAGATCATTGACCGTTCCTGTCACCAGATGCGCGCCCATTTCCTGCAAGCTGCTCGTGTCGCTGGTCTCGCGCACCAGACCATGCAATTGATGCCCGGCCTCAACCAGACGCCGGGCCACATGCCCGCCAATAAACCCGGTTCCCCCGGTAATAAAGATCTTCACAATGCCGTTCTCCTCTGTAATGACCGCTTCAATGTCCGGCGCGCATCACCCTTCAATCACTACTTTCACCGAAAACGTGCGTTTGGGCGGCACATCCTGCTCAAAACTGCGATGATAGATCAAGGTCAGCTCAGTTTCCCCCGGCGCCACCGCAGTGAAGGTGAAGTTAAACGTCCCGCCCGAACCGAGCGCATCACTGGCAGCGGTATACTCCGGTTCGCCTGTCAGGTGCAGCCTTGCCGCGTCCACATCCCGGGTTTCCCACGTGTAGCCCGTGGTCAGATTGCCAGTCAACAGGACGTGTACCTCCTGTCCGACCCTTAAAGCGATCTCGTCACCATCATTTTCTTCTGTAAGCATCACCGCTGCCACCTCCTCACTCTCCGCCGCAGCGCCCATGCTGATCAACGGCTCCGGCGCACAGGCAGCCAGCATCAACCACACCCCCGCCAAAACCCATCTCCAACTTTTCATCCCGGACCTCCTCTTTGGCGCGCATCCAACGCAGCGCTGCCAAGACAGGACATTTATACTTCTATTTTAGCAGGTTATGCCCAAAAAATCACGAATTAATCGAACAAATGACCGAGTAATTTTCGATTTTTCTCATTGACCAGTCCCCCCTCACCTGCTAGAATCAGCCGCACAACTTGATCATCTCGGAAGGAAAAAACCTCTTGAATATCGCCCCTGATTTGACGACTGGATTAGCGGTTTCGATGAGCCTGACGGCCGCCTTTATGTGGGGCTCGTGGTTCATTGCGATCAAATACCTGGATGACTACCCCCTGGAAGGCTTTTACATTACCCTTTTCGCCGCCTCCGTCATTTTCGTCTGGGCGGTGGGCTTTGCCCTGGACGGCTCGTCCCTGCTCGGCAACATGCACGATATCTGGGCAGTGGACCCCAGCCGCATCACCGTCACCCTGCTGTGCGGCGCGCTGTATGTGATCGGCCTGCAAATCTCGGTCTCGGTCAGCAAGCTGATCGGGCTGTCCCTCTCCCAGCCCATCCAGACCTCAATGAACATCCTCATCGGCACCCTGCTCTCCGCCATTGTCGGCGGCCTGCCGCCGGGCTTCTCGGCCCTCAAGATGGGGTTGGCCTGCCTCTTCCTGGTGGGGGCGGTGGCTGCCTCCATGCTGGCGGGCAAGTTGCGCGCACAAGCCCTGGACGCGGACGATAACCAACTCCAGTTCAACATGCAGGACCTGTGGAAAGGTCTCGGCCTGCTGCTGATTGCCTCCCTGCTGATGCCCGCCTACACCCTGGGGGCCTCTTACGGACTCAAATCAATCACACAGCCCAATGGCCTGGCCGTGATGCCTTTCATGGCCTTGCTTGCCACTGGCGCCTTTATCGGCTCGCTGCTCTCCAGCGGCTTATTGCTGACACTCCGCAAGCAATGGCCGCTCGTCCTGCACGCCGGGTTCAAGCGGCACAAACTCGGCATCCTGGCCGGGTTGTCCCACTACGGCGGCAACATCATTCACACCTTCGCCACCGCCTCACTCAGCACCGTCATTGCCTGGCCGCTGGGCATGACCGCCGGTCTGTGGACACAGCTGTGGGGTCTGGTCTACAGCGAATTCAAAGGCGCACCCCGCCGCAGTTACGCCGCCCTGGCAGCCGCTGTGGTGTGCTACTTCATCGGCGCTTACATCATCACCCTGATGACCTGAGATTTTCCAAACCTCAATTAAAAAAGCAGCCCCGCCAGGTTTTTCCTGGCGGAGTCTTGTTTATGCTTCAATATGAGGAAACGCAGACTTCTTCCCGTCCTAAAACACGCCCAGCCCGTTCAGCAGCACCACCAGCACCAGCAGCGGGGTGATGAACTTGATCAACAAAAAGATGGCCCGCACCAGTTTGTCATTCTTCAATGTGCCACGGTTGGTCAAAACCTGCCTGAATTTATCGTAGCCCCAGAACCAGCCCACAAACACCGTGATGAAAAAGCCGCCCACTGGCAGCAGGATATTTGAGCTGAGGAAATCAAACAGATCGAAGAAATTCTTCCCAAATACAGTCACATCCGCCAGCACGCTGCTGGACAAGGCCGCCAGCGAACCGATCAATGCCAGCAGAACCGCGGTGATGATCGCTCCCGTCGCCCGCGGCAGGTTGAACTGTTCATTCAGGAACGCCACCGGCACCTCAATCAGCGAGAGCATCGCTCCGGTGGCCGCCACGGCCGCCAGCACGAAGAACAATACCATGAACACTCCGCCAAATGGCATGGAGGCAAACACGGCAGGGATGGTAATAAACAACAAGGAAGGCCCCGCATCTGCCTGCAAACCGAAAGCAAACACCGCCGGGAAGATGGCAATCCCTGCCAGCATGGAAACCAGCAAGTCAGCCAGCATCACCCGCGTCGTCGTGCCGGGAATGTTCTGATCATCCTTCCAATAGCTGCCATAAGTGATCATGGTGCCCATCCCGATAGACAACTTGAAGAAGGCCAGCCCCATCGCTGCCAGGATTGTCGCACCCGTCAACTTGCTGAAATCAGGGGTGAACAGGAATTTCAAACCTTCCACGGCACCGGGCAGGGTCAGGCTGCGGATGTCCACGATCAGCAGCAGCACAAACAACAACGGGATCAGGCGTTTCGCCGTAGCTTCAATCCCTCTCGACACGCCGCGGATAATGATGATCGTGATCACCACCAGCACAACCCACTGCCACAACAAAGCCTGCCAGGGATTGCTGATCAAATCCGCAAATGCCTGAGAAGTAACGTTCGGGTCCGTTGACAGCAAACTGCCGGAGATCGACTTGAAAATATAGGCAAACACCCAGCCAGCTACTTCGGTATAAAACGCCATGATCAAAAAAGCCGCCAGTGCCCCGCCTGCACCGATCAGCCACCAGGGCTGTTTTTTGCTGGGCGAGACCTTGCGCATCGTCTCAATCGCATTGGCGCGTGCACTGCGCCCCATCGCAATCTCCGAGATCATCACTGGCAGCCCCACCAGCAAGGTCGCCAGCAGATACACAATGATGAAAGCTGCCCCGCCGCTGGTGCCCGTCTCGGAAGGAAATTTCCAGATATTCCCCAGCCCCACGGCCGAGCCCAGTGTCGCAAATAATGCGCCCAGCGCTGTGGCAAACCCACCACGCTGGAGCATTTTTGCAGCATTTGTCTTACCCGATTGTTTTTCTTGATCAGAAACTGTCATGACTTAATAACTCCTCTTGGAAGAAAATTTTTGACGCAACTGCGCCGATAAGAACGATGAACACACAAAAAAAGAGCCCCGTCTGATCAAGACGCGCTCGTTCCTGCATATTCTCATTTCTGAGCTGGATTATACAGCATAACAGGCATTCATCAAAGTCATTCGTTACCCATTAACCATCCGCATCTTTCCGGGCTACGGCAAGGAAGTGGATGGTATGGTTGTGCTTTGCCTGGCATGCACTTCGCCCTCCACTCCGCAAGAAAAGGCTGTCAGGCACTAATCCCCCCATCCCTTTCTTTTCCACATTATCCATTGATGAAGAATTTCTT